>Ga0111539_10010946_pt1 | contig 11418 bp, 11 predicted proteins | sample RhiMethybrSRZTD1_FD_79667 | JGI IMG/M metagenome (GOLD analysis project Ga0111539, IMG submission 79667) | Populus rhizosphere microbial communities from Tennessee, USA - Rhizosphere MetaG P. TD hybrid SRZTD1 (version 2) (version 2) | ecosystem: Host-associated > Plants > Roots > Rhizosphere >...
GGAGCTGACGCTGGCGCGGGCGGGTGCGGTCGTGACCAGCGAATGCGTCATCGAAGCGCGGGCGTCCGCATGACCGAGGCGGCATTGAAACTCGCACCGGCTCGTCTGCGTGTCGCGGTTCTCGCCGCGGATCCGAGACGCGCGCTGATGCTGTCGCGCCTGGTGCGCGATCTCGGTCACGACGTTGTGCATGCACCCGCAAACGCATCGCTCGCACTGACCGATGGTATTGCGTCGCCAGATGGCGTGCCGTCCGTTTCGCTTGGGAGCGATGGCGAGAACCATCGCGGCCGGCTCCCGCGTGACGCTTCGGCCGAACAGATCGACGCGGCTTTACGTGCGGTCGCCGTGGGATTGAGCGTGAGCGTTGCGGACGAACCGGGCCGCCGGTTCGAAGCGCTTCCGGAACCTGACGAACCGACGCTGCTTACGCCGCGCGAGCTCGAAGTTTTGTGCGACGTTGCCGACGGGCTGACCAACAAGGAGATTGCCGGTCATCTCGGCATCTCGCTCCACACGGTCAAGTTCCATGTGGAGTCGCTGATGCGCAAACTGGTTGTATCGAGCCGCGCCGAAGCGGTGTCGAAGAGCATGCGGCTCAGGCTTCTGGAGCCCTACCGGCTCTAGGACGAATTGCCCCAGGGCGACCTTCGCAGCGAAATCCGCTATACGGGAGCAACAGGAATTGTCGCTCGCGAAGGACGTTCGCCCATGTTCAAGACTGCACTCAGAGCCGGCGCTGCTTGTTTCGCCCTCGCCGTGATGCCGTTCGCGGCCGAGAGCGCGCCGGCAAGCCAAGCCGTGCCCGACTTCATGGCGCCGGGCTTCGGCTGGGACATGTTCAATGAGAACGCCACCAACTACAACAATCCGCCTTCCGGTCCGAAGCCCGTCACCTTCGATCCGAAATATCCGCATGTCGGCAATCTTCAGCCGGGCCAGAAGACAGACCGCGTCGCCGATCTGACCAACCCGATCTTGAAGGATTGGGTCAAGCCGTCGATGCAGAAGGCGAACGAAGCGGTCATACGGGGGCGCACGCCGTTCGTCGCGACGTCGCTCTGCTGGCCTGGCGGAGTACCGGCGCAATTGCTGGTGCCGACGATCGTCTACTTCATCCAGAAGCCCGACGTCGTCTACATGATCTGGGAGCGCGACCACTTGGTGCGGCGCGTCTATCTCAATCAGAAGCACACGGCCAATCCGACGCGCTCCTTCTTCGGCGAATCCGTCGGTCACTACGAGGGCGGAGACACGCTGGTCATCGATACGATCGGCTTTGTCGAGCACCCCTTGGGTTTCGTCGATAATTACCGCACGCCGCACACCAAGGACCTGCACGTCACCGAGCGCTGGAAGATCGCTGAGGGCGGAAAGCTTCTCGAGGTGTCGTTCACCGTGTACGACGAGGGTGCCTTCAATATGCCCTGGTCGGGCGGGATGCGTTACAAGAAAGACAAGGCGGGGTGGGACGAGTTCGTCTGTGCCGAAAACAATGACGACCATTTCGGCCTGAACGAGTATGCGATGCCGACCGCGGATAAGCCGGACTTCTGAGTCGTTGCCATTTGCAGCGCGAGTGTCACAATCCGATGGTCTTCTGATCATCAATACTCGCGCAGCCGTCAGCACAAATGCCAGGACAACGGTTATCGAGGCGAGCCTTTGTCGGCGTAGCGGCGAGCTTGCTCGCCGCGCCGGGGATTGTCGGCTGCGCCACCGCGAGACGAAGCTGGCGCAGCAATCCGTTTGAGTTGGGTGTCGCAGCAGGTTCGCCGTCGTCCGACGGTTTCGTGCTGTGGACGCGGCTCGCTCCCGAGCCGCTGAACTACGATCCGGATGCGCCCGCAGGCATGAGCGGCGAGGCGGTTCCCGTCGACTACGAAATCGCGTCCGATCCGGCTATGAGGCTGGTCGTGACATGGGGAAGGGCGCTCGCCGATCCGCGCTACGCCTATTCGGTGCATGCCGAGATCACCGGACTTCAGCCGGGGCGACCCTATTGGTACCGATTCATCAGCGGCGACGCGGTGAGTCGCACGGGGCGCGCGATCACCTTGCCGGCGCGAGGAACGCCGAGCGAGCGAGTGAACTTCGGGTTCGTGTCCTGCTCGAATTACGAACACGGCTATTTCTCGGCCTATCGTCATCTCGCCGACGAGGAGCCGGATGTCGTCCTGTTTCTCGGCGACTACATCTACGAATATCCCGATGGCCGAGAGATCGTCCGCCGCCACAGCGAGGGCGTGGAGACCGCGAGCCTCGCTGCCTATCGCAACCGCTATGCGCAATATCGGCTTGATACCGATCTGCAGCGGTTGCATGCGGTAACAACCGCGCTGACGACATGGGACGATCACGAAGTACAGAACGACTACGCCGATCAGTGGTCGCAGACACTGGATGATCCTGAGCGTTTCCTCACGCGGCGCGCGGCGGCCTATCAAGCGTATTACGAACACATGCCGGTGCGTGCCCTCTCGCGACCCACGGGGCCCGCGATGCGCATTTACGATCGGTTCGAGTTCGGCGATCTCGTGGAGATTTCCCTGATCGATGGTCGCCAATATCGCTCGCGTGGAGCGTGCTATGGACCGCCGGACAAGGGCCGGGCCCATCTCGAAACCAACGCGAGCTGTCCCGAACGCCTGGACGCAATCCGCTCGATGCTGGGCGCTCAGCAGGAAAGTTGGTTGTACGACGGCTTCGCCAGATCATCGGCGCGCTGGAACGTGCTCGCCGGCGACGTGATGATCTCGCAGTGGAAGCAGCAGAACGCGGCCGGCGAAACGGGGTTCTGGACCGACGATTGGAACGGCTATCCCGCGGCACGTGCGAGGCTCCTGAGCCGCATCCGAGATACACATCTCGCCAATCCCGTCACCATCTGCGGAGATTTGCACTCGTACTGGGCGAACGACGTCAAGCTCGACTTCGACGATCCCTCGTCGCCCACCGTGGCAACGGAATTCGTCGGCACGTCGGTATCGGCGCGGCCCGCGCCTTACGAGGCATTCACACAGTTTCTGCCCGCCAACCCGCATGTCCGATATTTCGAGAGCCGCCAGCGCGGCTATGTCTCCGTCGCGCTGACGCGGCAAGCGATGACGACCCGTTTCCGCGCGGTGGCCAACGTGACCGATCCTAACGCGACCGTGGCGACCCTGCGCACGTTCGTTGTCGAGGACGGGCGGCCGGGCGCGATGGCTGCCTGATCACGATTGCGATTCGAGGAATCCGATCAGGTAGGTGTCGTACAGTTGGGGATCCTGCAGATGCCCGAAATGACTCACGCCGGGCATGATCAGCAGCCGCGCATTGGGAATGAGCCGCGCGAGCTCTTCGGTATGCTCGCGCTTGATCGCCTCATCATGCTCCCCGTCCACGATCATCGTGGGAGTGGTAATGCGGCCCAGTTGCTCCGGCGTATAGTCCGGCTGTGAGCTCCACATCTCGCTGATCTGCTTCACGAATGCATCGTACTGATCGGGCGTCGGCGACACGCGCCGATATCTTTCGCCCGCGTTCGCGATCTCTTGGCTGAACACAGGATTCTTGTCGAAATCGGGTATGAGTCCGCCGATGTTGAAATTCGCGCCGTACGCCCAGAGTTTCGTCAGGCGCTCCGGATGTCGCATGGCGATGTCGAGGCCGATGATCCCGCCGTCGCTCCAGCCCGCCAGCGCGACTTTGTCGATCATCAGGTGGTCGAGCAGAGCGAGATAGTCGTTGGCCATAAGCTCGTAGCCGAACGGCTTCTCGGACCGCGTGCTGCGGCCATGTCCGCGGCTATCCGCGACGATCACCTCGCGGGTCTTTGCGAGTTGCGCAACCTGATTGCCCCAGGTGTCGGCCGTCTCCAGCCCGCCATGAATGAGAAGGACCGGATTGCCGCCGCCTTTGTTGAATCTCGCGTACCACATCTGGATGTCGTCGACCGGCGCGAGACCGCTCTCATCCGCCATCGGCAGGGGAGCGGGGGCGGGCAGCGTTTTCCACGTCTCGGTTTCGGTCGTGACCGAGGGGAAGGCGCCGACCAGGACCATGATGACCGCGGCGGTTGCCACAATCAGCACGATCCAGCCCAGAAATGGCGAGGTTGTCTTTGCTGCTTGTGCCATGGCGACCATCCCCCCATTGCAGCTTCTCACGCCGTTTATGCCAACGGCGCGAGTGAGGAATGCTGCGCAAGCGCAGCCCATGCAATTGGATTACTATACGCCGATTGCCGATCCGGGAGGAGCACTACATGAGCGGTCATGGCATCGATCGTCGCAGGTTTCTCGGGGCCGTTGCACTTGGAGCGATCACAACGGATGTGATCGGCGTGCGCGCAGCGCACGCGCAGACCGCCGTCCCCAATTCGTCGGGCACCGCTCCGCCAAAGCTGAAAGCGCCGGCGAACACCTGCGATTGTCACATGCACATCTACGACCCGGCGCGGTTTCCGATGCCGCCGAGTCAAAGGATTGCACCGAGCAACGCAGCCGTTCCGCAGTATCGGCTGCTTCAGCAACGGATCGGGACGACGCGTGTCATCGTCGTGCAGCCGCGGAACTATGCGATCGACAATCGCGTCACGCTCGATGCGCTTAAGCAGTTTGCTCCGAACGCGCGCGGCGTTGCTGTGCTTCATCCGACGGTGACCGATGCCGAGCTCAAAGCGCTGAACGATTCCGGCATACGCGGAATACGCTTTAGCCTTGGCGATCCGGCAACCGCTGCGACGACGCCGGACATGGTCGAGCCGCTGGCAAAACGCGTGGCCGATCTCGGCTGGCATGTGCAGTTCAATGTCGAGGGACGCCAGATCGTCGAGCTTGCGGATGTTCTGCGCCGTCTGCCCACGACGATGGTGTTCGACCATCTCGCCAATCCGGGACCCATGGGCATCGATCATCCCTCGCACGCGATCGTGCGCGGTCTGATCGATCGCGGCCGCACCTGGGTGAAGCTCTCCGGCGCCTACTCCAACAGCAGGCTCGGCCCGCCCTATCCCGAGGCGACACGGATCGCGCAAGACTTCGTGAAAGCTGCGCCCGAACGTCTGGTCTGGGGCAGCGATTGGCCGCATCCCGGCGTGGTTGCCGTTGCGGACAAACCCGACGATGCGCTGCTGTTCGATCTGCTCGCCGTGTGGGTTCCGGACGAAGCGATGCGCAACCGCATTCTCATCCAGAATCCCGAGACGCTATACGGCTTCCCGAAAGCCTAGCCGCCGAACAATTCCTTGAAGAAGCGCTCGATCGCGACCTTGTATTGCTTGTCCGCGCGTTCTTCCGCTGCGTTCGACGGATTGGTGAAGCCGTGCGAGGAGCCGCTGTAGATTTGAAGCTCCCAGTTCACCTTTGCCGCTCGCAAGTCCGCTACGAGCTTGTTCACCTCATCGAGCGGCGCGACTTCATCTTCGGCGCCATGCAGGATCAGGACCTTGCCCTTGATGTTCTTGGCATCCACTGGCGTGAAGTTGCGGAACGAGCCATGCACGGCGATGGTGCCGAGCGCAGGTGCGCCGGTTTCCGCGAGCTCGACGGCGACCGTGCCGCCGAAGCAGTAGCCCACCACCGCGATCTTCGCCGCATCGACCATCGGATGCTTGGCGAGCACGTCGAAGCCAGAGCGTGCGCGGGTCCGCATCAATGAGCGGTCATTGTTGTAGATGTTGGTGAGCGCCGTCATCTCGGGCACGGTCTTGGGAACGACGTCCTTGCCGAAGATGTCCTCGGCGAAGACGACGTAGCCCATCCGCGCGATCATCTGCGCGTCTTCGAGCGTCTCGCCCTGCAGACCGCCGCGATAGTGCGCGAGCAGTACGCCAGGCCGCTTGCCCGTGATCGCGTCGTCATAAGCGAGATAGCCTTTCAGCGCCGTGTTGCCGTGCATGTAGTCGACGTACTGCGTCCGAATCGCCGCCTGCACGGGCTGTGTCTGCAGAACAACCGCGACAACCATGGCGATGACGGCAGAAACCACACGCAAGGTGATCATCAGAGTCCTCCCACGATCTGTGCTTCGCCGTTATTCCAACGGCTGGATGCGCGCGATGTAGCCTTCCTGATCGACATACCAGACGCTGACGGGATCCGTGGAGTTGTCGACCCAGCTCTTGCGGTCGATGCTATACGGCTCGGGCAGCATGTATTGCGTCCACACGCCGGTCTTCGGATTGAAGCGCGAATAGCGTCCGCCATGCATTTCGCCGGCCCACACCTCGCCGTTCTTGTCCGCAATTGCGCTGTAGAACGACGCATACGGCGTCGGCGATTTGTACTCGTAGACGCGCTTGGTCTTGATGTCGAACTTGACGAGCTGACCGCCGCGTCCGCCGGCCCAGTAGTTCCCTTCGAAATCGAACGCGCCGCGCGCAGGTCCCGAGCCGGGGCTCGTGCTCGGCTCATACATCTCGTTTGTCTGCGAGTCGAACACGACGACGCCGTCTCGCGGCCATGCGCCGCCACCGAAATAGCGGCCATCGCGGCTGAGCGCGCTGCCATAGGTGCTGGGGAATTTCTTGGTCTTGAAGGCTGCGACCTGTTTGCCCGTCAGCCCTTCGACCTTGCTCACCTCACCGTTGCGCGTTTTCCAGATGAAGCCCTGCGGGTCGAGCGCGTAATTCCCGCCCATGGGTGCATTGATCGGCTCCTCGACCTTCCACGACACCCTGGAGAATTCTTCCGTCTCGGGATTGAGACGATAGATGTTATGCGCCCAGTTCTCCGAACCCCACACCATCCCGTCCTTGTCGACGGTGATCCAGTGCGTGCCGGGAAGCGCGCCTTTGGCGACATCCGGGATGCGGTATTCCTTGACGACACCGGTCTTGGGATCGAGGCGCCCGATGTATGAGCTCCTGTGCGTGCTGTACCAGATGCGCCCCTGCGCATCGCCCGCCACATCGTGCGTCGCCGTCTCGACGCGCGGAAGCTCGTACTCGGTGATGACGATCCGCGTTGCTACGCCTTGAGGCCGAGGCAGCGCGACGAAGAACGGGTCCTCGGAAGTGGGACCGCGCACGGTTGCGAGCCATTTCACTAGCCGTGCCTCATCCGCATCATTGAAGCGACCGTTCGGACGCATCAGGATCAGCGGCGAGCCCGCGCCGTGCGTCATGCGGTTGACGATGCGGCCCCAGCTGCGCTCGTCATAGCGGTTGCGGAAGATCTGCTGGTACGAGTGGCACCAGTTGCAGTTCAGCGTCATCAGGCGCTTTTCCTCGCCGGTGCCCGAAAGGCTAAGCAGCCATTCGGAGCCCGTCATCTGCGCGGCGATTTCCTTGCTCGGCGGCAGCAGCTCCAGCGGAGACACCCGCTTGAGGGTGATCTCTTCGAGAGTGTTCGCGCCTTTGATTTCGACGGCCTCCTTCACGAACGGCTGATACTCGCGCGGCAACGCGATCCGGAGCGTATACATCCCGGGATCCAGCTTCGGGAATTCGTAATGGCCATCCGCATCGCTGTAGACGGTCGTGCGGATGTTGGTCTTCTTTGAGATCAGCTGGACCATCATGCCTTCGAGCATGTCGCCGGTGCTCGACTTCACGATGCCGGTGGGGCCGCCAAGCAGTTTGTGCCCGCTCTGTGCTTGCGCCGGTAACGCGATTGCCGCCGACACCGCCGCCATCAACGCTGAAAGCAGCAACCTCTTGCCAAATCGACTCGTCATGGACGTCCTCCTAGACGAAGAATTCCGTGAAATGCTGATAGACGCGATCGGGGACTTCCTCTTGGATGTAGTGGCCGCTCGGTAAGCCCTCGCCAACGACGTTGGCGGCGAACTGCCGCCATACACCGAGGAAATCGGTTGAACGATCTGGACCGCGCGCGCCCCAAAGAACGAGCAGCGGCGAGCCGACTTTGCGATCCTTGTCCGCCGTATCCATCTCGAAGTCACAGGTCGCCGTTGCGCGATAATCGCGGCACGAGCCCGTGATGGTCTTCAGCGTGTAGCAGCGGACATATTCGTTGAACGCGACGGGGCTGATGAAATCCACGCCCGTGCCGCCGCGCAGCTGCATCCGGCTGCGCAGGAAAAACTCCGGCCCCGCAGCGCTCATCAGCCGTTCGGGGAACGGTTCGGGCTGCGCCATGAACAGCCAGTGCCACGACGACAGCGCCCAGGTCATCGTCGTGTGCGTCCAGATGTAATAGTTGGGCAGCACGTCCATGATCGCGGCTTTGATGATGCGATCGGGATGATCAAGGCACATGCGGTAGGTCGTGCGACCGCCCCGGTCGTGGCCGGCGACGAAGTATCTCCGATAACCGAGCTGCTCCATCACTTCGACCATGTCCAAAGCCATGGCGCGGAAACTGTAGTTGATGTTGTTCGGGCCCGGCTCGGGCAGCGAGCTGTCGCCGTAGCCGCGCAGATCGCCAAGTACGACGTGATAGCGCTGCGCCAGTCGCGACGCGACCTTGTGCCAGCAAACATGGCTCTCGGGATTGCCGTGCAGCAGAAGAAGCGGCGGGCCCGAGCCGCCGTGACGCACGCGGATCGTCGCCCCGCTCGTCTTCACGTCGAGATGCTTGAAGCCGGGAAACATCGCCGCGACTTCTGCGCTGCCCCAGCGATGCGGATCGTTCACGTAGTCGGCGGTCAAGAGCGCTTCGGTCCTTGCCCCTTGTGCGCTTGCAGAGGAGGGGATCGCACCCGCCACCGCCGCGCCTGCGGCGATTGCCTGGACCAGATGGCGCCGGCTGAGCGCATCGTCATTCGTGCGATCGGGCTCGTCCGTCATGGCATCACTTCGCCACGTAACGCGGATTGAGTGGCGGCTCGGCGTCGTTCCAACAACACGCTTCGCGAATGAAGGTGACGAGGTCGTCGATGTCCTTCTCGCTCAGCGTGTATTTGTAGGACGCCATGCCGGGACTGCCTTCGCGGATTTGTTCCTTGATCCCTTCATCCGTCGCGGGGCGCCCGGTCACCAATTGATTTCGCTGATAAACGCCGACGAGTTTCGGCGCGCCTTCGGCGAGGTCGTTATGGCAGAACCAGCATTTGTAATAATAAATCTCCTTGCCGCGCTCGATGCCGCTCGCCGCGCCGCGCTTGAATTCGAAGATCTCGAGAGAGCGCTGGTAGTTGTCGGTCAAAGGCGGTTCATCGGCCGCGGCTTGAGCGACAGCCTTCTGTTGCTGTTGCGGCGGAGGCGCGACAGTCTCGTCGGAAGGCCGCCGACCATACCAGATCGCCGCGACAACCACGGCGATCAGCGCGAGTCCCGCAAATGCACGTGCAATGGCGCCAAAGCTCATCGTTCCCTCTGCTGAAGCCCGGGAAATCGACGCACTTTAACAAGTTTCGGAGGTGCCCGCTATTTAACCACTGTCACCGGAACGGGGGCCTTGGCGATGACGTCGCGCGCGACCGAGCCAAGAATAAGGCCCGCGGTCTTGCCGAGCCCGCGAGAGCCCATGACGATCGCGTCGCTTTTCAGTTCCTCGCAGAACGCCGCGATGGTCTCGGCGGGCTGACCCACGACGATGTGAACGTGGTACGGCACCTTGGCCTGGTCCAGTTTGGCGCGTGCGCCCGCGAGCGCTTTCATCCCCTCGTCATGGTGATAGCCGGAGACGGCTTTCGATCCCACGAAGGTCGTGACTGCGCCCGGAAGCGGATATTGCGCGTTGAGGAGATGGATCTGGTCGACGAGGCCCCAATTGGCCATCATGATCGCATAGTCCACCGCGCGCTCCGCGCCTGCCGAACCATCGACCGGAACGAGCAGGTTGAGGCGCCGCGTCGTCATTTGTGCTCTTCGCCCGCCAGATCGACCACTGGCGTTTTCTTTTGTTCTGTGCGCGCGGCGATCAGCTTGCCCAAGACAATGACGAACAACGCACCGGCTATGGCCGAGGCGTACTCAATCCACATGCCATGAGCCTCGACCCATGCGTGCGTCCACTCGGCGACCGCGGGATCGGTGAACCAGATCTCTCCAGCGATCCAGCCGATGAGCCCCGCGCCGGCAATGATCAGGATCGGATAACGGATGAACACGTGCAGGATCAGCGTGCTGCCATAGATGATCAGCGGCACGCTCATCGCGAGCCCAAGACCGATCAGAAAGATGTCGCCGTTCGCGGCGGCGGCGATCGCGATGACATTGTCGAGGCTCATCACCGCGTCGGCGACGATGATCGTCCAGATCGCGCCCCACACACCGCCATTGCCGCTCTTCGAGCCGTCTTCGCCGTGGCTATGCTCGGGAACGATCATCTTGACGCCGATCCAGAGCAGCAGCAGTGCGCCGATGATCTTGATGTACGGAATGGCCATCAAAGCGACGATGAAAAACGAGAAGATCAGCCTCAGCGCGACCGCGCCCAGCGCGCCGAACCAGATCGCCTTGTTGCGCAGATGAGGCGGGAGCGAGCGGGAGGCGAGCGCGATCACGACGGCGTTGTCGCCGGAAAGTACGATATTGACGCCGATGATCTTGAAAAGGCCTTCCAAGACCGCAGCTGACAAATCCAGGGATGCCAGCTTGCGTCAGTCCCAAAGAACGCGGCGAACCTAGGGCCCGCTCGACCGGCTTGTCCAGCCGAATCGGACAAGGAAATCAGCGCCCACGAAAATGTCAGGCTGTACGTGGTTAAGGCCAGCGCACTTCGGGCGGCAGCGACATCAGGATGGCTTCGACATTTCCGCCGGTCATCAGTCCAAATCGCGTGCCGCGGTCGTAGACGAGGTTGAATTCGGCATAGCGTCCGCGCCGCACAAGCTGCTCGCTCCGCTCATCCTCGGTCCATTTCTCGTTCATGCGCGCGCGTACGATCTCCGGGAAGACCGAAAGCACCGCAAGACCCACCTCGCGTGTGAAGGCGAAATCCTTTTGCCAGTCGTTCTCGAGATAATCGTAGAAGATGCCGCCGACGCCCCGCGGCTCGTTGCGGTATTTGATGAAGAAGTATTCGTCGCACCATTTCGAGAAGCGATCGTAATAGTCGGCGCCATGCGCGTCGCAGGCGCTCTTCAGTTGCGCGTGAAAGCGGATCGCATCGGGATGATCGCGCCGGCGCTGTTCATTCAGCATCGGCGTGAGATCCGATCCGCCGCCGAACCAGGATTTCGTGGTCACGATGTGGCGCGTGTTGAAATGGCACGCCGGCACGCGCGGCGAACGCATATGGGCCACGAGTGAAATCCCGCTCGCCCAGTAGCGAGGGTCGGATTGCGCGCCGGGGATTTCCTTCGCGAACTGCGGATCGAAGCGACCATAAACCGTCGAGATGTTGACTCCGACCTTCTCGAAGACACGGCCCTTCATGAGGGACATCGTCCCGCCGCCGCCATCCGACCCGTCGTCCGTCGGCCGACGCCAATCCTTGCGCACGAAACGGCCGGGCTCGCCCGCGGCGGCTCCGGAAAAGTTGACCTCTATCGCCTCGAACGCCGCGCATAGACGATCGCGCA
>Ga0111539_10010947_pt1 | contig 11417 bp, 14 predicted proteins | sample RhiMethybrSRZTD1_FD_79667 | JGI IMG/M metagenome (GOLD analysis project Ga0111539, IMG submission 79667) | Populus rhizosphere microbial communities from Tennessee, USA - Rhizosphere MetaG P. TD hybrid SRZTD1 (version 2) (version 2) | ecosystem: Host-associated > Plants > Roots > Rhizosphere >...
CGAGCTCATCAAGCGGGCGCTGCCGGCGGTGGCGGCCGCGCCGCGCGACATGGCGATCGCGGAGGCCAGCCGCATGGCGGTGATCACGGCGCCCGAGAAGCGCCCGGTGGCGACGGTGACGCGGCTGCGCGGGATCATCGACGGGCTGTGAGCGCCGCGCGCGCCAGTCTCGCGCTGGGCGCGGCGGCGCTGCTCGCGGCCTGCGCGGGCGCGGGCGCCGAGGCCGGCACCGGCGCGGGCGATGTGCGCGAGGCGGCGGTCGAGGCGGCGGGCGAGGCGCGCGGGCCAGCCCCCGAGACGATCTCGCTCCTCGGCCAGCCCCTCTACGCGCCGCCGGTGCCGGAGGCCGACCGCGCGTCGCTCGAGGCGCGCCTGGCCGAGACGCACGCCGCCCACCTGGCGCGGCCCGACGACGTCGAGGCGCTCATCGTCTACGCGCGGGTGCTCGGGCAGGCCGGGCGCTTCCGCGAGGCGGTCGCGGTGTTCAGCGACGGGCTGCGCATGCACCCCGACGACGCGCACCTCTATCGCTTCCGCGGACACCGCTTCATCACCCTGCGGCAGTTCGACCTGGCCGTCGAGGACCTGACGCGCGCGAGCCAGCTCGTCGAGGGGCAGCCCGACGAGGTCGAGCCCGGCCTCAAGCCCAACGCGCGCGGCATCGACCTCGACACGCTGCAGGAGAACATCTGGTATCACCTCGCGCTCGCGCACTACCTGCGCGGCGAGTGGGAGCCGGCGCTGGCCGCGTGGCGGCGCTGCGCGGCGCTCGCGCCCAACGACGACGGCCGGGCGATGTGCGCCTACTGGAGCGCGAACGCGGCCGCGCGGATGGGCCGACCCGACGAGGTGGCCGCCGCGGTCGCCGGCATCACGGCCGACATGGACATCGTCGAGTACCACGCCTACCACCAGCTCGCGCTGCTGTGGAAGGGCGAGCGCGACGGCGACGCACTGCTGGCCGAGGCGCGGGCGGGCGAGGGCGGCGCCGCGAGCATCGATTTCGCGACGCTCGGCTACGGCGTCGCCGCCTGGCACCGGGCGCGGGGCGAGGACGAGGCCGCGCGCGCGGTGCTCGACGACGTGCTGCGCTCACCCAACTGGCACGCCTTCGGCTACATCGCGGCCGAGGCGGACGTCGCCCGCAAAGCGGACGGCTGAAGCAGCGCCGCTCTCACCGGCCGGTCGCGGTCGACTCCAGGGCCAGGCGGATCTTGTCCGGTTCGTATCCGACGCCGCGGTAGATGACGCGGCCGTCGGGACCGATGACGTAGTTCGTCGGGTAGGACTCGACGCCGAAGGCCTCCGACACCTCCTCATCGTCCTGCAGCACGGCGCGCAGTGTGAAGCCGTTGTCCTTCCACCACTGCTCGATCCCTTCCTTGGGATCGTCGAGGTTGACGGCGAGGAAGGCCACGTCGTTCCGCTGGGTGGAGACCTCCGACCAGAGGTCCTGCAGCTTCGGGATCTCCTCGCGGCACTCCTTCAAGTCGTAGTACCAGAAGCTGAGCAGCAGCGTCTGGCCGCGCAGCGACGAGAGCTCGAGCTCGCTGTCGTCCAGGGCGATGAGGGTGGCGTCGGGGGCCGAGCTGCCCGTCGGGAGCAGCGTGACTTCGAGGTCGGCGGGACTCTGGACCTCGTCGTCCGAGCAACCCGGCAGGGCCGCCAGGCCGAGCACGAGCGGCGCGAGCAGGATCGACAGCGATCGCATGGGGGAACTCCGGATCGGGTCGTGAGGTCGCACCACTCGTTATCGGCGCGGCGGGCCCTTTCAATGAAGGCCTGGTCCGACCCGGCGCCCGCGGCCGCGGCTCCGAGGCGCCCGCAGGCTGTCTAGATCGTGGCGCCCGCCGCGGGTAGGGTCTGGCGCCAAGCGCCACGGCTTGCCGTCGCCGTGGCCGGAACGGAGGGTCGGATGTCCACCATCGGCGGACCGACGTCGCGCGGCTTCCTCCAGACCGCGCGCACCGACGCCTGGTGGCTGCAGCCGCTGGCCGTGCTGCTCGGCTTCGGGACGTTCATCGTCTACTCGACGTGGGCCGCCTTCCAGGGCGCGCACTACACCTTCGGCCCGTACCTGTCGCCCTTCTACTCGCCCGAGCTGTTCGGCGACTCGCCGCACGCGTGGTTCGGTGCCAGGCCCGCGGCGTGGCCGGGCTGGCTGCCGTTCTCTCCGGCGCTGCTCATCCTGTGGGCGCCCGGAGGCTTCCGCTTCACCTGCTACTACTACCGCGGCGCGTATTACAAGGCGTTCTGGGCCGACCCTCCGGCGTGCGCGGTGGGCGAGCCGCGCAGCGAGTACCGTGGCGAGCAGAAGCTGCCGCTGATCATCCAGAACGTCCACCGCTACTTCCTCTACCTGGCGCTGGGCTTCCTGGTCGTGCTCGCGTGGGACGTGTGGAAGGCGCTGTGGTTCGTCGATCCGGCCACCGGCGTCGCGCACTTCGGCATCGGCGTCGGCACGCTCGTGCTGGCCGTCAACGTCGTGCTGCTCTCGAGCTACGCGCTGGGCTGCCACTCGCTGCGCCACCTCGTCGGCGGACGGCTCGACTGCCTGAGCGCCTCGCCCGGGCGCGCCTGCGCCTGGCGCGGCGTGACGCGGCTGAACAGCCGGCACATGCTGTGGGCCTGGTGCAGCCTGTTCTCGGTCGGCTTCTCGGACCTCTACGTGCGCCTGTGCTCCATGGGGATCTGGACGGACTGGCGGATCCTCTAGTGGCGCGCTGGACCACCTTCGAGCACGACGTGCTCGTCATCGGCGCGGGCGGCGCCGGGCTGCGCGCGGCCATCGAGGCCGCGAGCAAGGGCGTCTCGGTCGGCCTGGTGTGCAAGTCGCTGCTGGGCAAGGCGCACACCGTCATGGCCGAGGGCGGCGTGGCGGCCGCGCTCGCCAACGTCGACGACCGCGACAACTGGCGCGTGCACTTCGCCGACACGATGCGCGGCGGCCAGTACCTGAACAACCCGGACATGGCCGAGCACCACGCGCGCGAGGCGCCCGACCGCGTGCGCGAGCTCGAGGCCTGGGGCGCGCTCTTCGACCGCACGCCCGATCGGCGCATCCTGCAGCGCAACTTCGGCGGCCACAAGTACCCGCGGCTGGCGCACGTCGGCGATCGCACGGGCCTGGAGATGATCCGCACGCTGCAGGACCACGGCATCCACAAGGGCATCGACGTGCACATGGAGTGCACGGTCGTCGAGCTGCTCAAGGACGGCGAGCGCGTCTCCGGCGCGCTCGGCTACGAGCGCGAGCAGGGGCGCCTGCAGCTCTTCAAGGCGCGCGCGGTCGTGCTGGCCACGGGCGGCATCGGCCGGGCCTACCGCATCACGAGCAACAGCTGGGAGTACACCGGCGACGGCCAGGCGCTGGCCTATGACGCCGGCGCCGAGCTCATGGACATGGAGTTCGTGCAGTTCCACCCGACGGGCATGGTCTGGCCGCCCTCGGTGCGCGGCATCCTGGTCACGGAGGGCGTGCGCGGCGAGGGCGGCGTGCTCAAGAACGCGCAGGGCAAGCGCTTCATGTTCGCGGACATCCCCGAGGCCTACCGCAAGCAGACCGCCGACAACGAGGACGAAGGCTGGCGCTACACGCAGGGCGACCGCGACGCGCGCCGGCCGCCCGAGCTGCTGACCCGCGACCACGTCGCGCGCTGCATCGTGCGCGAGATCCGCGAGGGGCGCGGCAGCCCGCACGGCGGCGTGTTCCTCGACATCGCCTGGATCAAGGAGCGGCTGCCGGGCGCGGCCGAGCACATCCAGCGCAAGCTGCCGAGCATGTACCACCAGTTCAAGGAGCTGGCCGGGCTCGACATCACGAAGGAGCCGATGGAGGTCGGGCCGACGACGCACTACGTCATGGGCGGCGTGCGCGTCGACGCGGCGAGCCAGATGTCGACGGTGCCGGGCCTGTTCGCGGCCGGCGAGTGCGCGGCCGGGCTGCACGGCGCCAACCGGCTGGGCGGCAACTCGCTCTCCGACCTGCTCGTCTTCGGCTGCCGCGCCGGCGCCTACGCGGCGGCCTTCGCGCGCGAGCACGGCGCCGCCGCGATCGACGAGCGCGCCGCCGAGGTGGCGGCGACGCGCTGCCTGGCGCCGCTCGAGCGCGGCGAGCCCGCGGGCGGCGCGGCCGAGGCGCCCTACGCCATCCAGCACGAGCTGCAGCGCGTCATGCAGGACCAGGTCGGCATCGTGCGCACCGAGGCCGAGATGCGCGAGGCGCTGGAGGCCATTGACCGGCTGCGCGAGCGGGCGGGCCGCGTGCTGGTGCCGGGCAACCGGCAGTACAACCCCGGCTGGCACACGGCGCTCGACCTGCACAACCTGCTCACCGTGTCGGAGGCCGTGACCCGCTCGGCCCTCGAGCGCAGGGAGAGCCGCGGCGCCCACTTCCGCGAGGACTGCCCGGCCAAGAGCGAGGAGTTCGCGCGCTTCAACCACGTGATCGCCAAGGGCGCCGACGGCGCGATGGCCGTGCGCCGCGAGCCGCTCGTGCCGCTGAGCGACGAGCACCAGCGCATCATCGCGGAGATGGGCTGATGCCGCGTGCGACCTTCCGCATCTGGCGCGGCGACGCACGGGGCGGCGAGCTCCGCGACCACGAGACCGAGGTCTCGGAGGGCATGGTCGTGCTCGACGCCCTGCACCAGATCCAGGCCGAGTCGGCGCCCGACCTGGCTCTGCGCTGGAACTGCAAGGCCGGCAAGTGCGGCTCGTGCTCGACCGAGATCGACGGCCGGCCGCGCCTGGCCTGCATGACGCGGCTGTCCGACCTCGACCTCGCCCGGCCGGTCACGGTCGAGCCGATCAGGGCCTTCCCGCCGATCAAGGACCTGGTCACCGATGTCTCCTGGAACTACGCGGTCAAGCGGCGCATCAAGCCCTTCAAGCCGCGGGCGCCGGACGCGCCCGACGGCACCTGGCGCATGGCGCAGTCCGACGTCGACCGGGTGCAGGAGTTCCGCAAGTGCATCGAGTGCTTCCTGTGCCAGGACGTGTGCCACGTGCTGCGCGACCACCACAAGCACGAGGAGTTCATCGGGCCGCGCTTCCTGATCTACGCGGCGGCGCTCGAGATGCACCCGCTCGACGTCGAGGACCGCGAGCCCGATCTCAAGGAGGAGCACGGGATCGGCTACTGCAACATCACCAAGTGCTGCACGAAGGTCTGCCCCGAGGGCATCACGATCACCGACAACGGCATCATCCCGCTCAAGGAGCGCGTGGCCGACCGCTACTACGACCCGTTGCGCCGGCTGCTCGCGCTGTTCAGGAGGCCGAAGTGAGCGCGACGCGGACCGGTATGATGGCGCCATGTTCGAGCTGAAGCGCCTGGGACGCGAGGCCGTGCCGGCGGCGCTCGAGAAGGCCCAGCGCTACCGGCTGCTCAACGAGCCCATCGAGGCCGAGAGCATCTGCCTGGACGTGCTCGCGGTCGACCCGGAGAACGCCGAGGCGCTGGTCACGCTCGTGCTCTCGCTCTCCGACCAGTTCGAGCGGCGGCTGGGCGACAAGTTCGACCAGGCCCGCGCCCTGCTCGCGCGCCTGCCGAGCGAGTACGAGCGCCGCTACTACGCGGGCATCCTCTGCGAGCGGCGCGCGAAGGTCAGCCTCGGGCAGGGCGGACCGGGCTCTGGCGCCGTGGCCTACCAGTGGTTCCGCGAGGCCATGCAGCACTTCGACGAGGCCCACGCGATCCGGCCCGAGGGCAACGACGACTCGACGCTGCGCTGGAACACCTGCGCGCGCATCCTCAACCGCAACCCGGCCGTCGTGGCGCACTCCGACGAGCCGAGCCGCGAGATGCTGGAGTAGGGCGGTGGCCGCGGGCCGCGAGATCCGCTGCTACGACTACGTGAACCACCCCTACGAGCGCGTCCGCGAGGCCCTCTCCGGCGACGCCGGCGCGCTGTTCCGGGACGCGACGCGCGCCGCGTCCTCGCGAGCCGAGTCCGTGGCGGCGCAGCTCAAGGTCAACGTCGCCGGGCTCGAGGTGGCCAAGGACATCGCCATCGAGGTCCGCAGCGTCGAGGAGAGCCGGCGCGCCGGGCAGCCGCCGGTCACGCGCCTGGCTCTCGAGTGGGAGGCCGCCGACAGCCCGCGCCTGTTCCCCTTCATGCGCGCCGAGCTGTCGGTCTATCCGCTGACCGCCACCGAGACTCAGCTCGACTTCGCGGGCCGCTACGAGCCGCCGCTGGGCCCGCTGGGCAGCGCGATGGACGCGATGGTGGGGCACCGCATCGCCGAGGCCTCGGTGCACCGCTTCCTGCAGGACGTGGCCGGGTACCTGCGCCGCGAGCTCGGGCACTGACGCCGCCGCTCCGGCGCGCTCAGCCCGAGCCGAGCACGAAGCGGTTGCCGTCGGGGTCCGCGAACATCGCGAAGGTGCCCCAGTCGGCCACCGTCGGCTCCTGGACGAAGACCACGCCCTTGGCCTTCAGCTCCTGGCAGGTGGCCTTCACGTCGTCGGCCACGAAGGAGATGCCGGTGAAGGTGCCGATGCGGTCCTTGTGCTCGGGCGGCGTGAACAGCGCGAGGCCCGTGCCGGCTCGCCCGACGCCCAGCTCGATCCAGCGCTGGTGATCGTCGAAGGGCTGGTCGGTGATGACGCGGAAGCCGAGCTTGGTCGTGTAGAAGTCGAGCGCGCGCTGCTGGTCGCTCACGGGCACGCCGACGAACTTCATGGACTTGATCATGGGAGGGGCTCCAGAGGCCGGCCCGATCGCCGGCGAGGCGCACACTTCAGCGCCGCCGCGCGCGGGCCGCAAGGCGTGACTGCATTACCATGGCATCGGTTGCCACAGCCACAGCCGGGGATCGGGAGATCGCATGCCGACGCTGCCGCTCGACGCCTACGTGATCGACTCGCTGCTGCCCGATCTCGTGGGCCACGACCGCCAGCCCTCGGCCTTCCTCGTCTGGCTCTGCCTGTGGCGGCGCAGCCTCGGCGCGGGCGAGCCCAGCGTGCAGATCAGCCTGCTGGATCTCGCGGCCGCGACGGGGCTCAGCAAGCGCGCGGTGCAGGAGGCGATCGGCCGGCTGAGCAAGCGCAAGCTGCTCTCGATCGAGCGCGCCGGGATCACCGCCGTGCCGGTCTACACGGTGCGCAGGCCCTGGGCCCGCTGAGAGCGGCGGCCGCCGTGGCGCTTCGCCCGCGCCGCCGGACCTACTTCGCCGTCGAGCCGAGCGCCTTGCGGATCGCCTCCTCGTCGTAGCCGACGCCGCGGTAGAGCACCTGGCCGTCGGGCCCGATGACGTAGTTGGTCGGATAGGCCTGCACGCCGAAGGCCCGGCTGATCTCGTCGCGCTGCTGGCGCACCGCGCGCAGCGTGAACTTCCCCTCCTGCCACCACTGCGCGATCGTGTCCTTGCTGTCGCCGACGTTCACGGCGAGGAAGGTCACGTCCTTCCGCTGCTTGGAAACCTCTGACCAGAGGTTCTGGAGATGCGGCATCTCCTGGCGGCAGCCCCCTCAGTGATAGAACCAGAAGTTGACCAGCAGCGTCTGGCCCCGCAGCGACGAGAACGCGACCGACTGGTCGCTCATGTCGGTGACCGCGACGTCGGGCACGGCGCCGCCGACGGGAAGCAGCGTGGCCTCCAGGTCGTCGTCGCTCGTGCCGCCGCCGGCACAGGCCAGCGAGAGCAGGGCGAGCAGCAGCGGTGCGCCCGCGAAGAGCAGCGATCTCATGGGTCCTCCTGCAAGGAAGGGAGCTCGGAGTCGGGCAGGACTGTACCTCGTCCCCGCGGCCCTGGATGCCTCGGCGATCAACGGGAACGGGCTTATCATGCCCGCTCATGAGCTGCCTGCGCCGTGCCCTCTCGCGCGTCCACGTCGGCGCGCGCTGCGGCTGAGTCGTGCGGGGGTCTCGCCTCGTCGCGATGTCGGCGTTGGCCGCTTTGGCGGTGTGCGGAGCGCTCGTGCTCCTGCGAGGCGAGGTCGCGCCGCCCGACGCACTCGCGCCGCTGACCGTGCCCCCTCGCGTGGAAGGTCCCACGATCGAGCTGCCGGTGCCGATTCCCAGGCAGGCCGATCCCGAGCCGCTCGGCGCGTCGGCGTCCGTCGTGGCGAGCGCGCCGCAAGCCGTCGCGCGGGGCGTGGCGGCGCTCGAGATCGCCATCCTCCTCCCCGATGGGCGGCTGGCCGACTCCGCCCTCTGGAACGTGTCGCTGCGCGCGGAGACGCCGCCCTTCGTCGGCGGCAGCAATCCACGCCGCGTCCTCATGCTCGATGCGAGCCGGCGAGGCTACGTCGTCAGCGATCTCGTGCCGGGGCAACCGACCTGGGTGGAGGTCGATGACGAGGCGGGTCGCTCGCTGCTGCGCACGTCGATTCCCGGCCAGCCCGCCGGCCAGACGCGGCGCGTCGAGGTGAGGCTGCCCGAGTTCCCGACTCAGCTCGAGCTGCTCGTCACCGACGCATCGGGCACGCCGCTCCCGGATGCGACGGTCGCGATCGGCCCGAGTGCGGTGCCCGATTGGTCCGCGCGGTGGATGCAGACCGACCGGCTTGGCCGGTTGTCGCGGTGCGTGTCGGCCCTCGAGCCGAAGGTCACCGTGAAGGTGCGCCATCCCGGCTTCACCCCGCGAGTGCTGTCGGACGTCGATCTCGAGCCCGGGAGCATGTCGCTCGTGGTCGTCCTGGAAGCAGGGCGCGCCGTGCGAGTGTTCGTGTGCGATGTGACCGGCGCCCCGCTCGAGGTGGACTCCGTCGGTGCGCGCGTCGGGATCCAAGGCTTCGAAGCCGTCCGGGCGAGCGACGGCGACGCGGGCCCCGGTCGGTGGGAGCTGCGCGACCTGCCCGAAGGGATGGTGACCCTGTATGCCCGCGTCTTCGGGAGCACGTTCACCGAGTACCACGACACCGAGCTGGAGGAAGCGCGCTTCGAGCTCGCGGAGTGCGGCCGGTTGAGCGTGAGCTGGGACCCGGGGCCGGAAGGTGGCATCGATCGCCAGGTCGTCGTGAGCTCCCGCCTGCGGAGTGGTCCAGCCCCGGAGAACTCGCCGAGCGAGCGTGGCCGGCGCATGATCGCGCTGCCGCAGGGCGACTACGAGGTCACCCTGCTGCGGTTCGGATCGAAACCGGTTGCCAGGACCGCCGCCGTGGTCCGAGCAGGCCAGGTCACCGAGGTGAGGCTTTCACCGTAGTCCGGTCGCGGCCACGAACTCCGCCGGCTCGGCGCGCAGCACGAGCAGGTCGTCGTGGCGCTCGACCTCGCCGGTGATGGTCAGCGGCTCGGCCACGCGGTCGAGGATCTCGCGATTCAGCGCGCGGCCGTCGCGCCCGACGAGGAGCAGGCACAGCGCCCCGCCGTCCTCGGTGCGCACGCGGAAGACCGGCGGGATGCCGCCGCTCAGGCAGCGGATCGCGCAGGCGCGATGGGCGCGTCCCTCGCCCGGCACCATGACTCCCAGCGAGCACTTGCTGTCCACGATCTCGCCGCGCAGCGTGGCGCGGCCGAGCGCGACGGGCGCGGCGGGCCCCGCCGGCGGCGCGATCGAGAGCACGTTCGCGGCCACGGAGTCGAGGTCGACGGGCCGGCCGGCGAGCTCGAGCAGCGTCTGGCCGTCGCGCCAGACGAGCGAGCCGCGCGCGCGGACGTGCCGGCCGTCGAGACCGGCGACGAGCGCCTGCGCGCCGTGCTTGCCCGGCGCCACGAGCAGCCAGCGCGACACGACCGGCACCGCCGCCGAGTCGAGGCCCTCGAGCCGGCCCGGCCGCGCGACGCGCAGGCTCGGCGCCGGCCGCTCGCTCACCACGCCCTCGAACTCGCGCTCGACGCCGAACTCGAAGCGCCCGCCGCGCAACGGGCCCTGCACGGCGGACAGCAGCACCGCGACGCCGGCGGCGAGCACGAGCAGCAGCCCTGCCGCGCGGGCCAGCGTACGGCGCACGCTCCGCGGCGGCGGATCCTGCCAGCCGATGTAGAACTCGTCGCCGGGGAGCGAGGGCATCATGCGCCGCCCTCCGGCACGATCGCGGGCGTCTGCACCGTGCCCGGCGCGCAGGGCGTCGTCGCGACGAGCACGCGCCCGCGCTCGACGCGCACCGCGAAGGTCGGCACGGCCTCGGTGAAAGGCGGCGGCGAGCGGCCGTCCTCGGGGCGGTACTGGTAGCCGTGCCAGGGACAGGTCACGCAGCCGTCGACGATGCGTCCCTCGCCGAGCGGGCCGTTCTGGTGCTGGCACACGTTGCTGAGCGCCGCGACGCGGCCGTCCCAGCGGAAGACCGCGATGCGCTCGCCGGACACGACGACCGTGCGCGCGCGGCCCTCGAGGATCGAGTCCACGGCGCAGACGTCGACCCAGCCCTCGCCGGCCGCCGCCGGCCGCTCGCGATCGTGCGCCGCCTCGGCCTGCGCCGCGACGAGGTGCAGGCAACCGACCCAGAGCAGCCCGGCGAGCAGCACGACCGGCAGCGGCCCCTCGAGCTGGTCCTGCAGCGCGCCGAACGCGACGTGCAAGAGCACGAGCACCCAGGCCACGTAGACGAGCATGTGCAGCGACTTCCAGACCGGCGCGGTCAGGTTGGCGAGCCAGAAGTCGTGGCTCGTGGCCGCCATGAGGAACAGGATCAGCAGCGCCGCCGCGCCGAGCGGCTGGAAGGGCAGCCGCGCGAGGCGGCCCCAGCTCGTCTCGGCCGTCAGCACCGAGACGAAGGGGTTGGTGTCGCCGAGCGCGTGGAACTGCACGAGCGCGAAGCCGCCGTGCAGCAGCGCGAGCAGAAACATCGTCACGCCGAGGTGGCGGCGGTTGTAGAGCAGCGGCAGCCAGCGCGGCGAGAGGCGGCACAGCGGGCCGATCGAGAGGATCACGTGGAGCAGGAGCAGCGCGCCGCTGCCGAAAGCCCGGATGAGGACGGTCTCGAGCGTGACGTCGGGGTGCCGCGTCAGCGAGACGAGCGCGAAGAGCGCGAGGTAGAGCGCGACGCCGGCGGCGAGCACGAGGTCGTAGCGGCGCTTGCTCGGGTTCCAGCCGACGGCGCGGTAACCGACGCTCATCGCTTCGCTTCGTCCGCGGACGCGCCGGGCTCGGGCGACGGCCCGACGGCGACCAGCTCGTGGTGGCCCAGGCTCCACAGCAGCAACCGACCGCTGCCCTCGAGCGCATGGTCGGGCAGCGGATAACGGCGGGCCGCGCCGTTGGTCGGTGCGGCGCCGAGCAGATAAGCCCCGGCGAGGGGCTCGCTCGCGTCGGTCGTCGCACCGGCCGCCCAGTAGAGCAGCACGTCAGGCTGGGCGGGCAGGCCGCGCACCGTGCCGTCGCTCTCCGCCGTCTGCAACTCGAGCAGCGCCGGGCCGGAGGGCACCGCGTAAAGGCGCGCGGTCGCGTCGCCGAGACGCGCCGCGCCGAGCAGCCGGGCGCCGACCGGCAGCGCCGGCAGATCGAGCGCGCCGAGCGCCGCGGGCGTTGGC
>Ga0111539_10010948_pt1 | contig 11415 bp, 11 predicted proteins | sample RhiMethybrSRZTD1_FD_79667 | JGI IMG/M metagenome (GOLD analysis project Ga0111539, IMG submission 79667) | Populus rhizosphere microbial communities from Tennessee, USA - Rhizosphere MetaG P. TD hybrid SRZTD1 (version 2) (version 2) | ecosystem: Host-associated > Plants > Roots > Rhizosphere >...
AGATTCCGACGTTCTTGTCGTACGCAATCGAAAAGAAGCTCTCGAAGAACTCGGGCGAATTCGGCAAGGGCGCCATCGAGGGCGTCGCCGGACCGGAAGCCGCCAACAACGCCTCCGCAGCCGGTACTCTGGTGCCGTTGCTGACGCTCGGCCTGCCGACCTCAGCAACCGCCGCGATGATGCTGGCGGGCTTCCAGCAATATGGCCTCAATCCCGGCCCGCTGTTGTTCGCCGAGCGGCCCGAGCTGGTCTGGGGCCTGATCGCGAGCCTGTTCATCGCCAACGCGATGCTGCTGGTCCTCAACCTGCCGCTGGTCGGTCTGTGGGTGCGGCTGCTGGCAATCCCGCAGCCATGGCTCTACGCCGGCATCCTGGTGTTCGCGACCGTCGGCACCGTGGCCGCGAAGCCCTCGGTGGTCGAACTGACCATGCTCGCCGTGTTTGGCGTGATGGGCTTCCTGATGCGGCGTTACGACTATCCGATTGCGCCGGTGGTGGTCGGCCTGATCCTTGGTCCGGTGGCGGAGACGCAATTGCGTCGCGCGCTGCAGATCAGCCTCGGCGATCCGCTGGTGCTGTTGCAGAGCCCGCTGTCGGCAACGCTGTTGGCAATCGCGTTGATTGCGCTGATCGCGCCGTTCGTAATGAAGGGCATGAACCGTTTCAAAGCGAGCGAGGATTGAAAATCTGCCACAAAGCGCGCCGCCGAGCGGCTATTGATTTGTGATGTCGGCGACGCAGGGGCCGGGATAGATGCCGGTGACGCCGGCGGCCTTGGCCAGGCATTCATTGCTGAACGTGCGCTGCTTGCCGTCCTTGTCGTGTCCGCAGACCGGTTTGTAGTCCGTGGTGCAGACGATCGGTGCCTTGGTCGTCGTCCCGGGCGCTGGGGAGCGCGGCGCCTCGGCCGCGCCGAGCGATCCGCCGACCAGCGCAAATGCCAACCAAACCGGCGTCATCCGCAGGCGCATGTTCTCTCTCGGCCACCCCCTCCGTGGTACGGAGATCATACCGCCGAACCAAGCTGTTGGCAGAACTCGAAACCGCGCCAAGCTGACGGTTCGGCCCAAGCTATTGTTAACGCTTCCTTGCTAAATCCGGACGCGGCCAGATGACGGCCGTGTTGTTCCCTGTGCGTAGAGTACGCAATGCACGCACCGCTCAGTCCAGCGTTCCGGGTGGAGTGGCGCGACACGGCCACGCTCCCTGCCATCGCCGAGGAGTGGCGCCACCTCGCGGGGCGCGCCAGTGAACCCAACACCTTCTACGAACCGTCGTTCGCGCTCGCCGCACTGCCGGTGCTCGGCGCCGATGCCGGCGCGCTCGCAGTGTGGTCGCGCAGCCGACTGATGGGATTGTTTCCGGTGCGGATCGAGCGGCACCGCTATGGTCTTGGCGGCGCAGTGACCGGCTGGACCCATGGCTATGGCCCGCTGGGCGTACCGCTGGTCGATCGCGAGGAGCCGGCCGCCGTGGTCGGCGCGCTGATCGACCATGTCGCCAATGACGCATCGCTGCCGGCGCTGCTGCTGCTGCCGCTGATCCCCGAGCGCGGGCCGTTTGCGGCCGCGCTCGACACCGCGCTGGAGCAGCGCGGCCTGCACGCCGCAAGCCTCGGCCGCCATCAGCGCGCCATGCTGGCGCCCGGCGCGGAGCGCGACGGCTATCTCGAGCGCGCCATCTCGGCAGGCCGCCGCAAGGAGCTGCGTCGGCAGCGCCGCCGTCTGTCCGATATCGCGCCGGTCGCGCTCAAGACCGTGACGGCACCGGCCGAGATCGGTCCGGCGCTCAGCGACTTTCTGGTGCTGGAGGCAAGCGGCTGGAAGGGCATGGCCGGCACTGCGGCCGCGATGACGCCCGCGATCCGCCATTTCATCGAAACCGCCGTAACGGCGCTCGCCCGCGTAGGCAAAGCGCGGATCGACCGGCTCTATCTCAACTCCGGCGTGATCGCCGCCACCATCACGCTGCGGAGCGGCGACACCGCCTGGTGCTGGAAGATCGCCTACAACGAGGGCGTCGCGCAGGCCTCGCCGGGCGTGCAGCTGATGCTCGATCTCACCGACTCGTTGCTGTCGGACCGGCATCTGGCCCGGGTCGATTCCTGCGCCACCGCCGACCACCCGATGATCGATCACATCTGGCGCGAACGGCAGACGCTATCGGACCGGCTGATCGCGGTGCGGGCGTCGCACGCGGCGTTCATTCTCGCCTGCGGCGTCGAGCGCCTGCGGCGCGATGCAAGCGGCGCAGCGCGAGCGCTACGCAACCGCCTGCGTGGCCGCTGAGCCGGTGCCGCGGACCCAGTCGACCAACGCCAGCGGATCGCCCGTCACCGCGTCGCCGCGCCAAGCGACGTGGCCGTCCGGCCGCACCAGCACCAGTCTGCGCTCGTAGAGCCTGGCGGCATCCGGCTCCTGCAATGGCTCGACGCGGAGCGGAACGCCGCGTTTCTGCGCCGCCTCCGCGATGGCCGCAGCACCTTGAGCCTCGCCGAAGCGCAGCAGCGTGAAGCCGCGACCGAACAGATCGAGCGTCGAGCGTCCGTCGCGTAGTATGGCGTGCGGCGCACGCGAGCCGGGCCGCGCCGAGGCGACGAAGTTTTCCGGATCGTCCGGCACCACCGCGCTGCCGTCGGGCACCACGATCGGCGAGCCCACATAGCTGTAGCCGATCTGCAGGCCGATGGTGCGGAACATGCGGCCGATGCGTTGCACCAGCTGCGGTCCAAGCCGATCACGCACCGCGCGGCCATCCGCGCTGTCGTCCTCAATTGCAGCAAGGCCATCGCCGAAGTCCTCATGCGCCAGATAGAATTCGGTGGTGGCACCGACATTGCGCAGCCCGACCGGACGGCGCTCGGCATCGTAGCTTTCGATGAGCTTCGCCCCGCCCCAGCCCTGCAGCACCGCAGCGAGCTTCCAGCCGAGATCGACGGCATCACCAATGCCGGTGTTCATGCCGAGCGCACCGGTCGGCGACAGCTGATGCACCGCGTCGCCGGCCAGAAACACGCGGCCCTTGCCGTAGCGGTCGGCGACCAGGCTGCGCCGCGTCCAGATGCTCAGGTCCAGCTGCTCGACCTCGGCCGACCGGCCGACCGCGCGGCGAACCAGCGCGTCACGATCGACGGTTTCGGGCGTCTGCTGGCCGTCGCTGTCGAGCACCATCAGTCGCCATACCGCGTTGACCGGATCGATGATCCGGATGTTGGCCCACAGCCCGTCGCGGTCGATGGCGAGGAAGAAGGTGCCGGGCTCCTTGCCGCATTTCTTGAGCAGATCGGGCGCACGAAAGAACAGATGCAGCGGATGACTCAGCACGCCCGGTCCCGAGAGCCCAATCCCCAGCGCACCGCGTACGAAGCTCGCGGCGCCGTCGCAACCGACCAGATAATCGCACTCGATCTGTTCACGCTGGCCGCACTTGAGATCGACCAGATCGGCGATGACGCGGTCGCCGTGGTCCTCGAAGGCTTCGAGCCTGACGCGATGACGGAGTGTCACGCCCGGCATCGACTGCGCGAAGCGCCGCAGGATCGGGTCGAACCAGAGCTGCGAGCAGGCCTGCAGCCGCATCGGGCTGTAGCTTTCCGGCCGCTGCCGTGCTCGCGACGGCCGCGGCATGCGGCCGATCTCGTGGCCGCCGAGGCTGGTCACGAACACCACGTCGAACGGATAGTCGGCTGGAAACGGGCAGTTGAGCACCTGGTCGGCGATGCCCCAGCGCCGGCAGAACTCCATGGTGCGGACGTTGACCTCGTTCATCTTCGGCGTGGTGATGACGCCGTCGCTCTGCTCGATCAGTTCGCAGGGCGCGCCACCCCAGCCGAGCTCGGCGGCAAGCGCCAAGCCGACCGGCCCACCGCCGACGATCAGAACGGGAATTTTGCGCATGCGAGAGCCGCGTACTCGCGTCAATTGATTTTCACGTTCGCGGCTTTACCGACCGCGAGCCATTTCTTGTACTGGGCCTCGATATAGGCGGCGAACTCGGCCGGTGAATTCGGCTTCGCCTCGCTGCCGAGATTGGTGATGGTCCGCTGCATCTCGGGAGTTGCGAGGCCTTCGTTCATCGCATCGCTCAGAATCTTGATGATCTCCGGCGGCGTGCCGGCCGGCGCGGCCAGCCCGAAAAATGTATTGGCCTCGCCATCCTGAATGCCGAGCTCCGCCATGGTCGGCATGTCGGGCAGCAGCGGCGTGCGGACCTTGTTCTGCGCGCCGAGCGCCCGGACTTTGCCCTCGCTGATCAGGGCACGCAGGATCGCGATGTTCTCGAACGTCGCCTGGATCGCGCCGCTGAGCACGCCGGTGGTGGATTCACCGCCGCTGCGGTACGACACGCCGGTCAATTTGGCGCCGCTGCGCAGCATAAAGAGCTCGCCGGCGAGATGCGGCAGGCCACCGGGCCCGGTGTGGCCGTAGCTGATCTTGTCTGGATTGGCTTTGCTATCGTCGACGAAGTCCTTGACGGTCTTCCACGGCGACGTTGGCGCGACCACCAGGATCTGGAAGCCCTCGGTGATGCGGACGATCGGGATGAAATCTTTGACCGGATCGTAGCCGGCGCTGGCGGAAACCGCCGGGATCACCGCCATGGTCGAGGTGTTGCCGACCAGGAGCGTGTAGCCGTCGGGCGGCGCGGTCGCGACCACGCGGGCGCCGAGCGCGCCACCGGCGCCGGGACGGTTCTCGACCACCACGGGCTGGCCGAGCTTGGCGGACAGAATCTGCGAGGCGAGACGCGCCGGCACGTCGGTCGGCCCGCCGGCCGCGGCCGCGACGATCAGCTTAATCGGCTTGTTGGGGTAATTCTGCGCTTGCGCCGGTACGGCGGCTAGCACGGCAGCAGCGACGAATGCGAAACCAGCCCACTTGATCATCGTGCTTCCCCGTATTGCGCTCCGCGATATTCGACAGGCGAGCCTGCCGGAAATCAAGCCGGGAGTCAGGCGCGCGTCCGCAGCAGCCGGCGGATCACCTTGCCGGTGGTCGTCATCGGCATTTCCTCGATGAAGGCGACCTCGCGGGGATATTCATGGGCTGACAGCCGCGTGCGCACGAAGCTCTGGATCTCGGTCGCCAGCGCGTCCGAAGGCGCGTGGCCGGCCTTGAGCACGATGAAGGCTTTCACGATCTCGGTGCGCACCGGATCGGGTTTGCCGACTGCGGCCGCGAGCGCAACCGCGGGGTGCTTGATCAGGCAGTCTTCGATCTCGCCCGGTCCGATCCGATAGCCCGCCGAGGTGATGACGTCGTCGTCACGACCGACGAACGAGAAATAGCCCTCGTCGTCGACCACGCCTTGGTCGCCGGTCGTCATCCAGTCGCCGATGAACTTCTCGCGCGTGGCGTCGGGCCGGCCCCAGTACTCCAGGAACATCACCGGGTCGGGACGCTTCACCGCGATCTGCCCGGTCTCGCCGGGCGCGGCGCGGCTGCCGTCGGCGCGGATCACCGCGACCTCGTGGCCCGGGATCGGCCGACCGATCGCGCCGGACTTGGCCACGCCGATCATGGCGCAGGAACCGACCACCAGATTGCACTCGGTCTGGCCGTAGAACTCGTTGATGGCGAGGCCGAGCGCGGACCGGCCCCATTCGTAGGTCTCGGCGCCGAGCGCCTCGCCGCCGGAGCCGACGGTGCGCAGCTTGAGGTCATGGCGGCCACGCGGCGACGGCACCGAGCGCAGCATGCGCAGCGCGGTCGGCGGAATGAAGGTGTTGCGCACACCGTGCCGCGCCATGGTCGCGAAGGCCTGCTCGGGGTCGAACTTGTCGAAGCGCTGCGCCACCACCGGCACGCCGCAATAGAGCGCGGGCAGCAAGCAGTCGAGCAGGCCGCCGGCCCAGGCCCAGTCGGCCGGAGTCCAGAAACGGTCGCCAGGCTGCGGGAAAAAATCGTGCGGCAGTTCGATGCCGGGCATGTGGCCGATCAGCACGCGGTGCGCATGCAGCGCGCCTTTTGGCGGCCCGGTGGTGCCGGAGGTGTAGACCATCAAAGCCGGCGCATCTGCCGGCGTCGCCAGGGGCGTAAAGCCGGTGGAGGCGCGCTCCAGGGTTTGATGGAAGTCCTGCACGCCGTCGGCCGGCCCGTCGAGCGACAGGATCACCTTGAGACTCGGCGTTTCGATGCCGCCGAGCTTGGCGACGCCTTGGGCATTGGTGACCAGCGCTGTGGCGCCGGAATTCTGCAGCCGGAACGCGATCGCCTCGACGCCGAACAGGATCGCCAGTGGCAGCACGATGCCGCCGAGCTTGTAGACCGCAATGTGAATGGCCGCGACCTCGGGCGACTGCGGCAGCAGGATCGCGACCCGGTCGCCGCGGCTGATGCCGTTCGCGGTGAGCGCATTGGCAAGCCGGTTCGAGGTGTCACGCAGCCAGCCGTAGCTCACCTCTGCGGCGCGGCCATCAGCGCGCACCGCAACGATTGCGAGCTTGCCGGGATCGCGTTCGGCCCAGCGGTCGCAGACCTCGACGCCGATGTTGAAGGTGGCCGGCACCTGCCAGCGGAAGTCACGGACGATTTCCTGGTAGCTGCGGCTTTGCGGCAACATGGGGCGAAAAGGCTAGACAGCGCGCGGATGAAGGTCCAGCGGCCTCACGGCGTCCGGTCGTGGGCCGAATGTGGCAGCGCGTCCGATCGCAGCAATCGTAGACCCGATCTGGATTCGCGCCGGATCAATCCGCGACTCCTCAAGCCCCACGGGGATTCGCGCGCGGCAGGATCGCGACTCGCGTGATAACGTCTGCGTTTCCGCGCAGCGCGGCGGATGCGCAACGCCGCTGCATTGATTCGATTAACCTGGAGCGGTTAGCCTTGTGCGGTTGCATTGGAAGGGGCAAGCTAACGATCGTAGTTCTGTGTAACCGAGTGAGTGCGTGTCGTGATCGAAGTCGATGTGGTGCTCGTGAACATGGACGAAGGGACCGCCTATTGCTCCGACGGCGTGACCCGATCCATCTTCGAAATGTACGACGCGCAAGCGCAGCCGACCGAGGATCCGGACGAAGCGATCGCCGCCGTCGTCAAGGTCGGCGAGGACCAGTTTATCGTCTGCAATCTGACTGACGACCGGCCGGTGCCAATCAACTGACGTCCGACCGTCATCAATAGCTACGCCCAGCCCTTGCGGGCTGGGCGTTTGCTTTGACGCTCGGCCGAAACAGCCGGCGGCTAGACGGCTTCCTTCAACTCCTTGGCGGCGCGGAAGGCGACCTTCTTGCTCGCCTTGATCTGGATCGGCTCGCCGGTCGCCGGGTTGCGGCCCATGCGCGCCGCGCGCTTGCGCACCACCAGGACGCCGAGGCCCGCCATGCGGATGCGGTCGCCCTTCTTGAGGTGCTTGGTGACCAGGCCGACGAGGTCGTTGAGGATCGCCTCGGCCTGCTTCTTGGGCATCTCATGATCGCCGGCCAGACTGGCCGCGAGGTGCTTGAGGCTGATGGTGGGCACTTTGGGCTTGGCTGCGGGTGCAGGCTGCGTGGCCATGTGGTGGGCTCCCTTTGGAATGACGTGCTTTGAATACACGGAAATTAGCGCTTCGCAATCGGGTCGCGTGGAAATATGCCCGAAAAATGGCACTTTCCGCGGGGTATCGACAGATCGTTGGTAGCCCGGTTTTGGCGAAAAAGCTCGACTTTTCCGTATCATCCGGGCTCGGCAACGATCAGGGACCAGAACACTTTATATTTCGAGCCCGGCACATAGACCGCAGAAATCCCCATTTTTGTTGCGCCTTTGAGCAGCATATTGGCCCGATGCGGCGGCGAATCGCGCCAGCCCGAGAACGCCTCGGCGAGCGTGTGATACCCGGCCGAGACGTTCTCAGCCGCGGTCTTGGCGCTGTAACCCGCGCTCTTAAGCCGCGCCGTGAAGGCACTGGCCGGGATGTGGTCGATCCGGTTGCGTGCCGCCATTGCGCGCGCCTGGGCGTCGGCCAGTTGCATCAACTGCGGATCGACCGTCACCGCGGGCAGGCCGTTGTTGGCGCGATAGCCGGAGATCATCGAGGCTGCTGCATTGGCATCGAGCGTCGCGCCGGGCTGCGCCATGCTGTTGTAGAAGGTCGGCTCGCCGGTCGTCTTTGCGACTTCGGCGCAACCCGCCAGCGCGGCCGCGGCCAGCATCAGCGCAAGGGCATTACCAGGTCGCATCGAGGCTCCGATCCGGGCGCGATTATCGCCGGCAAATCTTGACCGAAAATTGATGCGATCACGCCGCTATTGCAGCTTGATGTTCATCAGCCGCTCGGCGTTGCCGACCATGATCTTCTGGCGAGCGTCTGCGGCCAGTCCGAGCCCGTCGAGCGCCGTGATATGCGCCGGGATCGGCGCCAGCGGCGCGTCGCTCGCGAACACCACCTTGTCGGGACCGTAGAACGAAATCCCGCAAGGCAGGCCATAGGTGCCGCCGAACATCGCGGTGTCGGCATAGAACTCCTTGAAGTATTCAAGATGCGGCCGTTTCAGCGAGGACAGCACCTTGGTGTGATCCTCCTCGGTGGTGCGCCCGCCGAGCACCGCCATGCCCGGCCCGATGCGGCCGTCGAAGAACGGGATCATGCCGCCGCCGAGATGATGCGTGACGATCTTGAGCTTCGGATGCCGGTCGTAGATGCCGTCGAACACCAGGCGCGCGCATGCTACCGTGGTCTCGTACGGCCAGCCGAAGCACCACCACATCTCGAAGCGCGAATATTTCTCGGACGCATAGTCCGGCATCGCCGAAGTGCGCGCCGGGTGCAGCCAGATCGGCAGATCGTGCGCCGCCATGGCGGCGAAGAACGGCCGGAAGCGCGGCTCGTCCAGCGGGTGGCCCGCGATGTTGGTGAAGGTCTGCACGCCGCGCGCACCCATCTTGATCGCGCGTTCGGCCTCGGCGATCGAGAAATCGACGTCGTGCATAGAGACCGCCGCCGCAAAAGCCGGGAAGCGGTCGGGATGCTTCTGGCACAGTTCGGCCATGGAGTCGTTGGCGACCCGCGCCAGCGTCTTGGCGACCTCGCCTTCCGCGATGTCCTCGATCGGCGGATTGGGCAGTGAGATGATCTGCCGGTAGTCGTCGCCGACCGCATCCATGTCGCGGAACCGCAGATCGAGGTCGAACAGCTTACGCACCGAGCGCAGCCGCTTGCCCATGTTGCCGAGCTTGGGCGAGCCCCGCTCCAGCTCCTGAAAAAAGCGGTCCGGAAAGATGTGAGTATAGATGTCGACGATCATGACGGTGACCTTGATGTGCGCGGAACCCCCGCGGCGTGGCGCCCAGCATAGCAACGATCGCGCGCCGCCGCGCCAGCATCGCGGTTTACCAGTCGCGGCGAGCGACTTGGTCGACGGTCCCGCTTCATGCTATGCAACCGCCATCCGTCAGCATTGTGGGAGCCTGCGTTGAACATCGCCGATGTCCGGCTGTCGCGCCAGACCGAGACCGCAAACCCGACCGCGGACCTCACCGTCGTCGGCGGCGCCGGCCATGTCGGTATTCCACTGGTGCTCTCCTTCGCGGCCTCCGGACTGACCGTCAACGTCAACGATCTCAACGAGACCGCGCTCGAGGTCCTCAAATCCGGGCGGCTGCCGTTCATCGAGCATGGCGCGGAGCCGCTGCTGAAGGCGGCGCTGCGCGACAAACGCCTGGTGTTCACCAGCAAGCCCAGCGAGATTTCGGCGACCGGACCGGTGATCGTCACCATCGGCACGCCGGTCGACGAATTCCTCAATCCGGAGCGCGCAGTCGTGCAGCAGTGCATCGATGCGCTGCTGCCTCATCTGCGCGACGGCCAGTTGCTGGTGCTGCGCTCGACGCTCTATCCCGGCACCACCGACTGGATCGACAACTATCTCAAGCGGCGCGGCCGCAACCTCAAGGTTGCGTTCTGTCCCGAGCGCGTCGTGCAGGGCAACGGCATCCAGGAGTTGCGCGAGATGCCGCAGATCGTCAGCGGCACCACACCCGAGGCCGAGCAGGAGGCCGCGCGGCTGTTCGAGCCGATCGTGCCGGAGCTTGTGGTCGTGCAGCCGATGGAAGCCGAGTTCGCCAAGCTGTTCAACAACGCCTACCGCTACATTGAATTCGCGGTCACCAACCAGTTCTACCTGATCGCAAAGTCAGCCGGCCTCGACTATCACCGCATCCTGCAGGCGACCAAGCATAACTATCCGCGCGCCAAGAACATGCCGCGGCCCGGCTTCGCGGCCGGTCCCTGCCTGATGAAGGACACGCTGCAACTCGCCGCCTTCGCGCGCAACGAGTTCAGCCTCGGTCACGCCGCCATGCTGGTCAACGAAGGCCTCGCCCTGCACGTCGTCGACGACCTGCGCAAGAGCTTCGATCTCAGCCAGACGACCGTCGGGCTGCTCGGCATGGCGTTCAAGGCAGACAGCGACGATGTGCGGGCCTCGCTGAGCTACAAGTTCAAGAAGGCGATCAGCAGTTTCGCGCGCGAGGTCCTGACCACCGACCCGTTCGTCACGACTGATCCTGACCTGCTGCCGCTCGACGAGGTGGTGAAGCGCAGCGATCTGCTGGTGCTGTGCGCGCCGCATTCCTGCTACAAGACCGCCGATCTCGGCGGCAAGATGGTGGTCGACATCTGGGGCTTTTTGGACTCCCCCAACGTTGTCTGACCGACCGTGCCGCAGCTCGATATCGTCATCCCGGTCTATAACGAAAGCCGCAATATCCTCGCTGCGCTCGGCGCGCTCGCGCGGGACGTCAAGACGCCGGCACGCGTGCTGATCTGCTACGACGCCGAAGATGACGACACACTGCCGGCAGTGCGCAACAACATGCAGGCTTATGCCGGTCTCCCGGTCGAATTCATACGCAATTCCGGCCGCGGCGCGCATACCGCGATCATGAGCGGCTTCAGGGCCTCGAATGCACCCTTCGTCGTGGTCTATCCGGCCGACGACGACCGCAACGCCGCGATCCTCGACCGCATGGTGACCTGCGCCGAGCAAGGCGGCGACGTGGTCTGCGCCAGCCGTTTCATGCCGGGCGGCAGCATGGTTGGCTGCCCGGGGCTGAAAGCTGTTCTCGTGCGCAGCGCGAATTTCACCCTGCATCACATCGCGCGCATCCCGACACACGACGCGAGCAACGGCTTTCGCATGTTCTCGCGCCGCACGATTGACACCATTGCCGTCGAGTCCGATGCCGGCTTCTGCTACAGCATCGAATTGCTGGTGAAGGCCCATCGGCTTGGATGGAGGATCGGCGAGGTGCCGGCGCGCTGGTTCGAGCGCGCGCATGGACAAAGCCGCTTCCGCGTGCTGCGCTGGCTGCCGGCGTATCTGCGCTGGTATCTTTACGCGTTCGCCACCACATTCCTGCGCCGCGGCGCAGACACTGTCCCGATGAAGACGGCCTGAGGATCACGATGAGCGACGATTGGCCGAAAATCAAA
>Ga0111539_10010949_pt1 | contig 11415 bp, 9 predicted proteins | sample RhiMethybrSRZTD1_FD_79667 | JGI IMG/M metagenome (GOLD analysis project Ga0111539, IMG submission 79667) | Populus rhizosphere microbial communities from Tennessee, USA - Rhizosphere MetaG P. TD hybrid SRZTD1 (version 2) (version 2) | ecosystem: Host-associated > Plants > Roots > Rhizosphere >...
CCGCGGCCAGGGCGTAGACCTGGGCCAGCTCCCCCATGGTGTCGAGGACCAACACGTCCTCGTCGCCCCAGGGTGCGGCGAGGGCCGTCCGGCGCGCGACGCGGAAGCCCGCGCGCTCCACGAGCGACACGACCTCGGCGAACCGCTCGGGATGGCGCGGGGCCAGGAGCAGGCGGACGCCCGGCACGGACCCGCGCACGGCGCGCAGGGCACTCAGCACCATCTCCTCCTCGCCGGCCGCCGTGCTCCCGGCCACCCAGAGCGGCCCGCCGGCCCCGATCAGGCGCGCCAGCGGCTCCGGCGTGCGCGCCTCGCCCAGGGAGTCGAACTTCAGGTTGCCCGTCACCTTGACCTTCTCGGGCGGCGCGCCCATGTCCTTCACCCGGCGGGCGTGGGCCTCGCCCTGCATGAGGAAGACGTCGACCTCGGCCAGGACCGGCTTCAGCCACCGGCGTATGCGGCGGTAGCGCGGAAAGGATCGCGGTGAGATGCGGCCGTTCACCAGCGCCACCCGCGTCCCGCGCCGCCGCGCCTCGTGAATGAGGTTCGGCCAGATCTCCGTCTCGACCAGGACGAGCAGGGCCGGGTCCACGGCGCGCAGCGCGCGGCGCACCGGACCCGGCCAGTCGAAGGGCGCGAACAGCAGCCCGTCCGCGGCGCCGACGCTCTGCCGCGCGACGGCGTTGCCGGTGGCGGTGGTCGTGGAGACGTAGATCCGCCGATCGGGGAACCGCTCCTTGAGCGGGCCGACCAGCGCGCGCGCGGCCAGCACCTCGCCCACGGAGACGGCGTGGATCCAGATCGACGGCCTGCCGCTCACGTTGAGCGGTCCCGGGAAGCGGCCCATCCGCTCGCGGAACGAGGCCAGGTATTTCCCCGTGGAACGGCCCTTCCAGAGATAGAACGGGAGGGCCAGGACGAAGCCGATCGCCAGCAAGATGCTGTAGACGAGGTACAAGCGGAAAAGTATAGCGTGCGGCCCCGGCGGCTCGTTAACCCGGTCATGGCCAGGGCCCCCGAGCGGCGCGAGGAGCGCGGATCGAATCTCATCGATGGCGTATCATCCGCCGATGTTCCGCGTGATGGAGCTGCGCGACGGCCGGGTGGATCTGTCGGAGGGCACCGACCGCGTGGGCCGGCCGCCCGACGGCGTCGCGCGCTGGATCGATCTCCGCCACCAGGACGAGGCCCAGCTGGAGCTGCTCCGCGACCGGTTCGACCTGCACCCCCTGGCCCTCGAGGACTGCGCCCATCTCGACCAGCGGCCCAAGATGGAGGAGTACCTCGACCACGTCTTCCTCGTGACCCAGGGCTTCTCCGCCGTGGGCGAGAAGGTCCAGGAGCTGGTGCTGCAGGAGCTGCACGCGTTCCTGGGCGAGCGCTACCTCATCACGGTGCACGTGGAGCAGGTGGCGGCCCTGGAGGAGGTCTGGACACGCTCGGCCGGAGAGCCCCGGCTGCTCGAGCGGGGCGTGGACTTCGTCTACTACCTGGTGGCCGACGGGATCGTGGACGACAACTTCCCGATCCTCGACCGCATCGCCGACGAGCTGGACGAGCTGGAGGACGCCGTGCTGGCCCGGCCCCGCACGGAGGACCTGCACCGCATCTTCGAGCTGAAGCGCCACCTGGTGGCCATGCGCAAGGTCCTCTCGCCGCAGCGGGACGTGTTCGGCCTCATCGCCAAGCGCGGCGACCCGAGGATCAGTGAGCGCACGGCCTTCTACCTGCGCGACGTCTACGACCACCTGGTGCGGATCAACGAGTCGATCGAGGGCAACCGCGACCTGCTGGGCAACGCGCTGGACGCCTACCTCTCGGCCGTCGGACAGCGCACCAACGAGATCATGAAGAGCCTGACCATCCTGAGCGCGATCTTCCTGCCCCTGGCCTTCGTGGTGGGCTTCTTCGGCCAGAACTTCGTGGACCTCGCGTTCGTCCGGGACTGGGTGCACTCGGACCGGCTCATGTGGGGGATGATCACGATCTGCCTGGCCACGCCGATGGTCATGATTGCCTGGTTCAAGGGGAAGGGCTGGCTCTGAGACGGGGCGCCGCAGCCTTGACGCTCTTCCGCGCGCTCAGATAGACTGCTCGTCCCCCTAGACACAGGAGGAGCGCGCATGGCCATCCGCGTCGGCATCAACGGTTTCGGTCGGATCGGGCGGAACATCCTCAGGGCCGCCCTGCACGACAAGGACCTGGAGTTCGTGGCCGTCAACGACATCACCGACGCCGGGACCCTCGCGCACCTCCTGAAGTACGACTCCATCCTCGCGAACCTGGAGGAGGACGTGAAGGCCGAGGGGGACACCATCCACGTGGCGGGACGGAAGGTGAAGGTCCTGGCCGTGAAGAGTCCCGCCGAGCTGCCCTGGAAGTCCCTGGGCGCGGACTACGTGGTGGAGTCCACCGGCCTCTTCACCGAGGCCGAGAAGGCCAGGGCCCACATCCAGGCCGGCGCGAAAAAGGTCATCATCTCCGCCCCCGCCAAGAACGAGGACATCACGATCGTGATGGGCGTGAACCACGAGAAGTACGACCCGGCGAAGCACAACATCGTGTCCAACGCCTCCTGCACGACGAACTGCCTGGCCCCGGTGGCCAAGGTGTTGAACGACAGCTTCGGGATCGTGAAGGGCCAGATGACGACCATCCACTCCTACACGAACGACCAGAAGATCCTGGACCTGCCCCACAAGGACCTGCGCCGCGCGCGGGCCGCCGCCCAGTCCATGATCCCGACCTCCACCGGCGCGGCCAAGGCCATCTACCTGGCCATCCCCGAGCTGAAGGGCAAGCTCGACGGCGTAGCCATCCGCGTGCCCACGCCGAACGTCTCCGTGGTCGACCTGACCTGCATCCTCAACAAGACCGCCACCGCCGAGGACGTCAACGGCGCGCTGAAGAAGGCCGCCGGCGGGCCCATGAAGGGGATCCTCGATGTGACCGACGAGGAGCTGGTCTCCATCGACTTCCGCGGCAACCCGGCTTCCTCGATCGTGGACGCGCCGCTCACCAAGGTCGTGGACGGCAACATGGTCAAGGTCTTCGCCTGGTACGACAACGAGTGGGGCTTCTCCAACCGCATGAAGGACCTGCTGCACTACATGGCCCAGCGGGACGCCGCCCGGGCCTAGAGCCGGCACCTGGCCAAGCTCACCGTCAAGGACCTGCGGGACCTCTCGGGGAGGCGCGTCTTCGTCCGCGTCGACTACAACGTCCCCCTCGAGAAGGGCGCCATCACCGACGACACGCGCATCCGGGCGTCGCTCCCCACGCTCGAGCATCTGTTGAAGGGCGGCGCGCGCCTGGTGCTGGCCTCGCACCTGGGCCGGCCCAAGAAGGGCCCGTCCCCCGAGCTCAGCCTGAAGCCGGTGGCCGAGCGCCTGGCGCAGCTCATCGGCCGCCCGGTGCCGCTCGCCCCCGACTGCGTGGGTGCCGCGGTCGCGGCCATGGCCGGCGGCCTGCCCGAGGGCGGCCTGATGCTGCTCGAGAACGTCCGCTTCCATCCCGAGGAGGAGAAAAACGACGACGCCTTCGCGGCGCGGCTCATCGCCGACACGGGCTGCACGGTCTTCGTGAACGACGCCTTCGGCGCCGCCCACCGCGCGCACGCCTCGACCGAGGGCGTCTCGCGGCACGTGAAGGCGTCCGTGGCGGGGCTGCTCATGGAGCGCGAGCTGCGCTACCTCGGGATGGCCCTGGAGGCGCCCCAGCGGCCGTTCGTGGCGGTGCTGGGCGGGGCCAAGGTCTCCGACAAGATCCAGGTCATCGAGAGCCTGCTGCCGCGCGTGGACGCGCTGCTCGTCGGCGGCGGCATGGCCTACACCTTCTTCCGCGCGCAGGGCCTGTCCATCGGCAAGAGCCTCGTGGAAGAGGACCGCGTGGCCATGGCCAAGGAGCTGCTGGCCAAGGCCAAGGGCAAGATCCACCTGCCGACGGACCACGTGGTGGCCGCGGCCTTCAAGGAGGACGCTGAGCATCGGACCGCGGCCGTGGCCGAGATCCCGGAGGGATGGATGGGCCTCGACATCGGGCCGGCCACGCGCGCGGCCTTCGGTGAGCAGGTGCGCAGGGCGAAGATCGCCTTCTGGAACGGTCCGATGGGCGTCTTCGAGATGAAGCCGTTCGCGGAGGGGACGCTGGCCCTGGCCCGGGCCCTGGCCGACTGCCAGGGTACGACGATCGTGGGCGGCGGCGACAGCGTGGCCGCCGTCACCCAGATGGGAGTGGCGGACCGCATCGACCACGTGTCCACCGGCGGCGGGGCCTCGCTGGAGTTCCTGAGCGGCGAGACGCTGCCCGGCGTCGCCTGCCTGAAGGAGGCCGCCTAGTCATGCGGCGCTACGTGATGGCCGGCAACTGGAAGATGCACAAGACGGTGGCCGAGGCCATCGAGCTGGCCAAGGCCATCCGCGCGGGCCTCGAGTCCCAGCCGCCCGACCTGGACGTGGTGCTCTGCCCGCCCTTCACCGCGCTGCAGGCGGTGGGCCAGGTCCTGAAGGGCAGCCGCATCGCCCTCGGCGCCCAGAACATGCACTGGGAGCGCGAGGGGGCGTTCACGGGCGAGATCTCGCCCGTGATGCTGAAGGACGTCGGGTGCCAGTACGTCATCCTGGCCCACTCCGAGCGGCGGCAGATGTTCGGGGCCACGGACGAAGGGGCCAGCCGCAAGGCGCGGGCGGCCATGGACCACGGGCTCACGCCGCTCATCTGCGTGGGCGAGACCCTGGCCGAGCGCGAGTCGTCGCGGACGCTCGAGATCGTGGGCCAGCAGGTGGACAAGGTGCTGAAACAGCTCACGCCGGAGGAGGTGGCGCGCAGCGTCGTGTCCTACGAGCCGGTGTGGGCCATCGGCACCGGGCGCGCGGCCACCCCGCAGCAGGCGCAGGACGTACAGGCGTTCATCCGCAAGCAGGTGGCGCGCTCGCACGGCGAGGGGCCGGCCGACGCCCTGCGCATCCTCTACGGCGGCAGCGTCAAGCCGGACAACATCGCGGCGCTCATGGCGGAGAGCGACATCGATGGCGCCCTGGTGGGCGGAGCCTGCCTGAAGGCCGACTCCTTCCTCGGCATCATCAACTTCACCGCGCCCTGATCGGGCGCGGCGCGTCAGCGCGGCGTCAGGACCAGCGGCGTGTCGAACGTGAACCCGGTGCCCGGCTCGAGGGCCACAGCCTTTCCGGCCAACGCGCCGTAGCCGCCGGTCTGTGCGATGAGGACCGACCCGGACTGGCCGGCCAGCCCGGGAAGCACGGCCGTGTTCACGACCGACGTGGCCTTGGGGTTGAGCGCAAGCGGCTCGGAGTGCAACAGCGTCCCGCCGGCGTTGTAGAAATCGATATTGCCGTTCACGGCCGCGTCCCTCAGGTTCTGGACGATCAGCACGGTGGTCTGGGTGGCCGAGTTGTTGAAGCGCGGCGCGGCGTAGGTGGTGTCGAAGAACTCCAGCTCATACTCGTCGGACGTGCTCAGCGGCGTGTTTGGCCCGGTGACGCGCAGGTAGGCGCCTCCGGTCGCCGAGGCGATCCAGCGCAGCGCGACGGCGTGGGAGCCGCCCTCCAGCGTCGAGGCGTTCTGCAGGACCGTACCTCCGCTGTTGACCCGGTCCAGGCTGGCGCAGAGGCCGGCCACGCACGGGGGGCCGTCGAGCGAGGAGAAGACAATGCCGCTCCACCCGGACACCCGCGCCTCGTAGGAGTGCCGGTCGCGGACTCGGATCTGGACCCAGTCCTGGTCGGGCGAAGCCGAAGCCTCGAGATCGTGGATCTGGCTGGCGCCGGAGGGGATCTCGTTGACCGTCAACGCGCTGTCGTCGTCGGCCAGGGTGCCCAGGTCCCATCGGTCGTTGGACCTGGCCTGGGCGGCGGCCAGACTGGCCAGGACACACAGGAGCGCGGCGCGGTGCATGAGCGACCTCCAAGGCGAGGGGGCGATACAGTAACCCCCTCGCCGAGGAGATTCAAGATCGGGCCGGGGCGTTCGCCCTAGCTCTTGGACGCCGTCAGCACCTTGGCCTTCCCTCGCACGAACCCGTAGGTCGCGGACAGGGCGTTGAAGTCCGCCGCCCGCGTGGCCAGGGCCTGCGCCTTCTGCGTGTCGCCCTTGCCCTGCAGGGCCGTGGCCAGCAGGTACATCACGCGCGGGTCCTGCTGGTTGGCCTGCTCCAGCTCCGCCGCCGCGGTGGGGTAGCTCTTCTCCTCGAGGGCGATCCGTCCGGCCAGCTCGTGCTGCTGCCACAGCTCGAAGGGGACGCGCTTGGCCTGGACGGCGGCGGCGTACTCCTGGGCCTTGGCCTTGGCGCCGGCCACGTCCTTCTTCGCGAGGGCCACGCGCGCCGTGTCGAAGAGGTGCTGGCGGCGGGTGGCCTCTTTGACCTCGGCGGGGACGTCGGCCGCGTCCATGGTGGCCACCTGCTCCTTGTACTTGGCCAGCGCCGCGTCGGCCCGGCCCGCCTCGAGCAGGATGTCGCCGATCTGGTTCCAATCGCCGGACAGGCTCGCCTTGTCGCCGCCGGCCTTGGCGATGGCCGCCTCCTTCTCGATCTCGGCGATGGCCTTGTCGGTGGCGCCCTCGTGGACGTACGACATGGCGGTCCAGAAGAGGGCCTGCCGCTTCTCGCCGTCGTTGCGGGCGATGGCGGCCAGGCGGCCGAAGGCCTCGCGGGCCTTGTCGCCCTGGCCCATGAACATGTAGTTGTTGCCGATCCCCACCCAGGAGGCCACGAAGTTCTTGTCGATGGCCAGGGCCTTCTCGTAGTTCTGGATCGACTCGTCGAACCGCCCCATCTTCATGAGGAGCTCGGCGTACGAGTCGTACGGGTTGGGGTCGCCGGGGATGAGCTCGATGTACTTCTTGAAGGCCTTCTCCGCCTCCGGGTACTTGTAGAGGAACCGGTAGGCGTAGCCCATCTGGTTGTAGGGCTGCGAGAACGAGGGGTTGATGGTCGTGGCCTTCTCGTACTCGGCCACGGCCGCGGCGTATTCCTGCCGTCCGAAGTAGTAACCGCCGAGGAGGTTGTGCGCGCGCTCGTCGTTCGGGAAGGTCGCGACGAGCTTGGTGAAGCTCTCCCGTTGCCGCGTCACGTCTCCCTTGGCGCCCGCGTCCACGCCGGCGATGAGCAGCCGCTCCGGCTCCGAGACCTTGCCCGAAAGCGTCACCGCCTGGACCAGGGAATCGAAGAACTCCTTGGCCGTGCCGGCGGTGTTGGCCAGCCCGAGCTGGGCGAGCGCGAACGTCTTGTCCTTGGCCACAGCCTCCGTGTAGAGGCCGCGCGCGTCGGTGGCGCGGAGCTTCTCCGCCAGGTCGCGGCCCTTCCAGTAGAGCTGCCGCGCCTCGTCCGACGCGGTCGTGATCGGGATCTTGTCATTCGATGCGGTGCTCGCCGCGGCGGCGAGCGCGGGGACGGCCAGCGCGAGAAGCGCCGCGACCAGTGCGCGCGTATTGAGCCTCATGTCTCTCCTCCTTGCGTCTTCGGGATTGTTCGCGCGCGCGACGGGCTTTGTCGAGGACTTGCGGTGTAAAAAGACGCAACGGGCCCGAAGGATCAAACTACTGGATTCGCAGATCAGGGAGCGGGCTTCGCCAGGTGGGCCAGGCTGAAGCGGAGCTGGTCCGGCAGGTGGGCGGACCAGTACTCCCAGGAGTGCGCGCCCGGCCACTCGTGGTACTCGTAGGGCACGTCGATCTCCCTGAGGAACGCGCGCAGGCGCGTGTTCGAGTCGTAGAGGAAATCCTCCGTTCCGCAATCGATGTACAGCGCGGGGCCGGCCCATTGCGGCTGCGCGCGGCGCAACGCGAAGGCCAGCTCCATCAGGTCGTTCGCGATGCGCAGGCGGTTCGCCCCGCCGCCCGATCCGAAGATCTGCTCGTCCTCGCGCCACTCCTCGCGCGTGAAGCGGACCGCGCCCGACTGGCTGGCCGCGCTCACGAAAAGGTCCGGGTGCGCGAGCGCGAGCCGGAGGGCCCCGTAGCCGCCCATGGAGAGCCCGGCCACGGCCCGGCCCTCGCGCGCCGCGATCGTCCGGTACGTGGCGTCGACGTGCGGGATGAGGTCGCGGACGATCTGCCCCTCGTAGCGGTGGACGCCGTCCGCCCAGTCCATGTACCAGCCGTCGTCGCCGTCGGGCATCACCACGATCAGGGGCGTCTGGCCGACGGCCTCCCGCAGCGGCGCGCGCGTGGACCAGTCCGTGTGGTCGCCGCTCTTGCCGTGGAGCAGGTACAGCACCGGGTAGCGCCGCGGGGCCGCGGCCGCGTAGCCGACCGGCAGGAGCACCGCGTACTGGCGGTCCTGGCCGAGCGCGGCGCTCCGGAAGGTGCGGACGTCGACCGTGGGCCGCTCGGGCCCCTCGCGCCCGGCGGCGGCGCCGGCGAAGAAGAGGCCGAGCAGGCCGGCCAGGGCCACGCGACGGCTTTGCAGCGTCATCGCTTTCTGCCTATACTGGTCGCTTTGCGGCCGGTCACGTTTCCGCCGCCCGAGAGGACGCGCACCATGGCCATCGCGTATTACGTCGTCGTCGGCGTCCATATCGTCGCCTGCCTGTTCCTGATCGGCGTCGTGCTCCTCCAGCAGGGCAAGAACCAGGACCTGGCCAGCGCATTCGGTGGCGGCGGCACCCAGACCGCCTTCGGTCCCCGCGGCTCGGCCAACGTCCTGTCCCGGGCCACGACGATCCTGGCCGGCGTCTTCATGGTCACGAGCCTGGCCCTTTCCATACTGCGTCCGAAGACCAGCTCGTTCCTGGACCAGGTGCAGACCCCGCCGGCCGCGTCGCCGGCCCCCATGGCCAGCGCGGTCCCCGTCGCGCCGGCAGCGGCCACGCCCGCGCCGGCAGCGCCGGCGGCGGCCACCCCGGCCCCGGCCGCCACCGCCTCTCCCGCCGGCCGCTAGGCGTCAGCTGGCCGGCGCCGGCGCCGTCACGGAGAACGGCTCCCGTAGCTCGAGGTCCTTCCCGGCGATCTCGTCCTTGAGGTGCAGGACGATCTCGTAGTCGCCCGGCGCGGAATCCTGGAGCCGCGCGCCCACCAGCCGCATGAGACGCCCCAGCGACGTGGGCTGGATGGGCGTCGGATCGACATGGACGACGACGGTGCCGTCGGTCTTCCGGATGTCGTAGCCGGCCGTGACCCGCGGCATGCCCGAGGCCTTCTCCTTGGCCGCCCCGTACACCTCGAACTGCGCGAGAAGCATGGAGCCGGACGGGAAGTCGCGGTGGGCCAGGAGCGTGGGCTGGGGAGTGCTCTTCTCCCCGGGCGCGTTGGGCGCCATGGTGTCGCTCAGGACGGGCGTGGAGACGCGGAACGGCCCGAGGGGCGGCACCTCGAACTCGTGGATGACGGTGCCGATGCGGCCGGTGTTCTTGTCCCGCACCACGATCTTGGCCTGGTAGCCGCCGGGGGCCAGCTCGAAGTCCCGCGTGATCGGGTACCAGACGAGCTTGTCGTGCGTGGCGGGCAGGAGCTTCATCTCGATGCGCTGATCGTAGCGGAAGAACTCCCCGCTCTCGCGGTGGGCGGCCACCAGCAGGAACTCCAGCGTGTCCAGGAAGCGGCCGCTCTCCTCGTGGAACCCGAACTCGCGCACGTCGGTCTCCGCGACGATCACCACGTTGGCCTTGCCCAGGATGGTCTCGTCGAAGACGTAGGCCGTCATGCGCAGCGGGATCTCCCCCAGGTCGTACGGTGAGTCGAGCGCGGCCTGGATGGCGGGGTCGGCCATGCCCGGCTTGGGGGCCGGGGCGCTCTTGCCTTCGAGCGGCGCGTAGTACCCCTTGCGCGCGCGGACCTGGTAGCCCTTGCCGCCGGGGACCTTGACCTGGATCTTCCGGAAGTGGCCGTCCCGCAGCCCGTTCGTGGGGTTGTAGCCCAGCAGGTAATAGGCCTGCGACTCGTCGGCGATCCGCTTGATGCCGCGCGAGAGGTCGTTGGTGTTCTTCACCGTGAAGCCGCCGCTGTCCGAGGCCAGCGATTCCGAGCCCTCGGAGGCCTCGAGAGTCTCGCTGAAGGCGGCCCCGATGTCCTGCTCGTCGATCATCGGCCCGAACTCGGCGGTCATGGCCAGCGGCATGCCCTCGAGCCCGCGGGTGTCGAGGAAGTACATGGCCGCGTTCGAGCGCCGCGAGGCCTGCAGCACCTTCTTGAACTCGTCCATGTTGGGGTCGTAGATGAAGCCCTCGGACACCAGGATCAGTGACTTGCGCCCCTTGGTCCCGGACAGCGCGGACAGGACCCGCTCCATCACCTCCAGCGTGATCCGGTTGCGCGCGGTGGCCTGGTAGTAGACCTCCGCGGCCCGCCCCGAGATGAACGGGTTGGGGTCGACGCCGCCGGCGCTCTGGGACTGGTTGAGGCTCTGGGGGTTGACGCCGTAGGTGTCGAACCTCCGCGCCACCCGCGCCAGCACCTGCGGGTCGTGGTAGATGTGGATCCGCATGCCCTCGTAGTCCGTCATGCGCTCGGGCGAGTGGTCCGGGATGTGACGGCCGTCCAGCCGCTTCAGGAGCGCGATGAGCTCATCGCGCCCCGCCTCCATGCGTGTGCTCCACCACGCCCCGCCGCCCGTGGCCACGAGCGTGACCCGGTCGCCCTCGCGCACGCCGGTGGTCAGGAACTCGGTGACCGCCACCTTGGCCCGCCGGGCCTGGCCGGGCGTCAGGTGGATGTCGTCGAACACCACCACGAAGGTGCGACCGGTCTGGACCTCGTGGAGGGTGTTCGCGGAGACGCGCGGCCGCTCGGCCGGCACCGCCGACGCGGTGGCCGGCACCTGGATGGCCTCGAAGCTGGCGATGGACTGGGCGCTGCCGTCCTCGGACAGGGCGAAGTCCTGCTTACCCAGCCCGGTGATGGGCGTGCCCTTCTTGTCCGTCACCACCACGTCGACCGTCACCTGCTCGACCTGCGAGGGGAAGGACTGGACGCCCTCGGCCGCGGCCTCGGCCTCAGCGGCCGGGGACGGGCTGGCCGCGGGCTGCGGCGAGGGGATCGGCGGGGCCGGCGTCGGGGTCTGGGCCGGGTCCTGGGCGTACGACGGCACGGCGAGCATCAGCGGAAAAACGGCCGCGGCAAGGATCGCGAGGGGAGAAGCGTTCATATCGCCCTTGGATGCCACACCGCCGCCAAAAAGTCCACCGCGCCCTGCAGGCGCCGCTTCGGTGCCGTGGGAGAATCGGACCTTGACACGGGACCGCGGCGTGGGATCTGATCTGCGCGGGTCTCCCTCCATGCGAGCGGCGCCATTCTAGAAGTACCCGATCCCTCCCTGCTCCTGCTCCACGAGGACGTGGGCGAGAGCTACGACGCCGTGACGCGCAGCGCGGCGGCTGCGGTGGGCGCGGAGTCCTGCCAGCTCACGCTCTACGACGAGGAGACGGGCGAGCTCATCGCGCGCCGGCCGCGGTACGACGCCCC
>Ga0111539_10010955_pt1 | contig 11413 bp, 9 predicted proteins | sample RhiMethybrSRZTD1_FD_79667 | JGI IMG/M metagenome (GOLD analysis project Ga0111539, IMG submission 79667) | Populus rhizosphere microbial communities from Tennessee, USA - Rhizosphere MetaG P. TD hybrid SRZTD1 (version 2) (version 2) | ecosystem: Host-associated > Plants > Roots > Rhizosphere >...
AGACGGGGACCGGCTTCGGCCAGATACGCTGTGGGGTATGGCCGCATCAAAGCACCACTCGCGTAGGTTGGAGCACGGTCGCGATAGCCCCCGAGCAGAGCGTGCACAGACTGCCCGCGCGCCTTGCCTTTGATATCCCACAGGGCAATATCAATGGCTGACAGGGCCAGCGTGAACAGCCCCCCAGGACCTGCGCCACTCGCCGCCTGTCGCAGTTTGGCGGCAATGGCTTCCACCTGTAGGGGGTTTTCTCCAATGACCAGGGTTCCCAACGCCTCCACCGCGTCCCGCAGCGCCACCGTCAGGGGCCCACCGAAGAACGTCAGGCCAATCCCCTCCACCCCCGCGTCTGTGCCCAATTCCAGGGTAACAAACTCGCGCGTGGCATTGCCTACGGGAATCCCCACGACCAGGGGATTATCCGCTGGGGTGCTGATGATGCGTGTCTTGACATGCGTCACTTTCATGCTGCATTCCCTTTGCGTGTGCTGCTGGTCCTTGCGTGTTATGTCGTGTGTATCACGTGTGCGCTACATGATAACCCCGGATGCGCTGAGAAACCAGAGTGTATGTGCGTTTCCGAAGAACCCCCTTGAGGTTTGAAGGAGAGCTGCCGATAAAGAACGTGCGGGATCTCCCCTCTGGTATCTACCAGGTATGGTGGACTACACCTATGAGATGAGGTAGCACAGCACATTTGTAACCTGGCTCGCAGTCTCCTTTTACTAAACCACTATAGGTCTGCTTGTATAGCAGGAAAGTATAAATACACTCCAGGATATGCTGGAAGATGAATATGTTTAACTGCAAAAAAGAGAACGGATTTTCTATAGTCGATTTGATGATAGCCATAGCAATAGCTAGCGTAATCTCTGTTTCTGCTGTTCCTAGTTTAAAACAATGGTCGAGAAATTATAAGGTACAGAGTGCTGCTATGGATCTATATGCACATATGCAGATAGCAAAACTCGGTGCTGTTAAAGAAAACAAGTCATGGACGATAAATTTTAATCCTGGTGGATTGTCAGGTTACCAAGTACGTAATAACGCAGGGAAGACAGTGAAAACAGTTGATTTCAGTACACAATATAACGGTGAAATTCAGTATACGGATCCAACAGCAACCAAGACATACGATGCTTCTTCTATCACCTTTAACCCTAATGGTCTGAGCGATACAGGACATGCTTATATATCAAATAAAGATAAGTCAAGCTATTACAGAATTGGTATGCTTTATGCCACAGGCGCTATAAAGATTGAAAAATGGAATGGAACACAATGGGAGTAAAACAATTATGATGGCATACAAGAGAAATACACAAAATGGTTTCAACATTATCGAAGTCATGATAGCCGTGGCGATTTCCTCTGTACTTACTACAACTGTCTATCAAACCTTTCACTCGCAGCAGCGGTCCTACACCATGCAGAGTGAGGCAGCGGCAATGGAGCAGAATCTCAGGGGTGGTCTGTATTTGCTAAGCAAAGAACTGCGTTCAGCCGGCTACAATCCCCAGCAGACGCCTACCGATTCGTCGGCGCCCACCACGAATTTCCGTTTTGTGACATCTTTTCCTGCCCCGAATAACCTCTTTGCCGTGAATTACGCTAACGATCATTCTATTGTCGCTTTTACACTAGACACCGACAGCAGTAAGTTCATTGAATCAAACAAAAATGAACAAATTGCATACCGATTCAATACTGCTCAGAAGACTCTGGAAAGATTTAATGACAAACAGGCTGATCCAACAAAAAAATGGGAAATTGTAGCTAGCAATATTGATGCTGTCTATTTTACGTACTTTGACCAAAATAGTGCTGTCACTACTAACCAGGCAAATATTGAATATGTAGAAATATCACTGCTCGCCCGAATGGGGAAGAAGGACAGCAAGTATACGAATACACATGTATATACAAACAAAGAAGGCGTCAATCTCTGTCCTGCGTGCATTGGAGACCATTATCACCGCGGCCTTTTAACGACAACGATACAGATCCGCAATAGGCTCGTTACTGCATCATAGAATGACCACAGGAGCCCTAGCCATGGTGGCAACAGAAAAAGGTTTTACACTCAGCGAAGTGTTAGTGGCGATTGTCGTGTTGTCCCTGGGTCTGCTTGGGCTTGAGACAATGCATATAGCCGCAATCCAGGTGAATACTACAGCCAGTCGTTTGACGCAAGGGACGACACTGGCCCAAGATAGGGCAGAACGACTCATGGCCCTGCCTTATGATGATCCAGTGCTTACCGATACCACTGGTCTAGGGAGCTTTACTAGCCACACAGATCCTAGCCCTCCTCAAGGCTATACCATCAGATGGGAAGTGGATACCGACGTACCCTCTGCAGGGATAAAGCTCATTAATATTTTTGTGACCTGGAAAAATTTGAAGGCGAGTAAGACCTTTTCCCTTTCTGTACAGAAATCAAATATCTAATCGCCTATTGCTCGACAAGGAGAGGTCCCATGCGTAGTAGAGCGTTATTGTCACGCAATGAAGAAGGCGTTGTCCTGGTGTTATGTCTCATAACGTTGGTCGTACTTACGCTCATTGGTGTGTCAACGACCACGTCAAGCCGATTGGAAGTGGAAATTTCTGGGAATGACAAAACCTATAAAGAGGCATTTTATGCTGCAGAAATGTCTCTGACCGTAGGAGAAACTGTGGTGAATAGCCTGCTCAGCAGGGTAGAGCTGAATGAAGGCATAACGCCTGGGCGTTACGTGAAAGGCACCCAACCTGTATGGAAGGACCTTGTGTGGAATGACACGTATTCAGCTGTTGTCTCCTCTGTCCCCAGTGGTCTTAGCCAGGTGTATGCTCCCCCACGTTATACCATTGAAGAAAGGGACTTTCGACGCGATAGCTTGACGATCGGTATCGGTGTGACAACCGGTATCTATCTGTTTACGGTGAAGGCACAGGGTACTGGGACCAATAAGGCCGCCGAGGTGCTCTTAGAGAGCATCTATGCCAAGCATTATAACTGAAGACTATTCCACCATCCGTCACAATACAGAGTCCATACGGATTATAAAACCTACATAAGGTTGAGGAAGAGCACTTTATGATTCCTGGCCTGAAACATCTAGTAACAAAAATCATTGTACTATTCAGCATGGGAGCTGTCGTAATGTTCGCCGGCAGTACAGCTGAATCACAGCAGCTCAACTTGGTCGACGCACCCCTGTTCCTCACTCAAAATCCGCCTCCGCTCAATCTACTAGTGCTGGGACGCGACCATAAACTGTATTACGAAGCCTACAACGATTATACGGATCTGAATAATGATACCATGATCGACATTGGCTATAAACCGAGCCAGATTACCTACTTCGGCTACTTTGACTCCTACAAATGCTACACTTATGATGGCAGCAAGTTCGTCCCTGCGAGTATCACCACCAACAAACAATGCAGTGGACAATGGAGTGGAGATTGGCTCAACTACGTCACGACCGCGCGTATAGACGCCTTACGCAAAGTCCTCTATGGCGGGAGACGCTCCACGGATAGCAGCACGGCAACGGTGCTGGAGCGCACGCATGTTCCGCAGGACACCCATGCCTGGGCCAAGGACTATACCAGCGTCGCCAACGATGGCTATGACATTTCTCAATATACGCCATTGTCGGTGCCGACTGCAGGTAATCGTCACCTTTTTGCAAACGTGACGCTCATGCTCCAAACCTCGTGGACGGCCAACGGGCCAGCGACGAACCCGCCTCTCCTACGTGTCTCTCTGAACCAACCCTATAAAGCGTTGAATTGGGTAAGTGTTGAGCAAGTCCAGGCCGGCGCCTGTGCAGGCGATACCGATGGCCGGTGTACCGGTCATGGGGGAAGTGGGGTTGTGCTCCCCATAACTGATTACATTGTGCGCGTTGAGGTGTGTAAAACAGGTTTCCTGGAATCCAACTGCCGACAATATCCCAATGGGAATTACAAGCCCATCGGTCTATTGCAACAATATGGCGAAAACGGCTCGATGCTGTTCGGCTTGTTAACTGGCAGCTATCAGAAAAGCAAAAGCGGTGGTGTCCTGCGCAAAAATGTCGGCAGTATTACAGACGAAATCAACGTCACGACCGATGGAACATTTACCTCGACGAATGGCATCATCAAGACTATCGACGCGCTGCGCGCGATTGGCTATCACAATCTTCAAACAGATACCTGGTACCAGAGCGCTGGACGAGGTACAGGAATAACGTACGACCCGGGCCTCTTAGTTACTCGTGCATTCAACGAGGGAGAATTCGGGGGCATGTGGGGGAATCCTATCGCGGAAATGATGTACGAAGGTTTGCGGTACTTGGCCGGCAAGACGAGCCCTATCGCAGCTTTCGATTACGGCTCTTCTAGTACCACATTTGATGCGCAACTTGGGCTGCCGCGCGCTACATGGACAAATCCTTACAGCAGCGCAGGGGCGTATGCTTGCAGCAAACCTTTCGAACTCGTGATGAGTGATACGAACGTCTCGTACGACACCGATCAGCTTCCTGGCGTAGATGCAAATTTTGGCAGCGGCATCACTAACGACCTCTCTGCCGCGCTCAACGTTTCAACGGAAGCGACCGCCATTTGGAATGCGGAAATTGGTAGTTCGGGCTCGTACTTTATTGGTCAATCGGGGGCAAATTACGACGGCAATCCGACCGTCAAGACGGTAACAAGCTTTGCCTCCATTCGGGGTTTGGCACCGGAAGAACCGACGAAGCAAGGCGGTTATTATGCCGCCAGCGTGGCGCATTACGGTATCACTCATGACATTACTACGGCCAAACCAGGCTCCCAAAATGTCCAAACTTTTGTCGTGGCTCTGGCCTCACCTCTGCCCCGGATCGAGATCTCGGTGAATGGGCAGACGATCACGCTTGTCCCTTTTGCGAAGTCAGTCGGTAATAATAGTATCGATGCGACCAAGGGAGCTTTTCAGCCAACCGATCCAATCGTCGACATTTACCTGCAGCAGCAGCCCACGGCAACCGATGGGAGTTTTCGGGTCAACTTTGAAGCCCAGGAAGCAGGTAATGACTATGACATGGATGATATCACGCAGTATACATGGCATGTGAACACTGATGGTACCGTCACGATTACGACTACCGTCGTCTATTCGCAGGCCGGCACCATTCAGCACAAGGGCTACGTGATCTCTGGCACGACGCAAGACGGCGTCTATCTCGAAGTGCGCGATAACGATACAGCAGCCAGCAGTGATCCCTTGTACTATCTCAATACGCCATACCCAAAAACCCCTGGCCAGTGCGATCCCCCGTCTAATTGCCCGGGCGGATTACCCTTGACGAGTACCCGCACGTTTACGCCTGGATCAACGTCTGGAGCCACAGTATTAAAAGACCCGCTGTGGTACGCAGCCAAGTGGGGGGGCTTCAAAGATCAGAACAACAATGGTATGCCGGACCTCCAGAATGAATGGGATGCCAATCACGATGGCACACCGGATAATTACTTTTTAGTCACGAATGCACTGACCCTAGGAACATACCTATCGAATGCCTTCAATGAAATCATCGCCCGTGTGAGTTCTGCGTCTTCTGCCTCGGTCAATAGTGGCTCGGTCAGCAGCAGTTCGCGCGTGTACCAGGCCCGCTTCAACAGTGCCAATTGGACTGGCGAGTTGCTGTCGTATAAGGTCAATCCTGATGGATCTTTAAATACCGATATCAACAATCCTAACAACTGGGAAGCTAGCCAGCTCATACCCGCACCCAGCTCTCGTCAAATCATTACGACAAACTCCAACGGGGCAGCAGTGCCGTTCCAGTGGACAAACCTGGACACCACACGCAGAGCCCAGCTCGATGCGGACGCCACCATTGCGCAAAATAAACTCAACTATTTACGGGGCGACGCGAGCAAGGAAGTTGCCAATGGAGGCGCCTTTCGTAATCGTCTCAGTAAGCTGGGAGATATTGTTAACTCCGTGCCCATCTTTGTCGGTCAACCGCCGTTTACGTATCCTGACACCCTAGAGAGCAAGCCCTATTCGGCATTTCGTACAGCCCAGAAAGATCGCACCAGTGTCGTCTATACTGGAGCAAACGACGGGATGCTCCATGCCTACAGAGCTGATGATGGCACTGAGATCTTCGGATTTATTCCTGGGCCAATTTTTCCGAAACTTACCGGAGGGGGAGTGACATCGAAGGATTTGACGAGCCCGAGTTACACCCATCAGTACTTCGTAGACGGTATTGCCACTATGGGAGACGTCTTCTATAACGATGCCTGGCATACTGTACTGGTAGGCGGACTGAATAAGGGTGGCCAAGGCATCTACGCGCTCGACATCACCAATCCAGCGGGCTTTACGGAAGCTGGAGCTGCAAACATCGTGCTGTGGGAATTTACCGATACCAACGACGCGGATCTCGGCTATACTTTCAGCCAGCCATCCATTGTGCGCTTAAATAACGGGAAATGGGCGGCCGTGTTTGGTAATGGCTATAACAATACACAGAGTGACGGCCATGTGAGCACGACCGGTTACGGGGTGTTGTATATCGTTGACATCAAGACTGGTGACGTGATCAGCAAAATCACGACCGAGGCTGGATCGGTAGCGACTCCGAATGGCCTGGCCACGCCGGCAGTGGTCGATTACGATGGCGATTCCATCGCTGATTATGTGTTTGCTGGCGACCTGCTCGGCAATATATGGAAGTTCGACATCCACGATGCCAATACAGCGAACTGGCAGGTTGCCTATACCGATGGTAGTGGTAAGCCTGCGCCGTTGTATGTTGCAAAAGACAATGTCACGCCCACACCAAATCGTCAACCGATTACCGAACGGCCTGAGATCGGTATTGGACCAAAAGGTGTGGGTATGATGGTACTTTTCGGTACTGGCAAGTATTTAGAGTCAGCTGACAAGCTGCTGACGCCGCGACTTGACCAGAGCTTCTATGGCATTCTCGACTGCAATACAGGCACATCGAGCGATATCGTGAGCAGTGGACTGCAGCAGCAGACTATTGACATTGAAGAGAGTGTGACGATTGACGATACCCAGTACAATCTGCGGCTGACCAGTAATAATCCCGTCAACCTCCAATGCAACAACCCGCCCCAAAGCGGTGACCAGCGTGGCTGGTATATGAACCTCGTATCTCCTGCGCTGGGTTATCAAGCTGAGAAGCAGGTCTCAAGACCTCTCTTAAGGAATGGTCGTATCATCTTCACTACTTTGATACCGGATTCTGATCCTTGCGGCTTTGGTGGTAACAGTTGGCTGATGGAATTAGACGCACTCACAGGCAAGAGGCTGCAAGAATCGCCATTCGACCTCATGCGGGACAACCAGTTCACTACAGAGGACATGGTGGAAGTTACTCTGCCAAACGGGACTAAAGAGTTGAGACCTGCCAGCGGTTTGCAGTCGACGGTTGGTATCATACCAAAGCCGGGCATCTTGGTGGACCCTACAAATCCTGTGGAGTACAAGTACACGCCAGGTACCAGTGGCAACATTTCAGTAACCGTCGAGAACCCCGGTCCCAATAGTCACGGCAGACAGGCCTGGCGCCAGCTTCAGTAGCCAGACAGGGGTATTCGTCATACAATAATGATTGCTGATCCCCCCAATGGCGCGCAGCTAAGGTATCCTTTTAGCTCCGTCTGCGGCTTAGCCCCAAGCTCTGGTGCCTGGCTGTGTGGCAGCGAGGGCACGCTGCCTTAGGTCCCTGTTCTGACCAAAGGAAGAGCTATGTTGGTCACCAGAGGTGAGAGTGAATTCGCAGTCAGTATTACTATGGTAGACGGTGAATGGGAAGGGAAGATTGTTGAAAACAATCTGAGCCATGTGGTACCCATCGTGCACCTCTGCCACAACTGGATCTCCCGAGACACCGCGGTCGCTGGTGTGCGGCGTCGCTGGCAGCGTCTCTTCCCGGATGAACTTGATGAGGACAGACCTGATTTTCAGGAAGCCCTTGTCGAGCCCATGCCGTCCTCGGAGGCGCGATAAACCTTAGAAAGGAAGCGTGCAGCTTCTCCTTGTGGTGTGTTCCACGTGTTGCCCGCTCCTTTTGTGTGTCTCGTATCGGTGCTATAAACGCTACTTGCTGTTTGTCAAACCCCTGGTGCTCTTTTCTCGTGCCACCGATTGATCTGGCGCAGGATCTCGATGACATGGCTAGAGACAAAGTCCTTCTGGATGACATTACGGACCGTTGATGCCCTTCTCCTGCTATACTTTCCCGGGCTGTGGTAGAGCTACAGAAGAAAGGGGAGGCTATGGCAGAAGTCAAATTGGTAACATTTCATCTGCGGAACGGCGAGCAACGGACTTACAAAGACATTACCCACCTCGATACCTTACGTCCCCACACGGTGTTGGTGTATCATAAGGATGAGCTGATTGCGCAGATTGCCAAAAACGACATTGTTAGAATAACCCACCAGGACGGAAGCTAAGAAGGCGAGACGAGAGGGTATACGTCTGAGGCGCAGCTCTACAGAACAGGCGGGAAGGGTACTGCGAGAAGCGGGCACGACGTCTGAGCCAGGACAGCATCAACGATCGAAGGCACAAAGAATTGTTTTAGCCCTTCATAGCTGTGCACGCTCATGACTACGAGGTCGGCACGGCGCTCCTTGATCTGCTGTGGAATAATCTCAGCCGGCTTCCCAGACACAACGAGACGCTTAATTGCTGGGCCTGTGGGCATATCAGGCATGATGTCTTCCAGACGCTTGTGCAGCAGGGCCATAGTGCCATCTAGGTTGTGAGACAAGCCTGTCCCAGCCTCAATGGAGGATAAACGGCTGGCATCGGGTTCGAGGACCTGGAGCACCGACAGCGAGGCCTGGCATACTGTCGCGAGGGTGCAGCACAGTGTGACAGCCTGGGGCGCATAATCGACGACGTGCAGTGCAAACAGCATGCGCTGCACTGGGAGTATCAGAGGTCGCGTAGCAACCATCTCAGGGCGCTTGCTACCGACCGGTACGAGGAGGACTGGCGCAGCACTGCCATGGGTAACCTCCTGTGCCACTTTGCCCGCGATTCTTTCTGAGGTTGGAGTGCTGCCTTGCGTGCCCATCACTACGAGATCTACATTGGTCGCCATATCAATGATATTGTCAGTCGGATGCCCCTGACGTACGAACTGCTCCACAGGCAATCCGGTCAAGGCCGGATGTGCCAGTAGCTCCCGCAATATGGCGGTCTCTTCGGCAATTTGGGCTGCGAAGAACTCTGTAGGACGAAAGACGTCGGTCCAACGTGGGAGGGCTGTCACACGCGTATCAATCACATGCAACACCTGGAGCGTGGCGTGTGACAGGCGTGCCAGTGCAGCAGCATACAACAACGCTACAGTGGCGCTGGTGGAAAAGTCGGTGGCGAGCAAGATGCGGTTGAACTCTAGCATGCCTACGTCTCCTTCCAGGGCCCCAGTGCGTCTAAGTGTGACAAAATTCCAGCAGATCTGGCGTACGAGATGCGGTAGTATAACAAACGTCCTCCCGACACTGCTAGGAAGAACAAGGGGGTGCGAGACACAAAGGAGACTAACCCTATGCCGGTGGATAGCGCCGATTACAGAAGCCCAACTTTTGGGTAGTGTCCTGCGATTATCCCTGCCCCCCTACACCTGGACACAGTAACCACTCACGTACGGTCCAAATGTGATCCGTTCACCGTGCCGCCATCGCTGGACGACGCTGTGGCACGTAGGTTTCCTGCGTACTTTTTCAGCGGCCATGTCCGCGACACAAGTTCTACAGCCCCACGGAGAGCCAACGCCTCCACCGAGGAGAGCGAGGGACTGTGGAGCAGGCCAGGGGCTTGCACACCTTCCGTTGGTGGCGCAGGCGACTCGTCCCCTTCTGCCGTTCCATGCCCCTGGTATTCCTCGGCTTGGAGCCCAGCACAGCCACCACATGTTTCAGCCGGGTTGTGCCAGAGAGGGCGCGGATTGCCACCCGTGCGAGCCCCCGCCCTGTATCGTGTTTTTTCACCTGCCCCTCGGCCAAGCCTGGGGGCTAGCGCAGGAGGAGACGCCGGGACCGGCCTGGGCGCCGTGGTGGGGAGCCGGCTCCCGACGGCCACAGGCTGCGAAGAGGGCCGCCGCATCGCCTGCGTAGGCCTCCGTGCAGAGCGCCGGCAGCGGCCCCGGGCGGAGCCGTTGCTTGGCGTCATGTCGAAGGCCTTGATGTGCTCTTGCGGTTGTGCGCCCCGGCGTGACGCAACAACTGGCATTCGGCATTGACACAGAGGAGTATCCGGGCGTTAAGCTTGTACCTGAGCGGCAGCATGGTTCTGACCATGGGACGCAGGAGCAGACGCTGTAAGCGGTCTGTTGCACACCTTTGTAAAGTGCCTCAGCGTGATATCTCCGACTTGAGCGTGACGTTTCGCCATACTTGAACTCCATCGCCGAACTCAACCTCTCGAGAGGCCTCCCCACCACACCTTATCAGGACCTTAGTCTTGAGCGGCACGTCGTAGCGACATGTCCAACCCAGTGCTCCGAAATACTGTCTCAGCCGGCGCTCGATCCGCTCGGAATGCGTCCCGATGTTGATCATCTTCACACGCGCCTGTAATAGGTCTGGACGCGCACTAAGAACATCCAGTTCGCTCCCTTGAATATCCAGATGGATGTAGTCGACTATCCCAAGGTCACCAATGATCTCCTCCATATCGACTGCTCGGACCCGCCGTAACCGGATTCCCATATGCTCGATCTCGGACGCAACCTGAGCCCCGTCCGTCCCCGCCTGCGCCACCTCATCGTCGGAGACGATCGACTGACCATACCACGCCGCTGCGTTACCTACCTGAAACCAGCATGTTCCGGATCGGCCAGAAGCGGCCGCGCAGATGAGCCTTGACCATTCGCGCTTCAGGTTGTTCTCGTGAAAGTGTCGCTCCATCCACTCGAAGTGCTGTGGCTCTGCCTCCACACCTACCAGTCGATACTCTCGCCCTGTCTGCTCTGATGCGAATGCTCCAACGCTCAGCCACCGTCCCCATCCAGCGCCCAGTGCAATCATGACGAATGTATGCCTCGCAGCGTTCACCGCCTCCAGGAGCGGAACCCAATCGAGCACGTTTTCGCTGTCGAGCGGGTCGGGCACTTCCAGGCGTTCCCTATTATAGGCTGCCAAGCACTCTGCGGAGTATGCCAATACGTCAGCGCGGGTCCGGACACCGAGCCAGCCGGTCGTGTAGCCGGCTGGTGTGGTCCCGGTCCAAGGCTTATAGGGTGCGAAGACACCAGGGTCGATGACGATCTCTGGACGAACCTCGTTGGCCGTAGCCTCGCGTGTCTGCACTGACTCAATTAGGGCTGACGAACACACACCTCCCGCCGCCCTGTTTCGGAAAACAATCGAACGGTAACCGAGCGGAAGCACG
>Ga0111539_10010956_pt1 | contig 11413 bp, 9 predicted proteins | sample RhiMethybrSRZTD1_FD_79667 | JGI IMG/M metagenome (GOLD analysis project Ga0111539, IMG submission 79667) | Populus rhizosphere microbial communities from Tennessee, USA - Rhizosphere MetaG P. TD hybrid SRZTD1 (version 2) (version 2) | ecosystem: Host-associated > Plants > Roots > Rhizosphere >...
CGAGGAGCAGAAGAAGCAGTACCTGGTGCCCCTGGCCCGCGGCGAGAAGCTCGGGTGCTGGGGGCTCACCGAGAACAGCGCGGGCTCCGACGCCGGCGGCACCAAGACCATGGCCACCCGCGCCGGGGACTGCTGGGTCCTGAACGGGTCCAAGACCTTCATCACCAACGGCCGCCTGGCGGACATCGCCGTGGTCATGGCCGTCACGGACAAGGCCAAGGAGAAGAAGGGCATCTCCGCCTTCATCGTGGAGCGGGGGACCAAGGGGTTCCGCTCGGGAAAGAAGGAGGACAAGCTCGGCGTGCGCTCGTCGGACACGTCGGAGCTCGTCTTCGAGGACTGCCGCATCCCCTCCGCGAACCTGCTGGGCAAGGAGGGCTACGGGTTCATCGACACCCTGCGCATCCTGGACCGCGGGCGCATCGGGATCGCCGCCTTCTCGCTGGGCATCGCCCAGGCCTCGCTCGAGGCCTCGCACCGCTACGCCACGGACCGCCGCCAGTTCGGCCACGCCATCGCGGACTTCCAGGCCATCCAGTTCAAGATCGCGGACATGGCCACCAAGGTGGATGCCGCGCGCCTCCTGACCTGGAGGGCGGCCGCGCTGCGCGACGCGGGCCAGGAGCACACCATGGAGTCCTCCATGGCCAAGCTCTACGCCAGCGAGGCCGCCGTCGAGGTGGCCATGGAGGCGGTGCAGATCCACGGGGGCTACGGCTACATCAAGGACTACCCGGTGGAGCGCTACCTGCGGGACTCGAAGCTGGGCACGATCGGCGAGGGCACGAGCGAGGTCCAGCGCCTGGTCATCGCCCGCGAGCTCCTGGGCCTGCGCGGGATGGTGCGGTAGCGCGGCCGTGGCCGACTCCTCCGTGCCGGCGCTGGTGGCCGGCGTCCTGGGGGGCGACGTGCGGGCGCTGGCCCGCGCCATCACGCTGGTGGAGGACGGCCGCCCCGAGGCCCGCGACGTCCTGGCCGGAGTCTTCGCCCGCGGCGGCCGCGCCCTGGTCGTGGGCATCACCGGGCCTCCCGGGGCGGGCAAGTCCACGCTGGTGGACCGGCTCACCGCCCGCCTGCGCGCACAGGGCAAGACCGTCGGCGTCATCGCGGTCGACCCGACCTCGCCCTTCAGCGGAGGGGCCATACTGGGCGACCGCATCCGCATGCAGGCGCACGCCACCGACCCGGCGGTGTTCATCCGCTCCATGGCCACGCGCGGCCACCTGGGCGGCCTGGCCCTGACCACCGGGCACGCGGTGGCCCTGCTGTCCGCGGCGGGCAAGGACGTGGTGCTGGTGGAGACGGTGGGCGTGGGCCAGGACGAGGTGGAGATCGCCGCGGCGGCCGACGTCACGGTGGTCGTCCTGGTCCCGGGCCTGGGCGACGAGGTCCAGGCCTTGAAGGCGGGGATCATGGAGATCGCCGACGTCTTCGCCGTGAACAAGGCGGACCGCGACGGCGCCGATCGCCTGGTGGCGGAGATCCGGGCCATGCTCTCCCTGGCCTCGCACGAGGAGCGGCTGCCCGCCATCGTCAAGACGGTGGCCACCGCCGACGAGGGCATCGACGATCTCCTGGTCGCCGTCGAGGAGTTCCGCGCCCGGGCCGAGTCCTCCGGGCTGCTGGAGCAGAAGCGGCGGGCCCTCCTGGCCCGCCAGCTCGAGGACGTCCTGCACGACCGGCTCATGCGCAGGATGCGCGCGCGCGTCCTGACCCCCGACGAGACGGCGCGCATCGTGGACCGCATGGCCGCGCGCGAGCTGGACCCCTTCAGCGCGGCCGACGAGGTCCTGGGGAGGATGGGGCTGTGAAGGTCCTGAAGATCGACCACCTGGGCATCGCGGTGCCGAGCCTGGACCAGGCCGTCGAGGCCTATCGCGCGCTCGGCTTCGAGGTGGAGTCCACGCACGATGTCCCCACCGAGAAGGTCCGCGCGGCCTTCCTGCCTGTGGGCGAGTCGCGCCTGGAGCTGCTGGAGCCCACCGATCCCTCGTCGGTCATCGCCCGCTTCCTGGAAAAGCGGTCCGGGCTGCATCACGTGTGCGTCCTCGTGGACGACATCGAGGCGGCCCTCGCCGAGCTGAAGTCGCGCGGCGTGCCGCTGATCGACGAGGTCCCGCGGCCGGGAGCGGGCGGCTGCCGAGTAGCCTTCCTCCATCCTCGGGCGGCGAGCGGCGTGCTGCTCGAGTTGAAGGAGGCTCATAGTGGCGCATGAGGTCTGGCGTCAGCGGCCGATCGACATCGGCGGGGGCGGCGGACCCCGCTGGCCGGGCGGCATGCCTCGCGTCCCCGCCGCCGCCCTGAAGGCGGTCGCCGGGATCGTCGGGCTCTTGATCCTCCTCTTCACCGGCTACTACCAGATCGAGCCCGACGCGGTGGGTGTGGTCCAGCGCTTCGGCGGGTACGTGCGCACGACGGACCCCGGGCCGCACCTCAAGATCCCCTTCGGCGTCGAGACCGTGACCAAGGTGCCGGTGCAGCGCCAGCTCAAGGAGGAGTTCGGCTTCGAGACCACGAGCCCCGACGTCCGCTCGCGCTTCCAGACCACACCCGAGCAGGCGCAGGAGGCGCTGATGCTGACCGGGGACCTGAACGTGGCGGTGGTGGAGTGGATCGTCCAGTACCGGATCAGGGACCCCAAGCTGTGGCTGTTCCACCTGCGTGAGCCGCGGCAGACCTTCCGCGACATGTCCGAGGCGGCCATGCGGAAGGTTGTGGGCGACCACAGCGTGGACGAGGTCCTCACCATCGGCCGCGAGGCCATCGCGCTGCAGGCCCGCGAAGAGCTGCAGAGGCTGTGCGACCTCTACAAGAACGGCATCGAGGTGCAGCAGCTGGTGCTCCAGGACGTGAACCCACCCGACCCCGTGAAGCCGGCCTTCAACGAGGTCAACCAGGCCATCCAGGAGAAGGAGCGGGCCATCAACGAGGCCTGGGCCGAGTACAACAAGGCGGTCCCCAGGGCCAAGGGTGAGGCCGAGCAGGCCGTGCGCGCCGCCGAAGGCTACGCGCTCGAGCGGGTCAACAACGCCGAGGGCGACGCCAAGCGCTTCGACGCCGTCTACGAGGAATATCGCAAGGCGCCGGGGGTGACCAAGAAGCGCATCTACCTGGAGACGCTGGGGGAGCTGTTGCCGAGGCTCAAGAAGAAGGTGATCCTCGACGAGAAGGCCCGGGGGATCCTGCCCTTCCTGCCGCTCGAGGGGAAGGCCGGAGAGCTGAAGCCATGACCAGCACCCTGCGCGCCGCCGCCGTCGTGCTTGGCCTGGTGATCCTCTACGCGTCCGTCTACACCGTCTCCGAGACCGAGCAGGTGATCGTCACCCAGTTCGGCAAGCCGGTCGGCGGCCCCATCACCGCCGCAGGGCTGCACGTGAAGGTCCCCTTCATCCAGACCCTGCACCGGTTCGACAAGCGCTGGCTGGAGTTCGACGGGGATCCCAACCAGATCCCCACGAAGGACAAGAAGTACATCTGGGTGGAGACGTACGCGCGCTGGCGGATCGCGGATCCCTTGCGGTTCTACCAGGCCGTCACCGACGAGCGCGGCGGCCAGAGCCGCCTCGACGACGTGGTGGACGGCCAGACCCGCAACGCGGTGGCCTCCTACGACCTGATCGAGATCGTGCGCTCCAGCAACCGCCCCTTCCAGGTCACCGAGGAGCTGGAGGGGATCGGATCCGCCGAGGCCCTGACGAAGATCGAGGTGGGGCGCGAGAAGATCGCCCAGGTGATCCTGAAGAAGGCCGCCGAGATCACCCCGCAGTTCGGCATCGAGCTGGAGGACGTGCGCTTCAAGCGCCTCAACTACATCGACACCGTGCAGCAGAAGGTCTTCGAACGCATGATCTCCGAGCGCCGGCGCATCGCCGAGCGCAGCCGCTCCGAGGGGCAGGGGCGAGCGGCCGAGATCCGGGGCCAGAAGGAGCGGGACATCCTGGCCGCCACGTCGGTGGGCTACAGGTCCGCCCAGGAGCTGAAAGGCGAAGCGGACGCCAAGGCCACTGCGATCTACGCCCGGGCCTACGGGAAGGACCCCCCGCTCTACGAGTTCCTGAAGAGCATGGAGACGCTGAAGGCAGGCCTCGATCCCGAGACCTGGCTCATCCTCTCCACGGACACGGAGCTGCTCAAGTACCTGAAGAGCCCGGGACCCTGAGGCGGCCGGAATAACGCGCATGGCGTGGCCGGGACCAGCGCCGACGTGGAGACGCCTCGCGGAAGGGGCGACGATCGGCGCGGCCGCGGCGCTGGCCCTGATGGCGGCCGAGATGGGCACCAGCCTGCTCCTGGGCTCGACGTTCCCGCTTCGGGCCTGGGCCTTCCATGTCCGCTACCTCCTTCCTGCCTTCACCGTCGCCGGTGCCGTGGGCGCGCTCGTGGTTCCCATCTCCCTTCTGGCGGCGGCGCTCGTCTGGCTCCCCGCGCTGGCGTACTGCGTCGCCATCGTCAGCCAGGACCTCCCGGCCGGCCGGACGCAGCCGACAACGATGCGGCTGGCGGCCGTCATCGCCTCCGCTGCCGCCATCGCTGCCGCCGCGCGCTTCACGGAGCGGAGGCTGGCCCGGCGGCAGATCGCCGGCGTGCAGGCGCACCTCGTGCGGTTGATCCTGATGTTGGTCGTGGTGGCGGCCGCGCAGGCCGGCGGACGCCTGCTCCACGCCGGCCCTCCGCAGGCCGGCCTCGTCCTGCCGCTCGGCGTGGCCGTGGCCGCCGTCCTGGCGGTCCTCGCGCTCGCGCCCGCCGCGGCCCGCCTCTCGCCGCGGGTGGCGGGAGCTGTGGCAGCGGCCGTGCTGGCCGCGGTCGCGCTGCCAGCCGCCTGGCAGGCCGGGCGGCCGCCGCCGGGGACTCTGCGCGACGGGGCGCAGGCCAGCCCGCCCACGCTCGCAACGGACACCCCGCCCAACGTCGTCCTCATCGTGCTCGACGCGGTGCGGGCGTCCAGCCTCTCCTGCTACGGATACGAGCGGCGTACCACGCCGCGCCTCGACGCCTTCGCGGCCGGGGCGGTCCGCTTCGCCTCCGCGACGACGGTCTCGACGTGGTCGGTGCCCACCCACGCCTCGCTCTTCACGGGCCTGTCCGCGCCGGAGCACGGGGCGGGGTCCGCGCAGCGCGACGCGCGCACCGGTCTCCCGCGCCCGGCGGCGCTGGACGCGCGCTTCGTCACCCTCGCGGAGACGCTGGCCGGTCGCGGCTACGCCACCGCGGGCGTGAGCGCGAACCCCCTGGTGGCCCCCGCGCTGGGCCTCGCGCAGGGCTTCCGCTTCTTCGACGTCCGCCCCTCGCCGCGCGCGATCACGCCGCGCTACCGGACGTTGCTCCAGCGGGTCCAGGGGCTGCTGCCCCGCGCCTTTCTGGCCGAGCCGCTGCGGTCCACGTTCCCGAGCGCCGTGCGATCGGCCGAGGAGATCACCGACCAGGCCCTGGCCTGGCTCGGCCGGCGGCCGCGAGGGCAGCCATTCCTTCTCTTCTTGAACTACATGGACGCCCACACGCCGTTCGTCCCCCGCCCCGGTTTCACCGGCCGATGGCCGGGCCGCTCTCCGCGGCTCCGCCCGTATGGCCTCCACGACACGGCGGACATCATGGCCGGGCGGCGCCCGCTCACCCCGGAGGAGTCGAGCCACTTGCGCGCGCTCTACGACGACGCGTTGTCGTACCTGGACGATCAGGTGGGCCGTCTGCTCGAGGCCCTCGATGCACAACCGGACCGTGACCGCACCTGGATCGTGGTCACCGCCGACCACGGCGAGCAGCTCGGAGAGCACGGCCGCCTGGGCCACGACTGCGTGCTCTACCCGGAGGTCATGCGCGTCCCGCTCATCGTGCGGTACCCGCCTGGATCCGCGGAAGCCGCCCGAAACGGCGGCGTGGACGGCCGGCCCGTGCAGTTGACGGACGTGGCGCCGATGCTGGCGGGAGGATCCCTCGCCCCGCCGCGCGACGGTCGCGCCGCCGGGCGGGCCATGGTGGCCGCGGTCGACTGCTTCTGCTGGCGCGATCACCCGCTGTTCCACGGAAGGGCGGCGCAGGCCGTGATCGAGGACGGCCTGTACTACCTGGACGAGCAAGGGCGCCCCCCCGTTCTCCTCGACGTCTCGGACCCGAGCCGATCCGTGGTCGCCGCGCGTCCGGACGATTCCCGGCGCATGGCGCAGGAGCTGGACCGATGGAGGGCGGGCCTGGCCGCGCCCTCGGTGCCGGCGGTCGGAGGGGACGCCGCACGCGAGGAAGCCCTGGCTGCCCTCGGTTACGTCCAGTGAGCGGGCCGCTGCGGAGGGAACGGGCCATCGAGGTCGCGCTGATCGTCGGCGTGATGGGCATTGCCGCCGCGCTGGTGGCCGCGGGCGTGCGCGTGATGGAGGAGGACGGCTTCTACTACCTGAAGATCGCCCAGAACGTGGCCGCGGGCCGCGGCTCGACGTTCGACGGCCTCCACGCCACGAACGGGTACCAGCCGCTCTGGCTGGTGTGCCTGGTCCCCATTTTCTGGCTGGGTCTTTCCACGGAAGGTGTGGTGGCCGCGGCCGCCCTCGCCCAGGCGGCGCTTCTCGCCGGCGCGGCGGTCCTCCTCTTCCGAGTGGCCCGCGCGAACGGCCTCCCGCCAGGGCCGGCGGCGCTGGCCGGCTGCGTGTGGGTCGCGCTCATCATCCGCACGGGACTCTCGGGGGTGGAGTTCTCCCTGACGGCCGCGCTCGTGGCGGCGGTGGCCCTGCAGCTTTCGCGCAACAGCGGGCCGGCGGCGCCGTCGCCGCGCGCCTGCGCGGTGATGGGGCTGCTCCTGGGACTGGCCATCCTGTCCCGGCTCGACACGTCCCTGCTCGCCCTCCTGGTCGCGATCGAATGGTCCGCCCGCGCGCGCGGCCGGCCGGGCGCGGCGGCACGCCTGGCCGCGCTCGCCGCGCCGCCCCTCCTGGTCGGCGCCGGCTACGCGCTGGTCAACGCGGCGGCCTTCGGCAGTCCATGGCCTGTGAGCGGCGCCGCCAAGCGGGTCTGGTCCATCTACCTGCTGGCGACCGATCCGGTCTACCGGGCGCACGGCTGGCTGGCGGCCAAGGCGTGGCAGCTCACCTGGCCCTTGAGGCACCCGCTGGCGCTGGCCATGCCGTCGATGCTGGCGTGTGCGGGCGTGTGCGGGCTGCTCTGGTCCCGGGGCCCGGAGCAGCTGCGCATCCTGCTGCGGCGTCTACGGCCGCTCGTCCTGTTCGCCGTGCTCCAGCCGGTCGTCTACGCGCTCGTCTACCACGGCCATTACTCCTGGGCGCCGTGGTACTACGTCGCGCAGCCGCTGCTCTCCGCGCTGCTGGCGGGCGCGATCGCGCACACGCTGCTGCCGGCCCTGCCGCTGCGCTTGCCCGTGGCGGTGCCGGCCGGCGCCTGCGTCGTGCTCCTCGCCGGCTTCGCCACTGGTGGGTCGCCGCGCCCGCCCCAGGCCGAGGAGCCGTTGTACGTGGCCGCTCGGTGGGCCCGCAACCACCTGGAACCGCAAGCGCGCGTCGGGTCCTGGAACGCCGGCGCCATCGGCTTCCTGTCCGGCCGCCAGGTCGTGAACCTGGACGGCGTGGTCAACACCTTCGCCTATCTGGAGCGCGACCAGTACGACCTGTGCGATTACTGGGACCGGACGGGGATCACGTACCTGGTGGACGTGTTCGAGGCGGGCGAGGGGTCCTCCGAGATGAAGGGCGCCAGCCTGCCCGTCTCGTCCTTCTATGCCTCGTGCGCGGATCGGCTGCAGCTCGTCTGGAGCGAGCCGCGGGCGGGCAACCCGGGGTGGCCGAAGGCGTTCCGCATCACTTCGAAGACGGATCGGCCACCCGGCCCATGAACAGGATCATCCCGCTGGCGTTGTCACGGATGAAGAAGAGGAACGGGTGGTCGGCCTTGAACTCCGCGGGTTGCACCATGACCGCGCCGGCTCGGTCCATCACCACCGCGGTGGCGGCGGCGGCCTCGGTGCCCTTCTCGTCCACCTTCACGAACGCCTTGTGGAAGACCTCGCTGATGAAGAGGCGGTCGCGCGGGTCGGGAGGGTTGGCGATCCCGGTGAAGTCGGCCATCGCCGGCGAGAAGGCGTCCGCCATGCCCAGCTTGGCCAGCACCGCGCCCAGGCCCAGCGCGCCCGGAGGATCGACCTCGAACTTCGGCAGGCTGACGTGCACGCGCGTGGGCGCGAGCGCCGCGACGAGGCCGTCGAGCCGCGCCGCGGTGAAGGACGACTCCAGGGCGGAGAGGCCGTCCGGCGCGTCGGGCAGGACCAGCAGCATCGACATCTGTCCGCCCTTGTAGGGCAGCTCCACGGCCTTCAGCCCGTCACGGGCCGCGAAGCGGAACGACTCCACTGCGTGCATGGTGGGGACGTCCTTCTTCTGCGACGCGGAGACGGAGAAGGCCGCCGGCTGCGTGGCCTCCTTCGCGAAGGGCTGGGCCCAGTCCCCGAGGAAGTAGATGGCGTTGACGAGCACCAGGCGCGTCTCCCGGCTCACGCCGCCCGCGGGGATGAGGTCGCGGATCCGCTTCTCGGTCTTCTCCTCCACCCAGCCGTTGATGACCTGGCGGCCGGCCTCCGCCTTCCGCTTGAAGTCCACCGGCTCCAGGGCGGCCCCGAATGCGGCCCGGGTGGCGTCCAGGTAGGTGGGCTCGAACTCGAGGGTCTTCTCGCCGAACAGCCGGTTGGCGATCCGGAAGACCACGGGACGCGCGGGATCCTGTAGAGCCGCAGCCAGCCGGCTCGAGGCTCGCATCATGTCCATGGGCGATCCGTCGAAACGGAGCCCCTGTTGCAGCTGCACGGCGGTCCCGCCGCGCGCGCCGACCCAGACCATGGACAGGGCCGTGCTGACGCTGGCCGGCGAGAGGGCGCGGTTCCCGGCGGACGGCCCCAGCGCGCGGTACAGGTCGAAGGCGAAGGCGTTGTTGCCGCGCGCGAGCGCGACGTCGTCGTTCGGCGGCGGGGCGCCGGCGCCGGCCAGAAGCATCAGGGGCAGCATACACAGCGCGGGCATGGCGTCCTCCTCCGGAAAGTGCGGGCGAGTGTACCCCGCCTGCGCGATACTGGGTCGCGCCGCTTCCCTCGACGACCTTGAACGCGCCGCCGCAGTCCGACGCCCGCCGGGTCCTGGCGGCGCTCCCTGCCTTCGTGGCCGCGGCCGTGCTCACGCGCTGGCTGTCGCTCGTCGTGGACGTCCTCGACAGCGACGAGGCCGCGCACGTCGTCGGCTCGTGGGTATGGATGGACGGCGGCCGGCTCTACACCGACTTCATCGACAACAAGCCGCCGCTGCTCTACGCGTACTACGCGCTGGCCCAGCTGCTCCTCGGCAAGGGACTGTTCGCGGTCCACCTGTTCACGGCCGTGGTCACGGTCCCGCTCACCGCCCTGGCGGCCTCGGCGTTCTTCGGCCGCGACCGGCGGGGGCTGGCCGCCGCGGCCCTTTCCCTCGTCTACGGGTCCTCGTTCCTCGCTCACGACATGCTGGCCGTGAACGCCGAGCTGGTCCTGCTCCTGCCCGCGGCCTGGGCCGTGGCCCTCATCGCCGACGAGAGGCGCGCGTCGCGGCCGGCTTGGCTCGTGTCGATCGGGATCCTGCTCGGCGTCGCCACCCTCGTGAAGACGACCGCGGTCTTCTGGCTGGCGGCCGTGGGTTGGTCGGTCCTCCGCTCTCCGCGTACCGACGCCGGGCGCTGGGCGAAGCTGCTCCTGCTCGGCGCCGGCTTCGGCCTGCCGGTCCTGCTGGGGTGGGCGGCCTTCGAGGCCACCGGTGGCGCGCACGACATGCTGTATTGGCTGGTGTGGCGCAGCGCCGCCTACGCCGCCAGCCCGGTCGGCCCGAGGGAGGCGGCGGAGCGCGCCGCGAGCTACCTCGTCCCCTGGCTGCTGGTCACCGCTCCGTTAGGGTGGGCCTGGACGCGCTCCCGCGCGCTCCTGGACCCGCACCGGCGCCGTCTCGTGGACGGCCTGGTCGTCACCAGCCTCGCGTCCGGCTTCGCGGGCCTCCGCTTCTATCCGCACTACTTCATCCCGGCGGCGTTTGCCCTGGCCCTGGGTGCGGCGCCAGCGGTGGCCGACTGGTACAACCGTCCACGGGAGCGGGCGAGCCGTGCCTTCCGGACGGCCACGCTCGTCGTGGTCGTCGCGTTCCAGGCCGCCAATGCCTGGCTCTACCTCGGCGGATCGCGCGTCTATCGCGAGACCGATCCCATCTATCGCGAGACGGTTGATCGGCTCGCCCGCGACGCCTGCTTCCCGGGCAGCCGGATCTTCGTGTGGGGCTGGGCCCCGGGCTTCTATTACGAGGCCGGCCTGCGCGGCGTGCGCCCGGCCAGCCGCTTCGTCGTGATGGCACAGTCCGGGCTCACGCGTTACGTGTCCGGCCGGCAGCGCCGGACACCCGCCGTGCCGGGCGCGGTCCCGGCGCCGGGCCATTGGGACCTGCTGATGGGAGACCTGGAGCGGAACCACGCGACCTACGTCCTCGACACGGCGCCGGCGGGCATCTACCGCTGGGACCGCTACCCGGTCGAGGACTACCCGCGGCTGGACCGATACCTCGCCGAGCGATACGAGCCGATGGGGTCGGTGCGCGAGGTCCGCCTTTTCCGCCGCCGGGGTTGCGCGGGTGCCGCGGAAACGCCTCGCTAATGCTTTTCCGGCTTCTCCGGCGGCCAGTCCAGGGCGATCACGCCCACGCCCTTGTCCTTTCGCGCGCGCAGGGCCACGTAGTCCGCGATGACGTTGCCGATATAGGGGACGAGCTTCTTGTCGTTGCCCACGTAGGCCGCCGCGAAGGCGTTGTTCGCGGTCGACAGCTTGGTTTCGGCCACCAGGTCTCCGCTCTTCCCGTCGAGCAGCTTGACCTGGTAGGCGACGTGGGACTTCCCGGCCAGAGCCCCCATCGCAAAGCGACTGCCCCCGCCCACGATGTGATGGTCCACGACCACGCACTTGACCACCAGGTACGGCTCCTCGGGGACGGCGTTGGCCTTGCGGTCGACGCTCGTGAAGACCTTCATCGCCCGGAGACGGGCGATGGCCTGGGTTTCCGTCAGCTCCACGTACTTGGCGTTCTTCTGCTTCAGCTCGTCCGGGATGTCGATCATGTCGAACAGGACCACCCGGTACGCGAGGTCGTCAGGGGCCAGGACCGGCGGCGTCTCGCGCTCGGCGGTTCCGTAGGGATCCGGCGACTTCGGTGGCTTCTCCTTGTGCTCGGCCTGCACGGCTCCTGCCGTGCTCAGGACGAACGCTAGAACCCATGTGATCCGAGTCGTCATGATCATCCCTCCTCCGACCCTGAGGTCGAGGCAGACGGTTTCGGGTTGGGGACGCCCGCTCAGAGATATTCCCGCTCGGCCTTGCGCAGCTGGCGGTAGCGGTCGAAGACCTGCCGCTGGCTCTCGAGGCCGAGCG
>Ga0111539_10010958_pt1 | contig 11412 bp, 10 predicted proteins | sample RhiMethybrSRZTD1_FD_79667 | JGI IMG/M metagenome (GOLD analysis project Ga0111539, IMG submission 79667) | Populus rhizosphere microbial communities from Tennessee, USA - Rhizosphere MetaG P. TD hybrid SRZTD1 (version 2) (version 2) | ecosystem: Host-associated > Plants > Roots > Rhizosphere >...
ATCCTGGATGAGGCCTCGCAGCTGGTCGTATATTCGCGCCAGCTCGAAGAGAAATCGCGCGAGCTCGAGGCGGCAACGACCGAGCTTAGAGCCGCCAACGAGCGCCTCAAGGAGCTCGACAAGTTGAAAGACGATTTCGTCGCGACGGTGAGCCACGAAGTTCGCACGCCGCTGACCTCAATTCGCTCATTCAGCGAGATCCTGCGCGACAACCCTGATCTGGAGCAGGAGCAGCGCCAGGAATTCGTGAGCATTATCGTCAAGGAGAGCGAGAGACTGAGCCGGCTCATTAACGATATTCTCGATCTCGCCAAGATGGAGGCGGGCACGTCCGAATGGCATATGGCGGACTTGGCCCCACAGGCGGTAATCGAGCAGGCGCTTGCCGCCACGGCCGGCCTGTTCGCCAAGGCGCGCCACATCTTGCTCGAGACGAGAATCGCCGCCGATCTACCGCCGATCCGGGCCGATGCGGATCGCCTCACCCAGGTGATCGTGAATTTGATCTCGAACGCCGTGAAATTCTGCGCCCAAAAGGACGGCCGAATTCAGCTGGAAGCCTGGCAGGACGCGGGCTTCCTTCGCGTCGACGTCAAGGACAACGGCACTGGCATCGCCAGGGCCGACCAGCAGAAGATCTTCGAGCGCTTCCAGCAGGCCGGCAATACGCTTACGGACAAACCACAGGGCACAGGGCTTGGCCTGCCGATCTCCAGGCAGATATTGCAGCGCTTCGGCGGCGAGATCTGGGTCGAGAGCGAGGCAGGCAAGGGGGCGACATTCTCTTTCCGTGTTCCGCTCTCTCAATCAGCTGCGGAGGGCGCGGTGACATTCGAGCGAGAACCCGCTCTAGACTAATTGCTTGCGGTCAAAAGCGATGTCGACGTCTTGGCCTGAAAGCGGTATAAGCCGGAATTTCGCGCAAGATCGAGCACGGTTGGATTTGATCATGTCGATCCATGTATTGCGCCCTAGCATCAACGCTCGACGAAATCTCGGCTCTCGGTGGGAGCTGTGGGCGCTCGCGCGCGCCCGACCAATTCGAAGGAGGACAAGCACATGTCTGTCCAGGCCACAGTAGCTGATACAACGGTACGAAGCCGCCCGATGAGCCGCGAAGAGAAGAGGGTCATTCTTGCGTCTTCGCTCGGTACCGTTTTCGAATGGTACGACTTCTACCTCTACGGCTCGCTGGCCGCGATTATCGGCGCGCAGTTCTTCAGCCAGTACCCCGAGGCGACGCGCAACGTCTTCGCCCTGTTGGCCTTTGCTGCGGGCTTTTTGGTGCGGCCGTTCGGCGCGCTGGTGTTCGGCCGGCTGGGCGATCTCGTCGGCCGCAAATACACCTTTCTCGTCACCATCCTGATCATGGGTACGTCCACCTTCCTAGTCGGCTGCCTGCCGAGCTACGAGACGATCGGGTTCGTGGCGCCTGTCGCGCTCATTGCGCTGCGCATGGCCCAGGGTCTCGCGCTCGGCGGCGAGTATGGAGGCGCGGCGATCTATGTCGCGGAGCACGCGCCCCCGGGCAAACGCGGCTTCTTCACCAGTTGGATCCAGACCACCGCGACGCTCGGTCTCCTGCTCTCCCTCATCATCATCATGTTCACGCAGATCTACGTCAACGCTAACTTTGCCGAGGTGACGACGGCGGCAGGCGCCAAGATCACGCCGTTCGCAGCCTGGGGCTGGCGCATTCCGTTCCTGGTCTCGATCGTTCTGCTGGCCATCTCGGTGTGGATCCGGCTGCAAATGCACGAGAGTCCAGCCTTCCGGAAGATGAAGGAAGAGGGCTCGATGTCGAAGGCGCCACTGACCGAGGCCTTCGGCCAGTGGAAGAACGCCAGGATTGCGCTAATCGCTTTGCTTGGCCTCGTCGCCGGCCAGGCCGTCGTCTGGTACACAGGCCAGTTCTACGCGCTGTTCTTCCTGCAGAACATATTGAGGGTCGATGCCTTCACGGCCAACGTGCTGATTGCGTGGTCGTTGATCCTCGGCACCGGCGGCTTCATTGTGTTCGGCGCGCTCTCCGACAAGATTGGCCGCAAGCCGATCATCCTTGCGGGCTGCCTGATTGCGGCGCTGACCTACTTCCCGCTCTTCAAGCTAATGACCGCTACCGCCAACCCGGCACTGTATAAAGCGCAGGAGAATACCAAGGCCACCATCATCGCCGATCCCGCGGACTGCTCATTCCAGTTCAACCCGACCGGCACCGTGAAGTTCACGAACTCCTGCGACATCGTCAAGGCGCTACTGGCACGGAGTTCCGTGAACGCGACTACCGTCGCCGCACCCGGCGGCACCGTGGCTAGAGTCAGGATCGGCGAGAAGGAGTTCGCCGCAAACGATCCCAACTTCGCCAAAGACGTCGCCGCGGCGTTGACCGCGGCCGGGTATCCCGGCGCCGACAATCCGACGATCGTGAAAATTCCCATCGACCCCAAGGCCGGGCTCGCCAATTTCGCCAAGATGTTCGACATCTTCACCGCTCAGAGACTGACCCTCATCGCCATTCTGTTCATCCTGGTGATCTACGTGACGATGGTGTACGGCCCGATCGCCGCTGCGCTGGTCGAATTCTTCCCTACCCGCATCCGCTACTCCGGCCTGTCGCTGCCCTACCACATTGGCAACGGCTGGTTCGGCGGCCTGTTGCCGGCTACCTCGTTCGCGATGGTGGCGCAGACCGGCGACATCTACTTCGGACTTTGGTACCCGATCGTCGTGGCGCTCATGACCTTCATCATCGGCTTGATCTTCGTTCCCGAGACCTACAAGCGGGACATCTTCAAGCAATAGTCGGGGCTCCCAAGCAATGGGACCGGAGCGAACGTCGCTCCGGCCCCGGCAGTTTCCCGAAAGCAGATGATCGTCTACGCGCATCAGTAGCTCAATAGACGCGCGCGAGCCTCCCGAGGAGGAGCAGAATGACCCGATTTCAGCGCATCCTGTTGCTGACCGCAGCCTGCGGCGCCTTCGCCGTCAGCATCGCCTACTTGATCGTCGTATTCCTTCGCTGATGCCCGGCATCTTTCCGGGCGACGAACGGCCGACAAATGCAGAGGCGGCCTCTCGACCGGCTTGTCCGCTTCGGCCAAATCCTTTCTTCCGTTGCGCTGCACGTGTAGCCTGTGGGACGGGCACCGCGGCACATCGCGCGCGTCCTTCCTCGGCCGCGTCAACCCCGCAAGCTGTGCCGAGGCTCCGGGATCGTCATGCTGATCGCCCTCCTCGCCGACATCCATGCCAACCGCGAGGCCTTGACGGCCTGCCTTGCCGACGCCGAGAACGCGAAGGTTGATCGCTACGTCTTTCTAGGCGACCTCGTGGGGTACGGTGCGGATCCGGACTGGGTTATCGATCGCGTCGCCGCCATGGTCGAAGCCGGCGCGGTGGTTGTTCGCGGAAATCACGATGCTGCTGTAGCAAATCCGAGCGAGGGGATGGTGGCGGAGGCGCAGGTGGCGATCAACTGGACACGCTCGCGTCTGGACGACCGACAGAAGATGTTCCTCGCCAACCTCCCGCTCACTGTAGAGGAGGCCGATCGGCTGTTCGTCCACGCCAGCGCCTGCGCTCCGCACACATGGATCTACATCTTCGGCGCGCGCGAGGCTGAGCAGAGCCTCATGGCTACGAATCGTCGACTGACGTTTTGTGGACACACCCACTCTCCAGCACTTTTCCATGCAACTGCGATGACGCCGGCGCAGCGCCATCTCCCGGCGGAAGGAAAGCCGACACCGCTGCTTGCGCAACGCCGGTGGCTCGCCGTGCTCGGATCGGTCGGACAGCCGCGTGACAAGAACCCCGCCGCCTGTTACGGCCTCCTCGACGACGTGCGCAACCGCTTGACCTATATACGCGTGCCCTATGATGCCGATCTCGCCGCGCGCAAGATTCGCGCTGCGGGGCTGCCGGAGATTCTGGCGGCCCGCCTGACGCTGGGGATTTGACCGTATGGCCAAGGCGCAGCTGACGGTCGGCATGACGATTGACGGCTTTCAGTTGGAGGAGCGCCTTCATCGCGGCGGCATGGCAGATATCTGGCGTGTGCGCCGGAACGATGTCGATTTTCCAATAATAATGAAGGTGCCCTTGCTCGATTTCGAAGGCGACATTTCGTTGCTGGTCGGCTTCGAAGTCGAGCAGATGATCATGGCGGAAGTCCGCGGCCCGCATGTGCCTCGATGGGTCGCGAATGGTGATTTCGCCGTGCAGCCTTACATTGTCATGGAGTACATCGGCGGCCCGACGCTGCTCAAGCGATATTTCGATCGGGTCGCGCCGGTGAGCGAGGTGATAACGATCGGCATCGCGGTGGCTGCCGCCCTGGCCGATCTGCACGATCAACACGTGCTGCACCTCGATCTCAAACCGGCCAACATCTTATTCCGCCCGACCGGAGAGGCAGTGCTGATCGACTTCGGCTTGTCGCGTCACGAGCAGCTTCCCGATCTCTTGGAGGAGCAGTTTCATCGTCCGACCGGAACGCCCGATTACATGGCGCCGGAGCAGCTCTTCAGGGTTCGATCGGAGAAACGCAGCGACATTTACGCTTTCGGTGCGATCCTCTACCAGCTCACGACGGGTCATCTGCCATTCGGCCGGCCGGCGCGAATGAGAAAGGTGCGCCGACGCGTGTGGCGCGACCCGGTTCCGCCTCGAAATCTGCGACCCGAGACCCCGCCCGCGCTGCAAGAGATCATTCTGCGATGCCTTGAGCCCGTGCCCGACGCTCGTTATAGCAGCGCCACCGATCTCCTGTTCGATCTGCGCCACCCGGATCTCGTCGAACTGACCGAGCGCGGCCTGCGCACCCAGCAGAGCGACTGGCGGACGGTGATCGGTCGGCGGCTGCGTGTGCCGATAATGATCCGCAACATCCTCGCAAGCGCGACCAAACCGCCGCCGCGCCCGCCAATCATATTGACGGTTGTGGATCTTCGCCCCGACCTGGAGGAATTGAGGCAAGCCCTGCTTGAGACCGCCGCATCGGTGTTGGCTAACACGCCGGGAGCGCGGCTTGCCTGCGTCAACGTCATGCCGACCGCGCTGATCGGGATTGACGAAAATGTCGATGCGGCGGGAGAGAACATCCATGTCCAGCGACTCGCGGAATTGAGAAGCTGGGCTCAGCCGCTGCAGTTGCCGCGCGGCAAGGTCTCATACCACCTGCTCGAGTCGCGCAACGTCGCTGCTGCCATTCTCGATTTCTCGCGCTCGAACCACGTCCATCACATCGTGATTGGCGCCCCGATGCTTGGATCATACGCTGGAAAGGTCGTCGCCCAGGTTTCCGCCGAGGCGCCCTGCGGCGTGACGGTCGTGCGCAGCACCGGCGATAGCGGTCATGCCGGCAAGCCCGATTAGCAACCTCCCGATCAGGCGGCATTGATCCGGCCGCCGGGTATCCACGATTCACGTTCGGCAGTGTCGAACTCCTGCAAGGCATCAGTTTTATTCCTGCAATGATCGGGATGTTCGCTGTCTCCGAGTTGATGCGTGGCGTCGTTGCAATCGACCAGCGCGGGGCGGTATTGACTCAGAAGATTGGCAATATTTTCGTCGGCGTCTGGAATGTCTGGAAGCGCTATTGGTTCAATTTCATTCGCGGCTCGGCCATCGGCGTGCTGATCGGGGCCCTGCCTGGCGCTGGTGCCGACATCGCAGCTTGGATTTCCTACGCAGTATCGAAGAAATTCTCGAGGGAGCCGGAAAAATTCGGCACTGGCCATATCGAGGGAATTGTTGACGCCACATCCGCTAATAACTCGGCGCTCGGTGGCGCCTGGATTCCCGCGCTCGTGATTGGTATCCCGGGCGATTCCATCACGGCCATCGTGATCGGTGTGCTCTACATGAAAGGCATGAATCCCGGGCCGACGGTGTTCCTGCAAAATCCGCACTTCATCTATGCGGTGGTTCCTGATCTTTATTCTCGCCAACCTGTTGATGCTTCCGCTCGGATGGGCAGCGATCAAATCGAGCAAGCAAATCCTGCGCGTGCCGCGCAACATCCTCATTCCTGTCATCCTGTTGTTCTGCATAGTAGGTTCTTACGCAATGACGAATTCCGTCTATGCAATTGTCGTAATGTTGGTCATGGGCGTGCTGGGCTGGATCATGGAAGAGAATGGCTTCCCTATCGCGCCGGCGATCCTGGGTCTCGTGCTCGGCGAAATGTTGGAGCAGAATTTCATGACATCGATGATCAAATCGGACGGCGCCTTCCTGGCGTTTTTTGAGCGACCGATCGCGGGCGTTCTCGGTGTGCTTACATTGCTCATCTGGGCGGCGATGTTATGGCGTGGAATGAGCCGTTCGACCGTCCTGGCCGGGCCGACTTCACCGGCTGAGTGAGGCTAGCGCTTCGATGTTTGAATTGGTGCTCGTCACCGCGAAGCGCGCGGCCATTTGCCTCTAAAGCAATCGTTGATTTGTAGTATCAGTACTAAACAAAATCGGGGTCCCTCTGAAAGCACTTGAGGCCACGTTTGACCGAACCAGCCCTCCTTTTCGGAATTCCTTTCGATTTCGTCTTGTTCGCGCTCATCTTGCTGGGCATTGCGCTGTTTCACCGCCATACCTTGCCCATTGCGCTTGCAGGCCTTGTCGCGATCACTGCTTACAAACTGATTTTCACCGGTTTTAAGGACGGCTCAGGGTTTCTCGGCCTCGGCCTTCATTTGGGACATGAATTCTCGCTCCTCTCCAATTTGTTCCTGCTGCTGATGGGGTTCGCGCTTTTATCGCGGCATTTCGAGGAGAGCGCCATTCCTGACGAGATGCCGTCACTGCTGCCGGACGACTGGAAAGGCGGCATGGTGCTGCTTGTCATCGTATTCGTGCTGTCGAGCTTTCTCGACAACATTGCCGCCGCGATCATTGGCGGCACGGTGGCGCGACACGTCTTTGGCGGTAGGGTCCATATCGGTTACCTCGCTGCAATCGTTGCTGCGTCCAACGCAGGCGGCTCTGGCAGTGTAGTCGGCGACACCACAACCACGATGATGTGGGTCTCCGGAGTAAGTCCGCTCATCGTCCTCGAAGCCTATGTCGCCGCTATCGTCGCGCTGCTGATTTTCGCCATACCTGCGTCGTTGCAGCAGCAGCGGTATTCGCCCATCATCAAACACGCGGGCGAAGGGGCTGTCATCGACTGGACTCGAGTATTCATCGTCGCTGCGATGCTGATTGTTGCCCTTGTGGTGAACGTGGTCACTAACCTGCACTTTCCAGAACTGCTTGGTCGCGTCCCGGTCCTCGGGTTGTCGGTCTGGGCAGTTTTATTTGCAACGGCACCATTGCGACGACCGGATTGGAAGGTAATGCCGGAGACGTTCAAAGGCACAATTTTTCTGCTTGCACTTGTTACCGCAGCTTCAATGATGCCTGTCGAGAGGCTGCCCGCCGCGTCATGGCAGACAGCGCTCGGTCTAGGGTTCGTCTCTGCTGTATTCGACAACATACCGCTGACGGCCCTCGCGCTGAAACAAGGTGGCTACGATTGGGGCTACCTTGCATACGCGGTGGGATTTGGCGGTTCAATGATCTGGTTCGGTTCGTCGGCGGGCGTAGCTTTATCGAATCAATTTCCGGAGGCAAAATCGGTCGGCCGGTGGCTCCGCCACGGTTGGCATGTTGCGGTCGCCTACGTGATTGGATTTTTTGTGATGCTAGTTCTTATCGGATGGCATCCTGACTCCGACCCTCAGAAACAGACAAACATGTTCCAAGATAGAGTAATTATAATGTCCTATGCCGACGCCCAGTAGTGCGGAGCGAACAAGCTACTTTTAGATTGGCGGCACTTGGGGACAGCGGAATCAGTCTACCGCGAAGATGGTATCGTCACTGCGATTCTGTTGGCGGCGAATGCGAACGCCCCGTGCAATCATATTCTTGAGAATCAGTACATCTGGGCGGCGCTCAGCGCGTCGTTGAAGGCGTCATGCTGCGGCAGCATCGGTAAATGAAGGTCGCCTTGGATACTGGCAAGGGAGAGGTCGATTCTAATTCCGGCGGGTGGGTTGCCGTACTTCCGGTCGCAGTAGAGCTTCGACACGTCAACGCGTCGATTTGGGAGATGGATGAACGGGCGCTTTTTTGGTCCTCAAGATAGCTGCTCTCTCAGGCTTTGAATAAAAGATCACGTTGGAGATCTTCGAGATGCTGAACGGCTTCGAGGGCAGTGCGCAACCGGATCCGATCTTTCGAGGAAAGCGGTTTAACTGTGATCGCGTTCGACGGTGGTATTCCGTGATCAATGTCGTCGACCTGCTGCGCAAGGATAAATTCGACAAATGTTTCTTGTGCTTCAGCGAGCGCATCGAGATCGGCTTCCGCTCCAATTCCCAAGGCCTTGATTCCAGCTAGCCGGGCAAGGGTCGAACGTTCGACGACATGATGGCAAATTGCGAGCACACGGGCTGTGCTTACAATTCCAAACAGGCCGGTCTTCTTCAGATTGATACGGCCCCCGTTGGTCTTGAATTGTCGAAAAAGTCCAAGGCCACTTTCAATGTCGCCTGCGGCTTGCGCCAACAATTTGGCGAAGTCGTATCGCCCACGCGCAACGTCGTATGCCTCCCGCCAAAGTGTGGTGCAAAGTCGCCCATCTCCGTGCACCGGACGCAAATCGAAAAAGATATCAACTGCCAGGAGATCCTCTGGCCTGGAGACGCGCATCCATTCCTCAATGCGACGGCGCCATGTCGCCGTCGAGCCGCGCCATTGCGGATTCTTGGCCATGACGCCCCCCGCGCAATAGGGCACACCGACTTCGTGCAGTATGTCAGCGATGTGGGTACCGAGTTTTTTGAACCAAACATCGTGTGCGCTCCCGGGCTGGCCCTCGGCAAAAACGATCGCGTTATCCTGGTCCATAGAAAGTAGGCTCTCGCCACGACCTGCAGAGCCCAGAACAGCGACGGAGTAGGTGCAAGGCGGAGCGCCATAGCCCGCTTTATAAAGGCGCTCCTCTGCGATGAGGACGGCCTTCCGCGTAAGTCCGCCAAGCTCGTACGAAATTATCCCGGCAATATCGCCTGCGCTGACGTCCTCTGCTAACAGCGTGGCGGCTACATGCGGCAGCTTCGCCCAGGCCGCGCCGAGAGCGTGCACATCGCCGGCTTCATCAATCTCATCGCCCAGGGATACTGCTTCGCTTGCGCGCAGCCGCAATAGATTTCGTGCCGATAGCGCTCCGACCACATGGCCCGCTTCATCTACAACCCCGAGATGGCGGATGGCGAGACGGCTCATCCGCCCGATGGCGAGGTAAATGAACGCGTCGGCTGGTACCACCGCGAGCGGTTTGCTCATCAGTTCTTTGACCGGACGCGCGAGCGCCTCTGCACCCTGCGCGGCAATCGCCCGCAATCCATCGCGCTCGGTGACGATGCCGAGGTCCTCAGCCAAAACGTTGCCGTCATTGCTTTCGGCAGGGCGTACGAAAAGCGATGACACGCGTTCGTCCATCATCTGCTTCAGGGCCTCTGCGAGCGGCGTTTTCGCGCTTACTAACTTTGCCGGCGTTTGCATGACGTCCCTGACGCGATGGCGATAAGGGTAGCTATCGATGCGCGCCAACGCCCGCTCTTTATCGTGTGCTGCAGGAACAACGCCCGTATCGGCCCAGCCTGCTCGGTGCTGCTCCTCGAGCACTGTGGTCAAAGCTCGGCAGGCGAGAGTCGCTTCCCCGAGCGTGCGGATGCCTCCATCCCGGAGCTTCGGAAGAAGCGCAGCAAAGATCCGCGCGGTGGTGATGGCATCTCCCTTGGCCGAATGGCGTTCAGTCGGCTGGACGCCGAGCCACGATGCCAAGCTCTCGATCGTATACTCCGCGAGCGTTGGCTCGATGATTTCGGCTAGTATTCGGGTATCGAGTACCCGCGGTTGTCGGAAGACAACACCGGCTCGCTTGCATTCGCGCTCAAGGACAGCGAGATCGAAGCCAATAGTGTGGCCGATCACCACAGCCCCACCGATGAAATCGACGAGTGCCGGCCAAACATCGGCGAACGTGGGTGCTCCGGCCACCTTGGCATCATCGATTTGGTGGATTGCCGTCGCCGCTGCAGGAATGGAAACGCCGGGCGAAACCAGACTGCGAAACATTTCGTCGGATAGACGTCCGCGCAGGATTCGGATTGCCGCAAACTCCACAATTCTCGCCTCGGCCGGATCTAGACCGGTTGTCTCGGTGTCGATAACGACCGCGTCAAGTGCGATTAACGGCGTTGCGTTGCGGACGATCATACGGTCCTCAGGCGTACTGTCTTCGAGCCTGATGCAGGTCCTCTTCAGGCCGCGCGCACTGCCTGCGTCAACGCCGGTGCGTCGATCCGATTGCTGAATTCTTCATGGATATTGCACATCGTGACCCTGAGATAATTTGTGATCGTTGGGAATTCAGTTGCCCGCAGCTTTTCATGGATCGGCATCAACTGGAAGTATTGTTCGGCGTAAGGGACCGGAATGTCTTTTGCCGCTTTGACTGCGTGGATGCCTATCAAATCGAGATTATGCGCCAGCTCATCGCGCAACTGGGACCATGTCTCTGTGCCGAGTACCGCAGGCGTGGGATATCGGTCGAAGACTGACAGGGAAATTGCAATCAGCCGATCGAGTGCCGCTCGCCGGTCCTCGGCATGCGGGCGCAGCACGCCTTCGACCAATTCACTCACCATGGCCAGACCAAGCGGATAGGCGCGCCAGCGCGAGTTGTCTGCCGCGGCTTGAAACTCGGGCTCGCGGAATAGAACCTTGGCATAGTGACCGGCGCGCGCCCGCGAATATTCATAGATCCCTTTTTGCACGACGAAGGCCGCGTTGCCGTCGATGAATTCGGCCAACGCCGGGACATTGCGGATCGGTGGCGGGCGACGGAAAAGTTCGAGCAGTCCCATGGTTGTAAATATCTCATAAAAGTCAGTCGCAGCCTTCCCGTGTCAGCAGGACATCTAGCTGAACTGCGACGCAGAAATCATAATATTTTTCGTAACTTAGATTATCCATATACGACTAAAGTCGTATATGGCAAAAATTTACGCATTGTTAATGTTCCGCCGGCTGACCCGGGACGGACGAAGCTCGGGCTGTGCGTTTCGGGGGGAGCGTTCAGGATGCAGTCGGGCGTTCCCTCGCCTCTGAAACCGGTCCCATCAGGCGGATCGGTCACCGCAGGGAAGGTACCGACCCATGGCTCCATCCGACACTCCGGCAAATCAAGAAGCCCATTGGAGAAAAACAACCCGCTTGATGCTCACGCATCTCGGGATCTGGTTCTTCTTTGGCTACGTCATCCACATGTTTGTGGTGCCGCTTAACAAGATCGTCATCCCGATCCTGGGTTTCCCGCTCGGTTTCTACATGGCCGCGCAGGGCTCGCTGATCGTGTTCGTG
>Ga0111539_10010959_pt1 | contig 11412 bp, 9 predicted proteins | sample RhiMethybrSRZTD1_FD_79667 | JGI IMG/M metagenome (GOLD analysis project Ga0111539, IMG submission 79667) | Populus rhizosphere microbial communities from Tennessee, USA - Rhizosphere MetaG P. TD hybrid SRZTD1 (version 2) (version 2) | ecosystem: Host-associated > Plants > Roots > Rhizosphere >...
GCCAAGAGCCACAATGAGTACGATCACTGCAATCGGCTGTGCACACCGTAAGAACAGTCTGCGTCGAGCCATCGCCGCCCTCCTCCATGGCCGTGCATGCCCTGCGTGGATTGTACAATGCAAACGAACGTCAGCGAGTTTGGGAAGCATAGGAGCCTGTTACGTTGAAGATACCAGGATTCAACTTATGTTTAATCGAATCATCGCAGCCAGTTGCCGGGATGGAGTTGACCTACTGTTTCTAAATGAGGTTGCGACAATACCCTTCCTGGCGAGACCCAACACGATCTATCAGAAGGGAAAGAGGCAGTTTTGGGAGAGGAATGATCTCGATGGATCACGGTGAGTCGGGCTGTTCTGGAAGCAACATGGTAGCAGATACCTAGTTCTTGCCCATTCAAAATTGTGTAACTCCACTCATCGCGATGCGCTGACACGGGTTCAAATCCCAAGCGGGATTTACCATAGGGGGGAAGTAATGCTTTACCTTCAATATTGATGTTCGAGCGATGGGAGCTTACCATCGTGTAAATGTTTGGGTCTTGAGAGGGCTGACGAAGAGGAGTGCCCAGCTCAGAGCTTTTCCATTTTCTGTCTTGCCCGTGCTTTGCCCAACACGAATTCCGTCATAATTGTGCCGAAATCGACTGAAAAGTCGAAATCCCTATGGCACTCGGCTACGGCCATGCACACACAGCTGCTACTATCGATAGGCGAGTACGCTTGCCCCTCTTATTTTCTGTTAGAATATTACTCTCTTTTCTTCTCCCTTTACTAAAGTGTTCCCGCCTGCGGGAGACTCGATGAGATGGGCAAGTCTGGCATTCTTCTTGGTCCTAACTTCTTGTGGAGTGATCTGGCCGTACGCCTACGATGCACGAGATGTCGAAGAACAGTTATCGATCGCGATGTCGAAGGATCAGGTGTCCAAGACGCTCGGTAAACCAGCGCCCGTCATGCAGCACGACGATCAGAACGATTGTGTGGGAGTATTGGCGGTACCCGAAAGGACTCTGGGTCGGTTATTTACTCCACTGCCCCTTTCACCCGTATTGCTACATCCCCGCAGAGCCTCGCAATCCCTATTACGTGGCTTTTCGAAAGGATCACGTTTGTCTCTGGGGAACACCAGACCTCGTCCGGACGTTGATCGAGCAGGTCTGTATAGCGGACTCCACTTCGCAAACGGTACGTAGCGATGGCCGTGCACGCCGGTCCTCGATCTCGGTCGTGCCCGTGTTTATGCGCGTTCCAATTGCCTTACCACTGCAGCGACTCGCAATCCTAAGGATCGGTGGGGAGGCCAATCCACAAGTCGCCATGGTTAGATCTGACGCTAAATTTTCTCCATTCGCGCCATCCCCAGGTCATGTATGTTGAGCGAGAGGCGCTACACGCGGTATCCGAGGAAGTGGCCATTCAATATAGCGGTCGTGTTGACGACTCAACCATGGTGCACATCGGCAAATTGACAGGTGCCGATTCGCTGTTGACGTATCGCGCAGCAATGGGTGCTCCGGGCGAGCCGCTCACCGTGTCCCACGAATTACGGGTATTGACTATTGAAAGCGGGATGACCCTCTTTCGACAGATGACAACCGCCACCGTCTCCCCGACGGTCCTCCAGGTGCAGGGAACTCAGCAACTACAGCAGAGCACTCGGTATCTGGCTCTCGAAAAAGTTGCCGCCTATGGATTTGCCGCCTTGACCGCCGCGTTCGGTGATAACGGCTTGGGCATTGTTTCTGATCGGGGTGGTTCGCAGAAAGGCATTACCTTGCTGGGTCTCTTGGAGGGTAGTCCGGCCGCTCGAGCGGGACTTCAAGAAGACGATTGTATTCTGGAAGTCGATCATCGACCAGTAGCGAACTGGACGGAACCGATACGTGTCCCGGCGCACCTGACCGTCGATCGTCACGGCCAGAGAGTGGAGATTACCGTTGATGACTAGCGCTCTCATCAATTGGGTACGAACACTTCCCATCTCGACTTGGATGCTCATCCCATGGTTGACCTCTGATAAGTATGTGTTCGTCATTGCAGCGGCGTTCAAGGCAGATGTGTGGTGAGGAATTAACACGTGCGGACTGTTGCCGTCCTGCCCTTGGCCATTCTTACGATGTTGCTAGTGAGCAGCTGTGGCGGACGCAGTGGCTCGTATGAACTAGCGACGTTTGATAGCGCAGCGAACCAATGGATCATCGCAAAGTATCACAGTCAGGAGGCGACCCGCTTACGTCGAAAAGCCGACGATCTAGCCGGTCAGGCACGGATCTATGCGACGGTCTTTGGCTCGGAATCTGAATGGACAACCGGCACCAAACTACTTGCTCAGTCTTACCTCGATGCTGCGAAGGAGCAGGAACGCCTTGCAGAAGAGCACGTAAGCGCCGGTCGGGCCCGATCCCCATCGATGAGTGTGCTTCCGTAGTCAAACATTGGAGGATTCAAAGGAAGAAGGCGACCATGCATCACGTTTACACCAGCCTCGCTCTCATTGGCCTATCGTGCTAACAGTCGCCTGCGGCACGACGGTGCAGCCTGGTCAGCGAGGATTGCGATGGTATCCCCTCACAGAAGGACTCTCGTCTCAGCCCCTGACCAATGGGTTCTATTGGCGGGCTCCGTGGAACGATGTGTACGTCTATGACGTGCGATGGCAAAGCTATACGGAAAATGTTGATGCGCTGAGTGCCGACGATCTTCAGGTAAATATCAAGGCAGTCGTCATTCTGAGGCCGATTGCGGAGGAAATCCATTTTCTCGCGCAGGAGGTCGGCAGTGATTTCTATGTGCGAATCGTCCGACCGGAGTTCATGGCGGCGGTTCGTAGTGTCGTCTCCGGGTACCCCATGGTAACGGTCCCAGAAAAAAGTGTGGAAATTGTGACGAAAGTCCAGGCGGTGCTCGTGGAAAAAGTGAAAGGTCGTCATCTAGAAATTCAGAGCATCGCTTTAGCGGATGTCGATTTTCCACAAATCGTCTTGAGTGCGATCGAACAAAAGCAGGCGAAAGAACAACAAAAGGAACAAAAAGAATTCGAATTGGTCATTGCCGAAAAGGATGCTGAAATTGCCCGCCGCCGCGCCCGGGGAGAAGGGGATGCGATTCGGATCCGCTCTGAGGGCGAAGCGCAGGGCCTGCAGATCCGTGCGGAAGGGCAGGCGCGAGCTCAGGAAAAGATCACCAAGACTCTGACCCCGGAGTATCTTCGCTATAAACTGTACGACAGTCCGAATTCTAGAGTCATTCTCTTGCCCGACCAGGCTCACTTTCCGCTGTTGATCAATCCCGGCCCGGATGAACCCCGACGACCCACCCATGAGGAACTCGACCAGCGACAGTCCGTGCCTGGAGAAATGCAGCTACCCATGACGGATATGCCCTCATGCTGCTTCCGGAGGTCGGGATCTGTACGGCCGGTGCGGGTGCCGACTTCGCCGGACTGCTCTACGAGCAAATTCCGAAGGCGGGCACGGCGCGCATTCTCGCCGAGTTCCCTCGTCTTCAGATGAAGCGCAAGTTGAAGGAGTGCCTTTGCGATGTGGCGCGAGTGAGGCCGCAGACTACTTATGAGAATTTCATTCGGGATTTCGGTGAGCGTTTCGTCGAGGACTACAAGCCCCCGATCTCGACGGTGGACCTGCTCTTGAACGCACCGTTCGACGAATGACTCTCTCAAAGGGGCATTAGACTTTCCGGCTTTCCTCACCGCGTCATTGGCCATCGCCTCGATCTTCTCACAGGAGGTATGGAGGCAACTCGTATGGAGCCAAATAGAGTTTCAATGAAAGAAAAACCTCAAGGCCCGAGAGTCGTCATCATCGGCGGCGGATTCGGCGGTCTGCATGCAGCCAAAGCGTTGGCGAATGAAGCGGTTGAGGTGACGCTCATCGACCGCAAAAACCATCACATCTTCCAACCACTACTTTATCAAGTGGCAGTGGGAGTGCTTTCCCCTGGCGAGATCGCCGTGTCGTTGCGTCATATCTTACGTACAGCACGTAATGTTCGCACCATTCTGGGTGAGGTAACCGAATTCGACACCGCGGCGCAAGGAGTCAAATTACTCGACGGCGGGGAGATCGCTTACGATTATCTGATTATCGCGGCGGGAGCGCGTCATGCGTACTTTGGCCATGACGAATGGGAAAAGGACGCGCCAGGACTGAAGACGATTGAGGACGCCGTGGACATTCGCAGCCGATTGCTGCTCGCGTTTGAGGCGGCGGAACGCAGCGCACACTTGACGGGACGGCAAGACCCGCTGAGTTTCGCCATCATTGGTGGGGGTCCGACGGGCGTCGAATTGGCCGGAGCGATTGCCGATCTCGCCCGCCTGGCCCTTGCCAAAGATTTCAAAGCGATCGACACGACAAAAGCGCGCGTCCGACTGTATGAGGGCTCGCCACGGGTATTAGGCACCTATTCGGAAGAATCATCCCGGAAAGCTCAGCAACAATTGGAGCAGCTCGGAGTCGAAGTATACACCAATAGTATGGTAACGGCAGTTGAGGACGGACGGATAAAAATCCGAGACGAATGGATTGACACAGACGTGACGCTTTGGGTCGCCGGCGTCTACCCATCGTCGCTTGGCAAACAACTGCGGGCACCAACTGACCGAGCCGGGCGAGTGCTCATCGAACAAGATTTGAGTGTTCCCGGACATCCCGAGATTTTTGTGATCGGCGATATGGCGGCACTCACCGATGCGAGCGGTACACCGGTGCCGGGTCTTGGCGCGGCTGCAGTGCAGGAGGGCAAAGCTGCGGCACAGAATATCCTGCGCGACTTGCGTGGCAATGCTCGCCTTTCGTTTATCTATCAGGATTGGGGAATTCTCGCGACCATCGGCCATCATCGCGCGGTGGCTCAATTCGGAGACAGGACATTTTCGGGTTTCCTAGCATGGCTTCTTTGGGCATTGGTCCACATTGTTCTGCTGATAGGTTTTCGCAACCGAGTCGCGGTGATGAGCCAGTGGGTATGGGCGTATTTGACACGTCAGGGAAGCAGCCCTCTCATCACGGAGCACCAAGCGAGGGAATGTGATGTGCATCGAACTCAGGACCTGCCAGCTCGAGCGCGGAACAACCGTATGCAGGGGTATGGACCAAAAGAAGAGCAAGTCACAAAATGATGACGATGAGCGGCCGCCGAACGACACAGCCAAGAGACGAAAGACGTCTTCAAGAAGATAGCGAGCCGACGGATCAGGCGAGCAAGCCGCGAGCCAATATCACGCAGAAACCCGGTAAGACAACAGGAACCCATCTCTAAGGGTGCAGGCTATGGACAACAGCGAAGGACCAGATTTTGGGAGCGGGGTAGACGTTCGGGCTCTCTCTGACGGCGCGATGCTTCGGGGAAAATTCGGCGGTGAAGACGTGATTGTGGCACGACGCGGGAACGAATTCTTCGCGGTTGGAGCCAATTGTTCGCACTACGGCGGGCCGCTCGCGAAAGGGCTCATGCTCGGCGATGAAATCCGCTGCCCACTGCATCACGCCTGTTTCAGTCTTCGGACAGGTGAGGCCTTGCGCGCACCGGCGTTCGACGCCATTTCATGTTGGCGCGTCGAACGCGTCGGCGAAAAGGTGTTCCTGCGCGACAAATTGCCTGCACCTGTTCGAAAACACGTTCTCCCAGCCAGTGGGTCGAACAGCCATCCGCCCTCGGTCATCATCGTTGGCGGAGGCGCCGCCGGTCTGGCCGCTGCCGATATGCTGCGGCGGGAAGGCTATGACAGGCCCATCACCATGATTAGCGCGGATGATTCCGCTCCCTATGATCGCCCAAATCTCTCCAAAGACTACCTAGCAGGCACTGCGCCGGATGAGTGGATTCCACTGCGATCGCCGGACTACTACCGCGACCGGAACATTGACCTTGTTCTGAATGCGCGCGTGTCGTCACTCAATGTGACGCAGAAACGGATCCAACTTGAAAACGGTAGATCCTATCATTTTGATGCGCTCTTGTTGGCGACTGGCGCCGATCCTGTAAAGTTCTCCATTCCTGGTGCCTCCGAGTTTCAGCTTCATTATCTCCGGACATTTGCGGACAGTCGAACGCTCGCTCAGAAAGCCACTTCCGCACAACAGGTCGTCCTCGTAGGCGCGAGCTTCATTGCGCTCGAAGTCGCCGCCTCTCTGCGCGCACGAGGTCTTGCTGTTCATGTGGTCGCCCCGGAGCAGCAGCCGCTTGAGCGTGTGATGGGCGTGGAAGTCGGCCGATTCCTTCGCGGCCTTCACGAAGCGCAAGGCGTGATCTTCCACTTGGGCGAAACAGTTGCCCGCGTAGATGGACGGAAGGTCATGCTCAGCGGTGGCGGCAGCGTCGAAGCCGATTTTCTTGTCCTCGGAGTGGGCGTGCGGCCATCGCTCGCGCTCGCCGAGCAAGCCGGCCTCAGAACAGATCGTGGCATCGTCGTGAACGAATACCTCGAAACTAGTGTGCCGGGAATTTTTGCCGCGGGCGACATCGCTCGTTGGCCCGATCCACATTCCGGTGGACTCGTTCGCATTGAGCATTGGGTCGTCGCGGAGCGTCAGGGCCAGGTAGCAGCGCGGAACATCTTGGGCCGCCGTGAACGGTTCCAGGCGATCCCCTTCTTTTGGACACAGCAATACGGTGTGTCTATTCGATACGTTGGCCATGCCGAAAAGTGGGATGCCATCGAGATTAGCGGAAGCCTGGACGCGAAAGACTGTGCGGTCAGCTATAAACTCGGAGGCCGCACGCTGGCGGTCGCGACTATTTCACGAGACCTCAACAGCTTGCAGGCCGAAGCGGCAATGGAAACCTTGATTCGGTCTCGATAACGCAGGGGGCAGCCTGGAAATGAAGGCAAGTTCGTCCTGATTTCCGGTGCGTCTGGCGCACGTGGCCTCTTGGCTTGTTGTTGTCCGCGGGCGTGGAGTAGGTTACATAGTGAGTTCTTAACTCCTTAGGAATAGCTTTCCAGCTCTTCTGCAAGCAATCCCAAGGCGTGTTATTTGCGGTCCATTGAGGACACGGCGGTGATCGAGTTCTTGCTTACCCGTCCTGAAAGGAAGGCGAGAGATGATTTCAGAATTCAGAACGATCGGGGTGCGAACCCATTTACAGCGAGGTGCCGTGTTGGCGCTAACGAGAAGAACGCAGCGCTTACTTCGCCGCGCATGCCTTGCGACGGCTTTGCTAGTGACGATAGCCACCGTGGTTCAGCCTGTTCACGCCACAGGCGGAGGTCAGACGAAGTTCCAGCGCATATCGAAGCAGTTCATCGCGGCGTTGGGCGATCCAGGCGCGACCTCCGGGAGCGGCGCGCAATCGTGGGGTCTGTGGCCTCTGGACCCGGGGCCTCGGGGCGTCGAGTTGAACAGTTATAAACGGTTGAAGGATGCAGGTGGCGTGGCCCCGGCGCGCTGGAAATTCGACGGCACGGACTGGTGGCTGGAGGAACACGGGTTGATCATGGAGCAGCCGACCTTTCCACTCCCTCCCGGCAAATACGTGGTCACGGGCGCCCGCGACATGACGGCTGTGCTGACCATTCATCCCGCCGACAGGAATGGCGACAGGCGCTGGGAACTCGATAAAGGCGCGACGCTCTACGACGTGACTCACCTGGCCTGCCGCTCCGCTCGCTATACACCGGCGGCGGTTGGTGGTTCGTGCTCGCCGGCAAACGCGCGGAAGACTGCGTTTCCAGTTGCGCCAGGGGGACCGATGCCTCCGGTCGAAGGCTGCACGAAGCAGGACTATGCGGTTCTAATCGTGATCGGCGTGGGCGTGGAAGACTGAAGGCCGGGCGGAATGGTGTCCTTGTGCGAATGTCAGACCTTTAGTGCTAGGGGCCATCCTTCCATAGGAGAGGACTTGTCCCGGCAGAAAGACGCCATGGTTCTGATAAGCCGCAGGTCAAGCGACACAGTCAGTACCATCACTGCAATTGGCTTCGGACACCGTAAGAACAGTTTGCGTCAAGGGTACCGAAGCAGCCTTACGCCAACTTCCGACTGACTTCATAACTCATACTGTAGCTCCTGCATCATTCCGTTCGCTCCACGAGAGACAAGGTGAAGTATCGCTGCTGCTTCACTGTTTGCGCCAATTTTCATATGACCAATCATGGGGCCGACGAGGGACGTCAACCGGAACAAATACCAACAGCGTCTCGCGCGCGGTCACCCACCATCCCGACAACCCCAGCCAACGTAGGAATGGATTCGAGGCCATTCTGTGGCTCATCGTCACACGTTTAATGGCCAGGACGTCCTCGTCCCCGATTCGCCTCCCAGGGGCCGTCGTATAAGCACGGCTATATCGGCATCGCTGTGCAGCCTGTTTCACGCGTTCATCGAATGCTCCGTATGGGTAGGCAAGCGCGGTCACGTCATGGCCAATCTCTCTTTCAAGCCGCTCTTTGGACGCGCAAAGCTCAATCCGCAATTCATCGTCCGATAGGTCCGGCAACCATGGATGCGTCATCGTGTGTGATCCGATGGTGAAGCCAGCGCGGTCCAATTCACGCACCTCATTCCAGGTCAGCATACCGTCACGACCGATGACCGGGGGCATCAGAAACACGGTTGCGGTCAGCCCTTCTTTCTGCAATTCGGGCGCGAAGATTTGGTACATGCTCTTATCCGAACTATCGGTCGTCACAACAACGCGATGAGATCCTGCGCGAACTGAAGAGAGGATCAACCGGAAGGCCTCGGGTGAGACATCAAGTCCTTGAGGGTGCTCAACGACAGCATGGAACATCAGGACAATGGGAATCGGATGAACGAAGACGTACACGATTCCCGTCAAAGACAGAATACAGACGATCGTGGTCATCGCGACGATGATCCGGCGGGACATAGTTCAACCAACGGCAATACGTTCAGAGTCACGGACCGAAGTGGAACAGATTCCGCTCGCGTTCAACTGTAGACGGCAATGAGCCGTTAGGGTCTGACACAGGGCATTGATGTAGCCACAATAAGGAACCCTGCGGGATCCTGTGAGTGTTTCAAACGGGGTCATGCAGGGGTTTTTCAGAACCGTGCCCATCACTTGCTTTGCACCCAGTCACAACTGGGTCCCGAACGGCACAGAACCACTCGCACGACATTCAAATCCCTCTCACCATGACCTCATGCCCGCCGGGACGTGTCCAAGAATTATTGGATGATGAGGTCAGATGACGATATAAGACACCAGGCAAAGGCAATGGCGACAAGCAGTCACGAAAAGAAGAAGGCCGTTTTAGCCCTGCTGACCGAGCCGACCATTCTCGGGATACTTAGAACCATTTAATAGACTAGTTGCTTTACAATTACCTTTCGGTACCAACTCGTAAATCTCCTTCGAAGATAACCTCTTTGTCGCGCTAGTATTCCTCGATGACACTGAACATCACCGTTACGACGGACCGCTGCATGTATCAAAGTGCAGACTATCGCTTGCTCAACTTAACAACCAAAAAGGCGTTCGATTTTGAGACCCAGAAGATCATTCCTGTCAACGCTTTTGGGTGGAACGCAACCGTCTGTTTTGCTGGTGTCGGACGAACTCATAACATCGATGTTAGTGAATGGCTTTCGGCCCGTATAGGTGCGATCCAACCGGAAGATCCATTCGAACGCCTTCTTGACGAGCTTTAAAAGCCGACGAGTGGCTTTCATGTATTCCGCCGCCACATAACAGGCATTCGTTCAACATAGGGGCGTTCCTAGGAAGTGAGCCGATTTTCGCCCTAGTGAGCAACTTCGAGCGGCCAATGGCTTGCCTTCCGCCGTGGCATCTCAATATTTGTCAATATTCCGGGTCCGACCCACCAAGCCAACAACGTTTATATCGGGTCAAAGGCTTGCAGTAACTCGACCTGAGCGAAGATATTTAGCAAAGCTCGCAGCACGAGGATTAGAACCGGAACGCATGTATGCCGCCCTCGCTGAAGTAAACCGCACTGCAGCCACCCGTAGTAACCTTATCAGCCCGGGGTCTACCGGGAACAGGGGAGCTGTACCTGCATGAATGGGATGGACGCTTGCGGGATGGGGTGAGCCGGCTCGAAGAATTTACGCTACGTATATTTACTTCCGAATCCGGCACTCAGGTGCCACTTACTGCCACCAGGTGCCACCTTCCTAACACGGACGATCGTCCAACTGCCCGAAATGTGGTGCCGAGGGACAGAATCGAACTGTCGACACCAGCCTTTTCAGGGCTGTGCTCTGCCAACTGAGCTACCTCGGCACGGGCGACACCATAACAACCCTCTTCCTGACGTGTCAAGACGGAGTGACAGTCTAAGACAGCGGCAATATGAGATCATTCGCTCATAATTAGGTGTCATGCTACACCAATCTAAACGACGATGTGGGTCGCTTGACGCTTCTCCGGCCGGGGCGTTATGCTCAATCGCTTATCTCACCGTGCGGGAGGTTTCATGGAAGCGCAGACTCCGATCGTTGACGACACTTCCTTACCCAGCGTCGCGCCAAAGCCGAATGGAGAGTATGTTGAAGAACTGGTTCAGAAGGCGAGGGCTGCGGCCAGCCGTCTGGCCTCTCTCTCGACGACGACGAAAAACCAAGCGCTCTTGGCGATGGCGGATGGACTGATCGCCCAATTAGAAGACATTCTTGCAGCGAACGAAAAAGATCTCGACGCGTTCGGCTCATCCAAAGACAAACAGGCAATGGCCGATCGGCTAAGGTTGACGCCGGAGCGGGTGAAGGCAATGGCCGATGGCATTCGCGAAGTAGCCGCATTGAACGACCCAGTCGGCCAAACACTGAACATGCAGCGCCGCCCAAACGGCATGCAGGTGGGGCGCGTGCGCGTCCCCATCGGTGTGATCGGCATCATTTACGAATCGCGCCCCAATGTCACCGCGGATTCCGCGGCCCTGTGTCTGAAGTCCGGAAATGTCTGTGTCCTTCGCGGAGGGTCGGAGGCCATTCATTCCAATACGGCCATTGCGGCGATCCTGTCGGAGGCCGCGGAAAAAGCCGGCGTGCCGGCAGGGGCCATCATCTTTCTTGACCGGACCGACCGCGACATCGTCTCCGAACTTCTCAAGCAGGATCAGTACGTCGATCTGATCATTCCTCGCGGCGGGGAATCGCTCATGAAGACCGTGACGGCAGAGTCGCGGATTCCTGTGATCAAACATGATAAGGGGGTATGCCATACCTATATCGATGCGGACGCCGATGTCACTATGGCAAAGCAGATTGCCCTCAATGCCAAAGTCCAGCGTCCCTCGACCTGCAATGCGATTGAAACCTTGTTGGTCCATCACACCATCGCCCGAGCCGTCCTACCAGATCTTGTGCATGACTTCATGGCCGCGGGCGTCGAGGTACGCGGCTGTTCCATAACATTATCGCTGTGTCCCGCCGTGAAGCCGGCAGCAGACAGCGATTA
>Ga0111539_10010960_pt1 | contig 11411 bp, 10 predicted proteins | sample RhiMethybrSRZTD1_FD_79667 | JGI IMG/M metagenome (GOLD analysis project Ga0111539, IMG submission 79667) | Populus rhizosphere microbial communities from Tennessee, USA - Rhizosphere MetaG P. TD hybrid SRZTD1 (version 2) (version 2) | ecosystem: Host-associated > Plants > Roots > Rhizosphere >...
CGGGCTCGGCGTCATCGGCGGGCCTGGAATGGCGATGACCTCGGCCGTGATCTTCGCGCTCGATGGCGCGGGATTGCTCGACCGCGTCGCCGCGATCACGGAAGGCCAGCTCTCGGGCCTCGTCAACAACGGGCTCGTCGTCGGCGAGGCTTCCCCCGAAGCGGCGGCCGGCGGTCCGCTCGCGTTCGTCGAGAACGGCGACATCATCTCGATCGACGTGAAGCGCAAGACCGTCGACCTCGAGGTGCCCGAGGCCGTCCTCGCGGAGCGGCGGAAGACGGCGCGCGTCTATGGCGCACAGGATCAGCGCGGCTGGCTCGGCGTGTATCAGCGCACGGTGGTGCCCGTGCACGAAGGCGCAGTCCTCAAGGGTCGATAAGCGCGCCGCGCGCCGCTCAGGTCTCGGTGGGGGCTTCGAAAAGACCGCGCAACTCGTTCAGCACGCCGAAGCCGAAGTGTCGGTCGAAGAGCGCGGCCGCGACCGTGATGACGACCGCCCACAGAATGCTGGCGAGCGAGCCGACCAGGAAGTACTCCGCGCGGTTTTGCTCGTCGAGCTTGCTGTAGCGCGCGACAGTCTTCAACGCGATGACGCCGGCTAGGATCTCCCAGCTACTCGCCATCAAGCCGACGAAAATCAGAATGCGCTCGAGAACGCCGATCGCGCGCCCCGCGCGCAGCGTGATCGTCTCGCCGGTTTCGGGCGGCGGCTTCGTGGAGCTCAAGCGGAGCACCCACTTGCAGACGAAGTTGCCGCCGAACGTGAGCAGCCAAAGCAAGATGGCGTAGGCGGCGATTTGAAGCGTTGCGATCATCCGAAGTAGCGTTCGTCGAGTTGCGCCAAAGCGCTGCGGATCGCCAGCACCTGACGCCTATGGGCATCCGCGCGCCCGGCATGAAGCACCTTGTACAGAGATCGCTCGGACACGCCAAGCTTTTTTGCGACGTCGGCGTTGCCGCGTTTGGCAGCGCGGCTCTTCGAGTAGTACTCGAGCTGCGTCGGCGTCCAAGCTTCCTCGCCGCGCGTCAGCGCGTCACCGACGGTATCCAGCAGCAGCTCCACGACGGGCTCGTCCGGAAGCGAGAACCGGTACGCGCTGCTCGTTCGTTTGTCGTTCAGCTTGTCGCGTGCGGCGGAGAGCCCACGGCCCATCATGTTCCAAGCCTGTTTCGTGTTCAGCGACGTTTCGAGGGTCGCCACGCCGACGACGAAGCGGCACGATATCTCGGCAGCCAGCAACTCGAGCCGCAGCGCGACCGCGGTATCCCATGCGTGCGCGAAGCCCGTCAGTAGACCTTGAAACTCGTCCCCAAGCGTGATCGTGAGCGGCGAGGCGATATGATCGGCGTGGACTTCATTCGCTCGTCGCACGACCTTGTTGAACGCGTTGTGCACGTCCTTCAGCGAGGGCGCGCGTTCGCTGCCGACGATGTCGCCCATCAATACGGCGTGGGTCGAGGCCTTCGGAGCGGGCATTCTTGCTCCAGAACCAATCTTGGGACGGCCCCGACATACTGACCCTAATGTGGTTCATAGTCAAACGAAGGACCCTAGCTAGGGTCATGCGCCGCCTGGCGCCCGGTCTTTCGCGGGTCAGCGCGCCTCCGGCGCAGCGGGTTGCGGCGCGTCCGCTGCCTCGTCCTTGTCACTCGGCTCGTTGCGGCGGCTCGCTTTGGAGCTCTCCACGAGCGCCTCCACGTCGGCCTGCGTGACTGCGGTGAACCCACCGAGCGTGCAGGTGGGGCCCGGCACGAAACTCGGCCGAGACACGGACATCGATTGTCCACCCGGGACCATGACCGATTCGGTACCGGAGCTCACGCGCAGCAACACCTGGAAATTCGTGCCCGCGCAGACTCGGCCGTCGGCGGGGCTGAGAGTGATCTGCGAATTCCGGCGCAAGCCGGGACACTGCTTCTCGAGCAAGTTCCTGTACGTCGACTTGTCGCGCATCACGAACACGATGTTCTGCGCGTCCACGATCTGCATGCGCCGGACGCTCGACCGCGCCAGGCAAGTGGTAGCGGCTTTCGCGTTCGCCTCGGCGCCGCCCTGCGCCGCCGCCGTAACGTTGAACGTCGCCGTTCCGACGGCAACGGCGAGCAACCAGAGCTGGGCCAGCGAGATCCGCGGCGCGCCGCGATGCGAACGCACGGACGAACCCGCCGAGGTGAAATCGCGAGGGATGAGCGCGTTAGCCATGAGTCCCCCTACTGATGCGGCCGATAGGCTGAGCCGATTCTACGCTCCCCAGGTCCGAGTGTTCTAACGGGAGCTGCCGGTCGCTCCCGCGTAGGTGAACTCGAGCAGCGCGCCGGAGTGCGCCAAGGTCGCCGTCGGCTCGCCCGTCGCGGTCAAGACGCGCCCGTGCGCGTCCGTCACGACGTAGATGCGCCGTCCGTCCGGTGAGATCGCGAGATCGCGGTAGCGGTCTTGCGCCTTGAAGTACGTCAGCGGCGGCTCGGCGCCGCCGGCGAGCGGGAAGCGAAAGATCGTGCCGCTCATCATGCCGGCGACCAGGATCGACGGGTTCCAGCCCGGGATCGCGGTCGAGGTGTAGACGTCGAGGCCCGCGAGCGCGGCCGTCGCATTGCCGAGCGCGCGCGTGTCGTGCGTGCTCGGCACCGTGAAGAACGTTTTCAGCGGCGGCGTGAAGTCGGGGAGATTCACGTCGGATTCCTTGGTCCGCGGCACGGTGCTCGGAACGTTGCGGCCGTACTCCAGGCTCGCGCACGGCGTCGGCGCCGACGCCGACCAGTTCGCATACGTGTAGTACAGGTCGTCCTTGTAGCCCGCGATCAACGGCCAACCGTAGTTGCGGCCGGCCTCGATGCGGTTCACCTCGTCGTCCGTGTCTTGGCCGTGCTCGGATTCGTAGAGCCGCCCATCGGGACCGAACGCGAGGCCTTGCGGGTTGCGGTGACCGTAGGTGAACACGTGACTGCGCACGCCGCCGAGCACCGGATTGTCGGCGGGGATCGAGCCGTCCAAGTTGATGCGCAGGATCTTGCCCTGGTAGCGGCTCCAATCGCGCGCAGCGACGTCAGCCGACGTCGGCAGCTCCTGTGCGCGGATCGGCTCGCAGTAAAACGCGAGGAAGTTCGAGCCGTGATCGCCGCGACTCGCATACAGCTTACCGTCGGGGCCGAACACGATGCGGCTCGCGCCGTGATCGGGCCCGTGCGGCAGATTCGTTAGCAAATCGACGGGCTCGCCGAGCTGCTGCGTCGCAGGGTCGTACGTGTAACGGCGAACCTTCGAGCGCCGCTGCGCGCCCGGACCGGGATCGGCATCGTACGTGTACATCACGTACACGTAGTTGCTGCCGCGCAGGAGCTCCGGATGCAGAGCGAGGCCGAGCAGCCCGTCCTGCGCGAGCTCCTGCTGCACCTCGTCGATCGTGATCGCGACCTTGCGCGTGCCGTCGGAGGGATCGACGCGCACGACGCGCTTGCCGACGCGCTCGGTAATCCAGAGCCAGCCGTCGGGACCGTAGGTCACTTCCCAAGGATCCTCGAAGCCGCTCGCGACGACGCGCGACGTGAATGCTTCCGGCGGATTCGACCACACAGTGCGCGGGTTCACGTTCGGGCCGGGAGCGACCTGCGCAACGGCCAGCGGTCCCAACGTCCAGAGAAGCGCGGCTACGGCTGGTCTACGCATCGGCGGCATCCTGTGTGACTATCAGTGCAGCGAATCAACGCACGCAGACTACTCCGGTAATTCGTCATGCAGAAGAACATCGTCGCCCATCCCGAGCTCGCGGCCGAAGGGCAACGAAAGATCGAATGGGTGCGGCGCAACATGCCGATCCTGCGGCAGCTCGAACGCGAGTTCGCCGCCGCGCAGCCGTTCGCCGGCAAACGGATCGCCGTTTGCATTCATCTAGAAGCGAAGACGGCGTATCTCGTGCTCGTGCTGCGCGCCGGGGGCGCGGCCGTCGCCGTCACGGGCAGCAACCCTGAGTCGACGAAGGATGACGTCGTCGCGGCGCTTGCGGCCGAAGGACTGCACGTCTACGCGCGGCACGGCGCCGAGCCCGACGAGATGCGCCGCTACATGGGCCTCGCGCTCGAGATCGCGCCGCACGTCGTCATCGACGACGGCGGCGACCTCGTGGAGCTGCTGCACGAGTCGCACCGCGCACACGCGGGCGAAATGCTCGGCGCTTGCGAGGAAACGACGTCTGGCGTGCTGCGCGCGCGTGCGCGAGCGAAGGCACGGGAGCTGCGCTTCCCGGTCGTGCTCGTCAACGACGCGCGCTGCAAGTATCTGTTCGACAACGTGCACGGCACGGGCCAATCGGTTTGGGAAGGCGTCATGCGCTCGACGAACCTCGTGCTGGCCGGCAAGACCGTCGTCATCGTCGGCTATGGCTGGTGCGGCAAAGGGTGTGCGCTGCGCGCGCAAGGGCTTGGCGCGCACGTCGTCGTCTGCGAGGTGGATCCGATCAAGGCGGCCGACGCCCTGATGCACGGCTGTCGAGTTCTGCCGCTCGCGGAAGCCTGCGGCCTCGCCGACGTCGTGCTGACCGTCACGGGCGTGCGCCACACGCTGCGCGCCGAGCACTTTCCGCTGCTCAAGAGCAACGCGCTGCTCGCGAACGCCGGGCACTTCTGGGAGGAGATCGACGTCGCGGCGCTCGCGAAGCTCGCCGTCGAGCGCAAGGAGCTGCGCGCGAACGTCGAAGGCTTCCGCCTGCCCGATGGACGCTGGCTGAACCTGCTAGGCGGCGGCAACATCGTCAACATCTCGTGCGGCGACGGCCACCCCGCCGAGATCATGGACATGAGCTTCGCGCTGCAGGCGCTCGCGGCACGCCACGTCGTCGCGTCGGCCGGCTCGCTCGCGGCGGACTGTCATCCCGTGCCCGCCGCGATCGACGAGCAGGTCGCGCGCCTCAAGCTCGCGGCTGCCGGAGTCGCGATCGATACGTTGACCAGCGACCAGCGGCAATACCTCGCGCACTGGCAAGCCTGACGCCGCTCACTCGGCAGGCGACACTTTGAGAGGGTGGTCTCGGCGCGTCAGCGCCGTGCGCCGCGCTCGCGCTCAGTCGCGCTCGGGGAACTCGACGACCTTCCAGTAGTTGTCGATCAGGCTGATCGCGCGCGAGAAGCTCGTTCCCATGTCGGTCTTGAGCATGTAGCCGGCGACGTTGAGATTGTAGGCGTCGATCTTGTCCTGCTCGTCGTTCGACGTCGTCAGCATGAACACGATCGAATCGCGCAGCTCCGGGCTACTTCTGATCTTGCGGAGCAGCTCGATGCCGTTCATGCGCGGCATGTTGATGTCCGTGATGATCAGGTACGGCCGCGGCATGTCTTTGAGGAGCGTCAGGGCTTCCTCACCGTCGCGCGCGATCACTAGCGGATTGGCGACCTTGAGCTTCTCGAACGCCCACTTCAACGCTTTGACGTCGACCTCGTCGTCCTCGACGAGGAGGATCGTGACTACCCTGCTGCTTCGCATACCTTTGTCTCCACGTTCGCGGCCATGGGCTGGTTTTTCTTCCACTGAAACTTGAACACGGTGCCTTTACCGGACGGCGCCGGCGACTCGAACCAGACTCGGCCGCCCTGCCACTGGACGATCCGGTTGACGATCGCGAGCCCCATGCCGCTGCCTTCGACTTGATCGCGGGGCTTCAGCGTCTGGAACATCTCGAATACTCGCTCCGCGTATTGCTGCGGGATGCCCTCGCCGTCGTCCTCGACGGCGTAGACGTAGCGGTCGCCTTCCTCTTTGCAGGACACGACGATGCGGCCCGCAGGACCCGGGTGGTGCTTGATCGCGTTGCTGATCAGATTGCGAAGCACTGTCTCGAGCGGTGTCGAATAGGTGCGCAGCTTCGGCAGCTGCCCTTCGACGGAGATCGAGATGTGCTCCGGCGGATTCAGCATCTGCACCACGTCGAGCACGAGCGCGTGAGTATCCGCCACGCGGTGAGCGCCGACTTTTCTGCCGGCGCGGGAATACGCGAGCAGGTCGTCGAGCAGCCGATTCAGCCGCGTCGTCCTCTTGGCCAGGAGCCCGAGATTCTCCTGCACGTTGTTGACGTCATAGCCGTTCAGCCCTTCGATGATCCACCCCACCAGCAACTCGATCGCGCGCAACGGCGCTTTCAAGTCGTGCGACGCGACGTAGGCGAACTGCTCGAGATCTTTGTTCGAGCGAAGCAGCTCGGCTTGCTTGGACTCGAGCTCAAGCTGAATCTTCCGCCGCTCCGAGATGTCCGTGGCCATCGAGAAGATGCCGCGGACCTTTCCGGCGTCGTCGAAGCTCGGCCGATACGAGAAGTGGAAGAAGCCTTGCTCGCTGCCGGCCGCACCCGTCGAGTCGTAGCTGACGGTCTCGCCCGCGAGGGCGCGTTCGTAGTACTGCTGCCGCTCCAAGAAGCGCTCGGCGCCCACGATGTCGGAGATGTGGAGACCGACGACTCTCTTTGCCGACCAACCGAACGCTTCGAGAAACACGTCGTTGGCGAACACGATGCGCAGGTCGTTGTCGAGGAACAGCAAGTGGTTCGGTACGCCCTCCGCGAGCGTGCGAAAGCGCTCTTCACTGCGAAGCACGCTTTCGGTCAGGCGCCGGATGCCACTCTCGTCGTTCTCGCGGCTACGGAGCTTGGCCTCGGCTTCGTCCAACGCGCGAAGCGCCTCTTCGAGCGTCGTGGGACGGGTGCTGACGGCGGTCATGGTGTACCTCTCATCCTGCCCGGGCGCCGATGCGTCGGCTCGTGACTCGACGGCGTCGAGTAGCTTGCCCGCCACTCTTCGCCATCAGCGCTGCCGTCTGCTCGGCGTCGATCGGCGCACTGAAATAACTTCCTTGGCCGTATTGGCAGTCGTTCCTCGTCAAGAACGACACCTGCCCTTCCGACTCGATGCCGTCGGCAACGGCGTCGAGCGACAAGCGGTGCGCGATCGACAAGATGGCGCTGCAGAGCACTTGAGCGTCTTTGTTCCTGTCGAGGTCGGAGACGAACGAGCGATCGATCTTCAGCACGTCGAGCGGGAACTGCCGCAAATTCCTGAGGCACGAATAGCCGGCGCCGAACTCGTCGATCGCGAGCCGCACGCCGAGGTTTTTCAAGGCCTGGAGGCACTCGCGCGTGCCGTCGGTGTCCTGAATCAACGAGCGCTCGGCGAGCTCGAGCTCGATGAGGGCGGGATCGACCGAATGCGACTGCAGCACCGTGCGCAACGCGTCCGGGAAGTCGGGCTGGTGGAAATGGACGGGAGCGATGTTGATCGCCACGCGCGGCAGCGGAACTCCGGCGCTCTCCCAACGTTTGAGCTGCCGACAAACTTCTTCGATGACCCAAAGGCCGATGGGGATGACGTGCCCGGTCTCCTCCGCCACCGCCATGAAAGCGCTCGGGCCCATCCGGCCGCGCTGCGGATGATTCCAGTGCAATACGGACTCGACGACGTCGATACGATGATCGGCAAGCCGGACCTGCGGCTGATAGAGCAGCTGAAACTGATCGCGCGCGACGGCCTCCTTGAGATCCGTCTCGAAGCGATGGTGGGAAAGAATCTGCTCGTGCATGGCCGGCGTGAAGAACTTGAATGTATTCCGTCCTCGCTCCTTCGCCTGATACATCGCGATGTCGGCGTTGTTGAGAAGCGCCACCGGCTCCTTGCCGTCGGCAGGGCATACCGTGATGCCGACGCTCGCGGTGACGGAGATCTGCCGCCCGCCGACATCGAACGGCTCCTGGAATGCGGCGACGATGTTGCTCGCCACCGTTTCGACCTCGAGCGGGCCCTCGATGTCCTCGAGCAGGACGGCGAACTCGTCGCCTCCGAGCCGGGCGATCAGGTCGCCTTCGCGAACGCTCCCGCTGAGCCGCTGAACGACTGCGCGCAGCAGCATGTCGCCGGCCTCGTGGCCGAGCGTCTCGTTCACGGTCTTGAATCGGTCGAGATCGAGCAGCAGCAGCGCCATCGTGCGGTGACCGCGCAACGCGCGCGAAGTCGCCTGGCTGAGCTGATCGCGCAAATACTGCCGGTTCGGGATGCCGGTCAACGCATCGTGACGCGCCAGGAAGTTGACTCTGACTTCCGCGCGCTTGCGCTCGACGGCGTAGCGAATCGCGCGCAGGATCGCGCGCCCGTCGCCTTCCCACTTGACGAGATAATCTTGGACGCCTTTGTTCAGGATCTCGACGGCGTAGTCTTCGTCGCCCTGGCCGCTCAACACGACGATCGGGACGAGGGAGTTGGCCTCCTGAATTTTCACGACGCAGTCGGCGCCGCGGCCGTCTGGAAGATTGAGGTCGAGCAGCACGACGTCGAAGCGGTCGTTGTCGAGCGCAGTCACGGCATCGACGAGCTGGGCGGTGCGGGTTATGTGCGCGGTGCCGTTGTGCTGCGAGAGGGACAGACGCAGGAACTCGGCGTCGTCCGAATCATCCTCGACTAGTAATATCTTCATTGTAAGCGGAATCCCCCGACTCAGCGTTGACGGACGCTAGCAAAGGGGGCTCGTGGGCTTCCGGACACGGATCACAATTCGCGAGCCGGACATGCGGTTGCACGCTACTCACCCGCGCCATGCGCGGATTGGAATCGTTCTGCGCCGCCCGAAAACGACGCGCTAACGCGCCGCTATCGCGGCGCTCGATCCCGAACTGATGAGGGTGATTGCGGCTAACGCCAACGCAACAGGCGGCGCTCGACGGTCGAGACGACGATGCTCATCACGAGGCCGAACACGGAGACGACGACGACGCCGGCCATCAGGCGGTCCGTCTGCATCAAGTTGCCCGTGACGATCAAGAAAGCGCCGATGCCGTACTGCGCGCCGATCATCTCGGCGGCCACGAGCACCAGCAACGCGGCCGCGATCGAGATGCGGAAGCCGGCCAGCATGCCCGGCAATGCGCCCGGCACCAGGACTTGCCAGACGATGCGCCAGAGCGGCACGTTGAAGCTCTGCGCCATGCGGATCAAGTTGCGCGGCACGGAATCGACGCCGCTGAACGTGGCGATGACGGTGGGGAAGAACACGCTGAGCGCGATCGTCGCGACTTTCGAGCCTTCGCCGATGCCGAGCCAGAGGATCAAGAGCGGCAGCAGCGCGATCTTCAGGATCGGGAACAGCGCGGCGACGAGCGGCAGGCCGACTGCGCGCGCGACCGTGAACAGGCCGGTCATGAGCCCGATGGCGACGCCGAACAGCGTGCCGATGACCCAACCGTAGCCGATGCGCACGAGCGACGCGGACATGTGCCGCCAGAGATCGCCGCTCACCGCCAGATCGTAGAGCGCGCGCAGCACGCGCATCGGCGAGGGCAGGAAGATAGGGCTCACGAGCCCCGCACCGGTCACTAGCTGCCACAACGCGATCAACGCGATGAACGCCAGGATGCTGATCCCGGTGCGCTGCTCGATAGCAAAACCGCCGCCGCGGAAAATCAGCTTGCGCTCGCGCGCGCTGCCGTTCGCCGTCGTGCTCGAGTTAGACATGCGCGACGAGCTCACGGTCAGCCACGATTGCTTCCTCTTTGATCAGCGACCAGAGTCGCTCGCCGAGCGCTGCGATTTCGGCGCGCCGTTCCGGCTTCATGCGCTCCGCACGCGGGATCGGAATACCGATGATCTCGCGCACGCGGCCCGGCCTGCGCGACAACACGCAAACTCGGTCTGCGAGCCGGATGGCTTCCTGAAAGTTGTGGGTGACGTAAAGGATCGTCGGGTGATCCCGCTGCCACAGCGCCAGGATGTCCTCGAGCAGCAGCTCGCGCGTCTGCGCGTCGAGCGCCGACAGGGGCTCGTCCATCAAGAAAATAGCGGGGCGAACCGCGAGCGCGCGCGCGATGCCGACGCGTTGCCGCATGCCGCCCGACAGTTGCTTCGGCAACGCCAAAGCGAAGTCGTGGAGGCCCGTGCGCTCGAGCGCGTCGGTGATGCGCCGCTCGACATCCGCCGCGCTGAGCGAGTGATGCTTCAGCACGAACGCGACGTTGGCGCGCACGTTGAGCCACGGCAGTAGCGAGAAGTCCTGGAAGATGAACGTGATCTCGTTCAGCGTGTCGGCTGCCGGCACGCCGCGCAGCACGACTTCGCCCGCGGTCGGCTTGAGAATCCCGCCGGCGATGCCGAGCAGCGTCGACTTACCGCACCCCGACGGGCCGATGATCGCCACAATCTCGCCCTCGTGCGCATGCAGCGACACGCCCTCGAGCGCCGTGAGATCGCCGAAGCGGTGCGTGATGTTGGAGAGCGCAATCTCCATTCGCTAGCGCCCCGCCGACATAGCCGCGGGGATGTTGAAGTGCCCCTCGACGAAGCTCAGGTCGATGAACTTCGCGGGGTCCGTGCCCTTTTCGATCATGCGCTGGTTGCGATACCAATCGACCATCTCGTAGATGCTGCCGACGTCGAGCCGGCTGTCGATGTAGGCCAACGACTGCGCGATGGCATTCGGCGGCACGAACGTCCAGCGTGAGATCAGCCCGAGCAGCGCCTCCGCCTTCGCCGGGTCTTTGTACGTGCCGTCGCCGTTCTTATCGAGCAGCACGGCGGAGTACTCGGCCGCGCCGCGCTCGTAGGTATCGATGATGGCTTGCAGCGCCGCGCGCTTCTCCGCGATCACACGCGGGTGCGATGCGAGCCCGGTCGACTGCCACGAGACTTCGTCGCCAGCCCAACCGATGACGTGCGCCTTGCCCTGGACGATGAGGCCCATGAACGCGGTTCCGGCGCCCGAGGCGACGTCGACCTGATTGCCTTGCAGCATCGCGGCCAGATTACCGAGCCCCTGGGCGGGCACGAGGTGGTTCTCGTTGACGTCGAAGCCGTACTTCTCGCCGATGCGAGCAACCGCGTAGTGATTCGTCGAGCCGATCGTCGTGAGCCCGATGACGCGGCCCTTCAAGTCCGCCATCGTCCGCACGCCCTCGTCCCAGGCTTTGTTCGAAGCAAATACGCCCGTGTTCGGAAAGCCGGGCAGCTCGCGGCTATGGCCCGCGATGACGACCATGCCGCCGAAATAGGCCAGATTGAAGAATGCCGGCGTGAAGCCGATGACGGCGAGATCGACGTCGCGCGACGCGATGGCCAGAGTCGCCGGGACGGCCGCGTCGAAGAACACCAGCTCGGCTTTGATGCCGGCTTCCTCGAAATAGCCCTTCTCGACGCCCATGAAGAACGGCGCCTGCGACGCGATGCGCAGCACCCCGATCTTCATTGGCGTGAGCTCCGCCGCGGCGGCCGCGCCGGCCGAGATCGCGGCCGCGACGATCACCAGCGAGGCCGTGACTCGTGTCGACCACGAACTACGCACCAGGCTCCCCGTAAAAGTCTCGTTGTCGGTGCCAAAATACGCGGAAACGAGCGCAGAAGGAATCGTGCTGCGGATCCGACTGCCGGGAGGCTGCCAGGGGCGATCAGGGCACCCG
>Ga0111539_10010963_pt1 | contig 11410 bp, 10 predicted proteins | sample RhiMethybrSRZTD1_FD_79667 | JGI IMG/M metagenome (GOLD analysis project Ga0111539, IMG submission 79667) | Populus rhizosphere microbial communities from Tennessee, USA - Rhizosphere MetaG P. TD hybrid SRZTD1 (version 2) (version 2) | ecosystem: Host-associated > Plants > Roots > Rhizosphere >...
GATTCATCGATCATGTCCAGCGTGCCGCTGCCAAGCGTGTTCATCTTGCCATGCAACTTGAGCAGCGCCACGCCGTCACCGATGTCGAGCAGCGTGGCTTCGCGATTCGAGGCGACCGAACCGAGTCGCAGCTCGATCAGGTTCAGGTCGAGCGAATGGGGAATGGGCTCGATCGGAGCGTACTGACCGGTAACCGAGAGTTGTCGCGGCCCGCTCCCGAGGCGCCGGTAGAACCCTTCGCGCGCGGTCGTGAGCAAGGCAGGTTCGGGCATCTTCCGCTCTGCGAACGCGGCACGCAGCCAGTCTGCTCCGATGGCGTCGAACACGCAGAAGGGCCCGAGCTCCCACGCGAAGCCCCACTCGAGCGCGCGGTCCACCGATGCAATGTCGTACGCGACTTCGGGGGTCTTTTCCATCGTGTACGCGGCGGTATCCAGCAACAGCGACCGGAGGAACTCGGCATGTGTACCTCCCGCACGCGTGATCCCCTTGAGCCGGCGGGCGAGCGGCTCGCGCTGCAGGAAGGCCAGGTCCGAGAGATCCGGAGTGGTTTGCGGACGGTACTCGCCTGTGCGCCAGTCGAGCGTCAGGATTTGGGCGCCTTCTTTCCGGTAAAACCCGGCGCCCGTTTTCGCGCCCAGGTTTCCCTGCCTGACGAGTTCGTGCACCCAGTTCGGGAGGGAAAAATCCTCACCGGTGGTGCTCGACAATCCATTCGATACGTCGAGGAGCACGTCGAGACCGGAGATGTCGGCCGTTCGGAACGTCGCGGACTTCGGCCGGCCGAGAAATGGTCCGGTGAGCGCGTCGACTTCATCGATCGTGAGGCCGAACGCCTCCATCAGCCGGATCGTGCGGAACATCCCGTTGATCCCGAGCCGGTTGGCGATGAATCCCGGAACGTCCTTCGCGATGATGACGCCCTTGCCGAGCATCCGTTCGGCGAAGTCCCGGATCGTCGCCAGCACTTCCGGCGACGTGTCCGCGGTTGGGATCAGCTCGAGCAGGTGGAGCGGCCGGACCGGATTGAAGAAGTGCGTGCCGAGGAATCGCTGACAGAATCGTTCACTTCGCCCGTCGGCGAGCGAGTGTATGGGAATCCCGGACGTGTTCGACGTGACGATGGTGTCGGGTGAAACGAGAGTCTCGAGCCGCGCGAAGAGCTCGCGCTTGGGATCGGGTCGCTCGATGATGGCCTCGACGATCCACTGGCAGTCTTTCAGCCTGTCCAGGTGATCCTCCGTATTCCCGACCGAGATGCGCGAGGCACAGGCCGGATCCATGAATACCGGCATCCGCGACTTGAGCGCCTTGTCGACGGCTCCTTTTGCGCGGCCATCACGATCGGGCGCGTCAGGAATGTCGAGGAGCACGACCGGAAAGCCGGCAGAGGCGGCGAGCGCCGCGATTCCAGTTCCCATTGCCCCGGCACCGACCACGCCCACCCTCGAGATTCGCATGCCCGCCTCGTTCGAGAGAATGTGCCGCGAGGAAGATCGAAAGACGCCAGCACGACGACAAGGGATGCGCGTCACCATCATGCCGGCTCTACCGCGCAGATCGGCGTACCACTAGCCTCCGGCGATGGATCCACGGGCTCTCCGCATCGACCTTCCGGCGTGGGCGGCCGCGCGCGAGGAAGACCATCGTCGTTATGCGACCGACGAAGACCGGATGCGCCTGGCGATCGAAATGGCCGCGGCGAACGTCACCAATGGAACCGGCGGACCCTTCGGGGCGGCGATCTTCGAGTCCGGCACGGGGCGGCTCGTGGCACTGGGCGTGAACTCCGTGGTGCGCCTGCGCAATTCCGCACTCCATGCCGAGATGGTCGCGTTCATGCGCGCGCAGGCGGCGGTCGGTGCCTACAGCCTGGCGTCGGCGGGGCTTCCTGCGCACACGTTGTATTCGTCCTGCGACCCGTGCGCGATGTGCCTGGGCGCGGCGCTGTGGGCGGGCGTGAAGCGCATCGTGTGCGGGGCCATGCGCCAGGACGCGGTGTCACTCCGGTTCGATGAAGGGCCCGTCTTTCCCGAATCGTACGACTATCTCGTCAGGCGCGGCATCGAGGTGGTGCACGGCGTGCTGCGCGACGAGGCGCGTGCGATTCTCGAGCAGTATCGCGCCCGCGGCGGCGTGATCTACAACGCATGACACCAGCGATCAGCGACAAGCGATCAGCGACCCGCGGCAGGCGTTTTCGCCCTCATCACTTTTTCCTCGTCACTCTGCTCGCAGCAGCGTGCGGCATCTCGGTGTCCGAGGAGGACGAACTTGGTGATTCGTACGCCGCACAGATCGAGGAGCAACTGCCGATGCTGCGCGACTCGGCGGCCGAGGCGTGGCTTTCTGCGCTTGGCGCGCGCCTGACGAGTGTGGCCGACAGGGATTCGCGCGACTGGCACTTCTACCTCGTGGACGACAGCACCGTGAACGCGTTTGCCGTCCCCGGCGGCCACGTGTTCGTCCACCGTGGACTCATCGAGCGCGCCGCGACGTATTCGGAGCTCGCCGGGGTCATGGGGCACGAAGTCGCGCACGTGACGCTGCGCCACAGCGTCGACCAGATGCGCTCGCGAACGCGGGCGAATGTGCTGGTGACGGTCTTCTGTTCCATCTTCAGCGCCTGCAGTTCTACGGCCGCACAGATTGCCATAGATGTCGGTGGCCAGGCGCTGTTCGCGAAGTACAGCCGCGACGATGAGGCCCGGGCGGATTCCGCCGCCGTCGGCTACCTGGTCGCGGCAGGAATCGATCCAAGGGGCATTCCCTCGATGTTCGAACGACTTGCACACGAGCGCAGCACCGATCCGACGGCACTGGATTCCTGGTTTGGCAGTCATCCGCTGGAGGAGTCGCGTATCGCCAGGACCAATTCCCTGATTTCCACGATCGGTCCCCAGCGGCTCGATGCGCTGGTGTCTGACCTCCCGTCATTTGCCGACTTCAGGGAATCCGTGCGTGGGCTTGGCACGGTTCGCTGACGCATAACAAGCGACGCAAGGGAACGCAGCCGGCTTGCCACTTACGGCCCTTGCGCTGGACGGGCGCCGTCGTACTGTCAGAAGGTCTACAGGCCCGGCGTGTTCGTGGGTGGAGGGGTGCGACGGCGTGCACGCCGTTTGCTCCCGTGGGAGCCCCGCCCACTAGCCGGACGGGTCCAGCTTCACCCTCATCAAGCCCGCGCCATGCTTGTACCTGAAGCGCCGCTCGACGCGTATCGCTCCGATCTCGCGCGCGACAAATCCCGCGAGGACTTCGGCGGCTCTGACACTGTGTGGCTGCTCACCGCGCACTGCCTGTCGCGCATCGGTCGTGCCAACGCCCAGGACCTCGCGACGCTGGGCACGCAATGCGCGTCTGCGTTGCGCGATTTCACCGAACCCTCAACGGACGGAACGCCGACTCCCGCCGCCGAGATCAGTGACCTGCTGCTGGTGGTCGAGGGATTCGGCAACCTGCAGTCGAAAGCGGGCGCCGACGCGCTCACGCGGGGGGTGCGAGGTATGGCGACGCGGATGGCCGACGCCGGCGCGCTCTCGATGGCGTACACCACTGTTGGACTCGCGCGAAAGGTGACGTCGGGTGCGTCGGATCGGGAACGCGGGTTGCTCGCGGCCGACCAGGCCATGATCGCGAGGTTGCTGGGTGATCTCGAGACGGCGGAAGAGCTGTACCGCGTTTCGGAATCGGTCGGCGAGAAGTCGGGCGACATGCACGTCCTGTCGCGGTCCTACATCGGGCGCGGCGTCCTCGATCGTACGCGCGGCAACTATCCACGGTCGCGGATCTTCTTCGAGCGCGCACTGGAGTTGTCGGAAACCGTGCAGGCCCGTGACCTGATGCGAATGGCGCACCAGGGACTCACGATCTGTCACGCTGTTTCCAGGAACTTCGATCGCGGTTTGCTGCACGCGTGGGCGACTCTGCAATTCGCGGACGGGGATTCGGGCCGCGAGGCCGAAGCGCTGGCGAACCTGGCGCAGTTATGCCTCGACGCAGGGTTCCCGGCAGCGGCGCTGCGTGGCTATGCGGCGGTGCTCGGCCGTGCCGTTTCACCCCGCGTGGCGCTGAGCGCGCTCGGCGGTGCTTCCATTGCCGCGGCACAGGCGGGAGAACCGGCGGTGCTGGCGCGGGCCTGTTCCGAGATCGTGTCGCGAGTCGGCACGTCAGGAATGCCCTACGAAAATGCGCAGGCCCTCTATCACCTGGCGACCGCTTACGAGGCGGCGGGCGATACGGCGCATCGCGACGAATACCTCGCGCGCTCGCGCAAGATCGCGAAAGCGCGCGGGTTCTTCGAACTGCTGCACAAGACCGACCCAGCGTTGGTGGCGAAGGCGGCCCAGGCTCCAGCCGCCTCCGTGAAGCTGACGCGACCTTCCCGGGATGTCGTCGCCTCGCTGAGCGAGTACGACGTGGGTGAGGCCGCGGAGTTGCTGGCCCTTACTGCCTGACGACGTTGCCTAACGGGTTCACATAGTCGCCGAGGGGATTGACGTAGTCGCCAAGCGGATTGACGTAATCGCGGTTGACGCAAGTCGCGTAGGGCACCTTGCCCGCCATGCAAGCGGTATCTGCCTGGGCAGGGGCCATCGGCGAAGCGCAGGCCGCCAATGCGGCAACAGGAATGACGGTCATCGTTACGCGAAGAACTCGGCGCATGCCCAACTCCGGCGTTTGGGGTTCGTTACCAACCTGTACCGGGGTGCGTCGGGCGACCGTCACGCCATGTGAAGTCGTGATACATGGCGTAACCCCGAACGGGGTCCCCGCATGATCGTCGCTGCCATGGTGACCGACCCAATACCGAGGGCACGGTTGTCCGATGCCCTTCGAAACGAGGCGTCCGTTCGCTACTGCGAGCGCCTCAGCGAGGTTACGGCCATGGTGGAGGCCGGGTTGGCGCACCTCGTGGTGGTTGACCACCGGGACCACGACGGCACTCCCGCCCTTCCAATAGTTAGACGACTCAGGGACGAGTTTCCGTCAGTGCCAATTGTGATGTACGTCCCACTGTCGGCCATTGTGTCCGGCGGCTTGATGGACTACGCAAAAGCGGGCGTGAGCCAACTCGTGCTGCAGGGCGTGGACGACCTCAAGGCGTCCCTGCGATCCGCGGTCAACACGGCCCTCGACCAGGTCTCGGCGTCGGCGTTGTCGGTGGAATTCGAACCACTCGTCCCGCCGACGGTCGCTCCCTTCCTGCGCTATTGCCTCGAGCATGCGCGGCGCGACCTCACCGTGGAGGAGGCAGCAGCCGCGATGGGCGTCCACCGGAAAACGCTCGTCGACCGGCTGAAGGCGGCGCGGATGCCCTCGCCTCGCGCGATGATCGGCTGGTGCCGGCTTCTTGTTGCAGCGCGCATGCTGGACGATCCCGGGCGCACCGTCGAGCAGGTGGCGCTCAAGCTCGATTTTCCCTCGGGCGCCGCGCTGCGAAACATGTTCAAGCGCTACACCGGGCTTCGAACCACCGAGGTGCGCGAGAACGGTGGCGTTCATTGCCTGATTCACGCACTGAAGCGTGAACTCGCGGCCGTCAGCGCCGGCAACAGGCCGATCGCCTGACGAGTTTCAGAGCCTTCGCAAAAACCGTTCGGGATCAGCCAGGAATTCGCGGGTCAGCCTGACATGCTCGAGGTCCTCGTACGCTGCCCAGCTGACCGGCGGCGAATCAAAATCGAGGATTCGCGCGCCGGGTAACGCAAGCAGGATCGGCGAATGCGTCGCGATGATGAACTGCGACTCCTGTCCCGTCATCTCCTTGAGCATGGAGAGAAACGCCAGCTGGCTGATCGGAGACAGCGGCGTCTCGGGTTCATCGAGGAGATACAAACCGCCGGGCACGAAGCGGCTCCTGAACAGCTGGAAGAACGCCTGACCGTGCGAATTGGCGTCGAGGTTTTCACCATACCGGCTTTCCATCTCGGCAAGCGATGAAAGCGCCGGCAGCATCGCGAGTCCGCGAGCTCTCGCGCGATCCTTGTATTCGACGTCGAGATCCGCGAGGCGGTGGAGCATTTCCTCACGCATCTTCGACAACGACTTCGCAAATCCGAAGAAGTCCTCGGCGCGCAGAAAGAATCCCCGGTGTGTGCGATGCGACCAGGCGAGTTTCAGCGCTCCCGCGAGCTTCCGTTGTGCCGACAGCGTCTCGTCGTCGTGCGATGACACTGCAGCGACCGTGGGAAGTTTCGTGACGATCGCGAGCGCTTCGAGTAGCGTCGACTTCCCCGAGCCGTTCTCACCGACCAGAAACGTCACGGCCGACTCGAACACTACTTCGGGGAGCGTCTTGATGGCCGGTACGCTGAACGGGAACGCCAGGCCGTGTTCTCCTGGCGCCAGCGTGAGGGAACGCAGGTGAATCATTGCGTGGGGTTCGAAGGACGTGAGGATGATCGCACTCGTCGAGCCAGCCGCGCCACCCGCACACGATGCGCTCGGTCCTGAGGTGAGGGTCCGGCGCATTTCGCTTGAGAGCGTCGAGGCTCGCCCTGTCACTGCATGCTTGCGGGTGGCATGGCGCGGAATGAGTCTTCAGGACCAAATCGCGGCGCGGCCGGGTACGTCACGCGTCGTCCAACCACCACAAGTTTCTCATGAAAACCGTCTTGTCGCGCCGCATGGCGCTCTTTCTTGGTGTCGCCTGCTCGTGTCTTGCGCTGACCGCGCATGCGCAGAGCGCCGCACCACTTCCACGCAAATATGTCGGGCCGCCCACCGTTCCCGAGATCACCGCGAGCGATCTCATGACGCGACTCTACAAGTTTGCCGATGACTCGATGATGGGTCGCCTGGTCGGAACGATCTACAACGACATGGGCACCGCGTACATCGAGAGCGAAGTTCGTCGCCTCGGGCTGCAGCCGGCCGGCGACAACGGAACGTTCTTCCAGAAGGTGCCGCTCTTCACGCGCCTGCTCGACTCGTCGTCGACGGTCACCGTCGGCGAGAAAACGTTCAAGGCGGGTGTGGACTTCACGGCAAGCGCCGGAGGATTTCAGCGCTCAGTGACAAATGCACCGGTCGTCTTTGTTGGCGCGTGGGTCGATACGACCGCCAACATTCCGGTCGACTCGGCCGCGGGGAAGATTCTTGTCTTCACGCCGGGAGGCGTGCCGCCCGGAACCAACGTTATGCAGTTCGTGAGCTCCAAAGGCTACCACCACTGGCAGGCGATGCGGGAAGTGGCAGCTGCCAACGTGATGGTCGTGGGTGAGATACTGACGCCGCAGGCGCTTCGTGCGGCGTTTGTCAGCACCGGAACGGTGTTCCTGCAGGACACCGTGCCGATGACGCTCAACGTCACGCGTGCCATGGCGGAAGCCATGCTCGGCGCGCCGTACGGATCCTGGCCCAACCGGCTTGCCGGGAAAGAGGTGACGGCGTCGGTGCGGTTCAAGGACGCGCCGAAGCCGGGGCGGAATGTGGTTGCGATCGTTCCCGGTTCCGATCCGAAGCTCAAGGGCGAATACGTCGCGATCGGCGCGCATAACGATCACATCGGATTGCGGAATCGTCCTGTCGATCACGACTCGCTCAGGGCGTACATGCAGGTCGTGCGTCCGCAGGGCGCCGACACCGACGATCGTCCGCCAACGCCGGAAGAGTGGGCGCGGGTGAAGCAGATCCTCGACAGCCTGCGCGCGATCAGCGCGCCCCGGCTCGACTCCATCAACAACGGCGCTGACGACGACGGTTCGGGCACCGTGACGGTGCTGGAAATCGCCGAGGCGTTTGCGAAGCTCCCGGCAAAGCCCAAGCGGTCGATGCTGTTCGTGTGGCACACCGGCGAAGAAGCGGGCCTCTGGGGGGCGAGCTACTTCACGGCGTATCCAACCGTGCCGCGCGACTCCATCGTCGGGCAGTTGAACATGGACATGGTGGGTCGTGGTGCGGCGACCGACGCGACCGGTGAAGATCTCGAAGGAAAGCTGCTCAAGGGCGGGGAAGGGTATGTGCAGTTGATCGGATCGCGCCGGCTCTCCACCGAGATGGGTGACCTCCTCGAGTCGGTGAACGCGGAGAAGAAGCTGGGGCTGCGCTTCGACTACGCTATGGACGCCAATGGACACGTGCAGAACATCTACTGCCGCAGCGACCATTACGAATACGCGAAGTTCGGCATCCCGATCACGTTCATTTCGACCGGCGGACATGCGGATTACCACCAGGTGACCGACGAGCCGCAATACATCGAGTACCCGCACATGGCCCAGATCGGCCGCTTCGTGTACGAGTCGGCGATGCGGATCGCGAACCTCGATCACCGGCTGGTTGTCGACAAGCCGAAGCCGGATCCGAAAGGAGACTGTGTGCAATAACGGCAGCGATCAGCGATCAGCGACCAGCAAGCGAGTAGTGAACAGCGGTCAGCGATCAGCATGCGGGCAGCATTCAGCGACTAGCGAACCATCGGGTGCGAGTTGTAATTCCACCGGCGGTTCGCTAATCGCTTTTCGCTATCCGCTTGCTGATCGCTGTTCGCTTGCTGCTCGCTCTCTCCTCATCGCTAATCGCTCTCCACCGATGCGCACTCTCATCCTCGCCGCCGCCGTTGCCGGCACAGCCGGCTATCTCTACGCTCGCGCCGAAGCTCGAACGCCCGCCATGCCTGACGAGCACGCGGGTCACGGCGATCATGCCGCGCCGGCGTCAGTCGCACTCGGCGCACAAGCCGGTGCCATACCCGCGTCCGGCGCCACCGCGCAGCAACGAATCGCCGCTTCGCCACGCCACGGCGAGTGGGTTGCCATCAAGGTCGGCGCGTCCGATAGCGTGATGGCATGGGTCGTGTATCCGGAGCGCGCGCAAAAGGCGCCGGTTGTGATCGCGATTCACGAAAACACCGGGCTGAACATCTGGACGCGGAGCGTGGCGGATCAGCTGGCGGCCGAGGGCTTCATCGGCATCGCGCCCGACCTCACCACGATGGGGAAGACCGGTTCGCTCACCGACGAGACTCCCGCTGACATCGGGCGGCAGCTGATCATGCGGGTGACTCCCGAGTTCGGGAACGCCGCGCTCGACGCGGTGGCGAAATACGGCATGTCGCTGCCGGCGGCCCAACCGAAGTACGGCGTGATCGGGTTCTGCTGGGGCGGCGGACGGTCGTTCCTGCACGCGACGCATGCGCCGGGGCTTGGCGCGTCGGTGGTCTTCTACGGCTCGCCGCCTAACGCCGAGCAGATGGCGAACATCAAGGCGCCGGTGCTGGGCCTCTACGGCGGTAGTGATCAGCGGATCAACGCCACGATCCCCGGCGCCGACTCCGCCATGAAGCGACTCGGGAAGTCGTACGAGTACCACATCTTCGACGGCGCCGGTCACGGCTTCCTTCGTGGCCAGGAAAACAGCGAGGCGAACGCGAAGGCGGCGCAGGAGGCGTGGCCGAAGGTGGTCGCGTTCCTCAAGGCAAAGTTGAACTGAAACCGCGAGCAAGTAGCAACCGACAACCAGTGAAGGAACGAAACGCTTGAAATTGAAGGCCCGCAGGCTACAGCCGCGGGCCTTCAGTCCACCCCTGCTTCCTGCTTCCTGTTTGCTGGTGATTAGCTTGCGCAATCACCACACACCATGGACCAGAACGACAGGGGACCCATCCGTGAAGAAAAAGGCATCAGCCGTCTGGCATGGCACGCTCAAGGAGGGGACGGGCACGATCACCGTTCCGAGCGGAGTCCTGAAGAGCGCGACGTACACCTGGGCGCAGCGGTTTGCCGACGTGGAAGGCACGAACCCCGAAGAACTCGTCGCCGCGTCGCACGCCGCCTGCTTTGCGATGGCGTTTTCAGGAAAACTGACGACGGCCGGCTTTCCTCCTGAAAACATCGACGCGACGGCGACGGTGTCGCTGGAAAAGACGGACGCGGGGATGACCATCACCGAGGTTCACCTCACCACCCACGCCAAGGTACCGGGCATATCCAAGGCAGCCTTCGACGAACAGGCCGAAGCGGCCCGCGCGACGTGTCCCATCTCGCGCCTGTTGAACGCGAAGATCACATTGGATGCTCACTTGAAGTAGGATAGAGGTCAGAGGTCAGAGCTCAGAGGTTCCCATCTTCCTCTCCCGAGCGCGGTCATGATTCGTTTCGTCGCCCTTCTGCTCGTCGCGGTAACGGCGACGGCATCGGCTCAAAGTCGCTACACGGGACCGGATGGCCGGCTGCGGGTGTCGCTCGCCCAGCAACCGTTTTCGCCTAACGGCACTTCGCGGGGGCCGGCGACCATGGCCGGTGGCGGCATCCGTGACACGCTGGCACGCCTCAACGCGGTCGTTCGCTCCGCGGAAGCGGCGCTGACGCAGGAAGAAGCGACCGAATACGGCGGATGGAAGCGACTCGGCATGGCGTTAGGCCATTTCGGCGACATCGTCAGGCAGAACGAGGCCGACGGCTACTTCACCGTTGGCCTGCTGGCGACGTGTCCGTCGATGCCCGGCCTCGTCGCCGGGCTCCAGAAGTCGGGATCGGGCCGCGACCCGCTGCGCATCGGCATGTTGTGGCTCGATGCGCACCCGGACATCAACACGCCCGAGACCACACGCAGCGGATCACTCGGTGGAATGCCGGTCGCCGTAGCGACCGGCCGCGCCCTGCAGCGCATGCGACTCGACGCCGGTCTCGAGCCCGCGCTATCCGACCAGCACGTGGTCATGGGCGGCGTTCGCCTGACGGACCCGCTGGAGCAGGACATCCTCGACAACTCGCGCATCGAGCAGGTCAGTGTCGACGATCTTCGAAAGGCATCACCCGCTGTATTTGCGCAGCTCGATCGGCTCAATCGCATCAGCGACAAGCTGTACATCCACATCGACATGGATGTCCTCGATCCCGCCGAAGTGCCCGGACACGGCAACAAGGTTCCCGGTGGTCCTTCGAGCCGCGAACTGGCCGCTCTCTTCGAGCAGATCTTCGCGCGCTATCCCAAGGCGTCAGCAATCGGTTTCGCGACGATTCCTTCAGATGATCCCGGCGGCGTTTCCATCTCGGCGGTGAACAGGATGATCACCGGCGCGATCAAGGGCGTGATGGCCCGAGAAAAGAAGACTCAACCCTGAGGCCGCAGGCCACAGGCCACAGGCCTAACGTGCCGGACGCTCAACGCCCGACGCCCGACGTCCGACGCGGCTGACGAGCAGCGCGATCGGAAACGCCACGAAGCTGAGAAGTGCCCCCATCTTCACCTGGTCGAGTAATTCTCCCGGAGGGAACGCGGCGGTGGCGAAGAACAGCGCGACCGTGAACCCGATCCCTGCCGTGATGCCGAGGAGCAGGATGTTCCAGGGGCGAAGACCACCAGGCGCGCGAAGCCCAGCTGCCACGCCGATCAACGTGAAGAGAACGATCCCGAGTGGTTTTCCCACGATCAGCGACGAGAGAACCATCCATGATCCGGGGCC
>Ga0111539_10010966_pt1 | contig 11409 bp, 8 predicted proteins | sample RhiMethybrSRZTD1_FD_79667 | JGI IMG/M metagenome (GOLD analysis project Ga0111539, IMG submission 79667) | Populus rhizosphere microbial communities from Tennessee, USA - Rhizosphere MetaG P. TD hybrid SRZTD1 (version 2) (version 2) | ecosystem: Host-associated > Plants > Roots > Rhizosphere >...
GCACGCGTGCGAAAGGAACTGCGAATGTGGCTGCGTCGCCTGCACGACGAAATCAATGTCGCATGTGTCTTCGTCACTCACGATCAGGAAGAAGCGCTCGAAGTCTCCGACCGTGTTGCCATCATGGACAAGGGCCGTATCGAGCAGATTGGCACGCCGGAGGATGTCTACGAAAACCCGGCAAACCCGTTCGTGTACAGCTTTCTCGGTAACGTCAATCTGTTTCACGGCCGGGTTCAATCCGGCAAGGCGCGTATCGGAGACATCGAGGTAGATGCACCCGATCACCAGGATGCCGCGGATGCGCCGGCCGTCGTTTATGCGCGTCCGTATGAAATGGAAGTCTCCCGGGAACTGCAGGGAGCGGATTCGATTGCTGTGTCACTGGTCCGGATTCAGTCCGTCGGCTCGAACGTTAAGCTGAGATTGAAACGCGAGGACTCCGGACAGTTTCTGGAAGCGGAAATCACCCGCGAACGACAACGCGAACTGGATCTGAAAGTCGGAGAGCCGATCTTCGTCAGGGCTCGTCAGGTGCGGGTTTTTATTGCCGATCCGTCGGAAGCGCCCATCAATTATCAGATCTGAAGAGGAGAGCGAATGCACGACGCTGTCTACGACAACATCTGCCAGGTGATCGGTCGCACGCCCATCGTGCGCTTGAACAGAATACCCAAAGACGGCTGGGCTCAGATCCTGGTGAAGCTCGAATCGTTCAACCCGGGCGGCAGCGTCAAAGACCGGATCGCTCTTAGCATGATCGAGCGCGCCGAACAGGAAGGAGTGCTCAAGCCTGGCGGCACGATTGTAGAGCCAACGAGCGGAAATACGGGGATCGGGCTCGCGATGGTCGCCGCGTCCAAGGGGTATCGTGTGATTCTCACGATGCCTGAAGACATGAGCACGGAGCGGATCAATCTACTCCGCGCCTATGGTGCGCAGATCGTCCTCACGCCCCGGCAAGAGTTCATGCAGGGCGCGATCAATGCAGCGGAAAAAATTGTTCGTGAGAATCCGGGATACTTCATGCCGCAGCAATTCCGAAATCCCTCCAACCCTGATGTTCATCGCAGGACGACCGCACAGGAAATTCTGTCGACGCTGGATTCGAAGCTTGATGGGCTCGTCGTTGGAATCGGGACTGGAGGGACTGTCACCGGCACAGGCGAAGTTCTCAAGAAAGCGATTCCCAACCTCAAGGTCTACGCGGTCGAACCTGCAGAGTCTCCTTTTTTCTCCGGCGGCAAGCCGGGCCCGCATCGCATCCAGGGAATCGGCGCAGGGTTCAAACCGGAAATTTTCAACCGCGAAGCTGTGGATCGGATCGTGACGGTGGAGTACGAGCAGGCCCGCACAGCGTCACGACGCCTGGCCGAGCTTGAAGGGATATTGTGCGGCGTCTCGTCCGGAGCGATTCTGCACGCGGCAATGACGGTGGCGCAGGAACTGGGCCGCGGGAAGCGCGTCCTCGCGATACTTCCCGACACGGGCGAGCGCTATCTTTCGACCGATCTGTTCGTTTAGTGTCCTGAGTTAGAAGTTCGTTCACCCCGGAGGGGGTGAAGCGCAGTTTGTGAATGCCGCAATTCGCGCCTGTCTTCCGCAAGCTGCTCGAACACGATGTAATCTGCCCAGGGGATTTTTGAATGGCAGAAATGGACGGTCGGGCAATTCGAGCACCCTTGCGTTATGCGCTGCTCGCGCTTGGCGCGCTATTCACAGCCGCGGGAGTGATCGGCATTTTCCTGCCCCTTCTGCCGACAACCCCGTTTTTGCTGCTCGCGGCGGCATGCTTCGCCCGTTCGTCAACGGCCTTTCACAACCGTCTTCTCAACCACCGAATCCTTGGTCCGACAATCCGTCAATGGGAAGAAAGCCGAAGCCTCAGCCCACGCGCTAAAGTATCCGCGATCCTCACAATCGTGGTGTCTTTCTGCATTTCGATTGCGGTCTTCGTTCCGACGACACCTGGGAAAATTGCGCTGGCTCTGGTGGGAATAGGATTGATCGTCTATCTCGCTCGGCTGCCAACTTTGCAGCGTGGAGCGACGAATAGATGAGAGTAACGCTTGAGGTCTAACAGGGCAGGAACGTGAACGCGATGATCCCGATCACGAACCACAGGGCGGCGAAGATCAGTCCGAATCCAAAGAAACGACGAAAATCGAGACGCGCGATTCCCGCGACAACCACGTACCAGAAGGGCGTCGTCAGATTTCCCAGCTGATCCCCTACGCTCAGCGCAAGAAGTCCCCGCTCGACCGATACCCCGGCCGCCTGGGCGGCTGCTGACGTGACGAAACCCTGGATGGCCCACTGGCCGCCACTTGAGGGAACGAAAACCGCGACGAGCGTTCCGGCAATGGCGGTTAATGTCGGGAAGGTGTACGGCGTCGAGACAGCGGCTGCCAGCGCCGCCATCCGCTCTCCGACCGGAGTGAACTGAATCAATCCGGCAACGCCCGCGTAGAGGTGGTACAGGATAATTACGGGCCAGGCTGCGACAACCGCTTTTTCGATTGCGAGAGTGAATGCCTTGAAGTTCCCGTGAAGAAGCAGCGTCAACAGCAGCAAGGCCGTGTTCAGAGAGTTGATATCCAGCGAGCGGCGACTGATCACGAAGTGATAGACCAGCCACGCTGCCAGCACGGCAGCGAGAGCAATCATTGTCAGGGGACTCCGTTCGAGCCTGGCCGAATACGACTCAGGCGGAGGAAGCGCCTCGGCTGAATTTTCCGTCAAATGATACGACTCCGGGAATTCCGCGATTGTTGATGCGTGCCGCGGCATCACCCAACGAGCAACAAGAACTGCGGAGACGGTGAAAGCAACGACATGGAACACGGTCGCTGGAGCCCATATCGTCTGCCGCAGCGGAATCACGCCAATACTGCTTTCGAGGAAATGCCCCGGCGTGGCAACCAGCAAGGGTGCGCTTGCAGACAGTCCGAACTGCCAGACCGACACGCCCGCGTAGGAGGCAGCCAGAAGAAACGGGAAGTCGACCGCAACTCCCTTTCGCTCGGCTTCGCTCGCGAAATACACCGCAATGACAGGAGCGAGGGAGTAACCCAAACCCCAATGCAGATACGACACGGCCGCAGACAGCAGGATCGCAAGAGTGGTCACGCCCTTTGCCGTGGTTGGAATGCGTGAGACGTTAACCACAAGTTGCCGGACCAGGCGTGAGGAGCTGAGAGCGGAACCCAGCACAATGATCAGCGTCATCTGCATCGTGAACGGCAAAAGCATCCACAAGCCACGGTAATAGGCATCCATCACCATGCCCGCTGGCGTTCCGATCAGAAGCGCAACGACGGCGACAATAAAAAGGAAAACGACGCTGGCCGTAATGGCATCAGGAACGGCATGTCCCATCCAGAGCGAGAAACGCTCCAGCCGCGTCGCCTTGATTGATAAACCTTCGGTCTTCCGCATGCAGCGAGGAGAACATACGGCGTTCGCGGTTCGAGGGGAAGGGGAAATTGTCGTTGCTCGTTGTTCAATTGTCGTCTGTCATTTTCAGATGCGCCTTCGGCGCGGCATCAGTAAAAAACAATTGCGCGAAGCGCCACCGCAATTGAACATTGAACAACGACAATTTCCCTTGAATATGATTGCCCTTCTCCGTGACGGTGGTGCACGATACCTCGAGCAAGGAGTCGACATGAGAAGACTGCTTCTGATCGCGGGAATCGCCGGTTTTCTTGGCGCTTCACTTTCCCTGGCACAGACCGACCAGGTGACATTCACAAAAGATATCGCTCCGATCCTCCAGAGGAGTTGCCAGAGTTGCCACCGGCCGGACTCCGTTGCGCCGATGTCTCTGATGACCTACGAAGAAGTGCGTCCGTGGGCCCGGCAGATCAAGCAGCGGACAATGCTGCGCCACCAGCGTGGAGCCATGCCGCCCTGGTTCATCGAAAAAGAGGTCGGGATCCAGCGATTCAAAGACGATATTTCATTAACCGATGCCGAGATTGCAAAGATTGCGAACTGGGCAGACTCCGGTGCCGCGCGTGGAAACGTGGCGGACCTGCCGCCTGCTCGAGTGTTCACAGACAACGCGGCATGGCAAATTGGAACACCCGACCTGATCGTTGTGTCTCCTTCCGTCGACATGAAAGCAATCAGCCCGGATTACTGGGGCGCGCTTCCCGCGTCGCCGACAAATTTAACGGAAGACCGCTACGTCGCTGCCATGGAGATCAAAGAGGTCAACGACTCCCGCAACAAGCCAGGGCGCGCGACCGTGGGCGGGCTTTTCGTGTTTCACCACGCGTTGATCAATGTGAGCGGACCGGACGGACGCCCGACCGGAGGTGCATGGCCGGTGCATGAAGTCGGACGCAACGCGGACATCTTCGATACACGGGCCGGCAAGCTTTTGCGGACGGGCTCGACCATCTCTTTTCCGTCTGTGCATTTGCACTCGAATGGAAAAGACACGAGCGCGTACCTGCAGATTGGTTTCAAGTTTCATCCGGTTGGATATAAGCCGGAGGTACAGTCCACGCTCATCAGCATCGGCACCGGCGATCTCGACATTCCCGGCGGCGCGAAGGTCAGCCAGAGCGCGACCATGACACTGTCACAACCGGTCAAGCTCACCGTCTTCGAGCCTCATATGCACTCCACTGGCGTTCGGATGTGCCTTGAAGCTATTTATGGGTCGCAAGTCGAGACCCTGAACTGCTCCGGCTACGATCACAATTGGGTGAAAACCTACGCGTATGCGGAGGACGCGGCACCGCTGTTGCCGCGTGGAACGATACTGAAAGTCACCGGCTATTTCGACAACACCGCGGCTAATAAGAATGTTGTCGACCCGAGAAACTGGTCCGGCCTGGGTCACCGCTCGATCGACAATATGCTGGTCATGATCGCGCAGGGCATGAACCTCAACGACGCGCAATTTGCCCAGGAAGTTGCGCGGCGTCGCACGGCGCTGAACTTGAAGGCAGGACAGGCTGCCCCTGGATGTCCGCTCTGTGGCCAGCAGCAATGAGTCGATCGATGCCGCCTCTGTTTGCAATCGCCATCCTGAGCGTGATGACCGTTGCCACTGCGAGTGCTGTTCCACAACAGACACCGAGATTGAACATCGCACCAGTCTACGAAGGTTGGGAGCAGAATCCGGACGGTTCCTACGACATGATCTTCGGTTACTTCAACAGGAACTGGAACGAATCGATCGACGTGCCGGCCGGTGCATCCAATAGTTTCGAGCCGGGCCCTGCTGATCGCGGTCAACCGACACACTTCATGCCCCGGCGAAATCAGTTCGTGTTCAGAGTTCGAGTTCCTAAGGATTTCGGGAATCGAGAACTCGTATGGACCCTCACAAGCAATGGCAAGACAGAAAAGGCGTACGGTTCGCTCAAACCCGACTACATCGTCAATGCGACCGTGATGGCTGCCAACTTCGGCGCCGGTGGCCAGACCGGCACCGTGCCGGATCTCGTGGGTAACGTCGGCCCCACGCTGAAAGTCGACGGCGAGCAAACGCGGCGCGTGAAGGTCGGCGAGCCCGTCTTGCTAACCGCGGTGGCCACCGATGACGGGAAGCCTCGTGTTCGCCCGATGTTGGGCGGGCCCGGCAGCCGGACGGTCCCCAATTCGGCAACCGGCTTGCGGTTGGTCTGGATTCAGTATCGCGTCGCCGGAGAGGTAACGTTCGATCCACCACAGTTCAGCGCCTGGGAAGATACGCGCGACGGCGCAAACTCACCCTGGGCCGCAGGCTGGCGACCACCGGCGATCCCACCGGAAAACAAGTGGCAGGTCCGTGCCACCTTCAAGACTCCAGGCGAGTATGTGCTGCAATGCATCGCCCACGACGGCGCCCTCACAGCCATGGAAAACGTGACAGTTATCGTTACGCCTTAACGGAGTAGGGCAAACTACGATTGACTTGCAAAGCCCAAAGGACTAAGGAAAGTCCAAAGGGCTAGAGTGTATGACGAGCGTACGGATCCTTGTGGTGGAGAACTACGAACCGTTCCAACGGATAATTTCGTCGACGCTCGCAGCACGCCCCGGATTCCAGGTGTTCGAAGCGGTCGACGGCCTGGATGCCATACAGAAAGCCACGGAACTGCAGCCCGACTTGATTATTCTCGATATCGGCTTACCAAAGCTCACCGGGATAGGGGCTGCCAAATGCATCCGTGAGATCGCTCCGCACGCAAAGCTGCTTTTCTTGAGCCAGGAATATGATCCGAACATCGTTGGAGAAACGTTCCGCCTTGGCGCGATGGGATACATCCACAAAAAACATGCCCTGACGGATGTGCTTTCTGCTGTCGACGTTGTTCTAAAAGGCGGTCGATTTGTCAGCCGCAATCTCCAGTTCAGCGAATCGACAACCGCTCCAATACCCGAGGTTTTCGACCTCGCAAATGAGGCGATCCGCGAGACGAATCACGCAGAGTCCAAACTACGCGGGAGCGAGGAGCTTTTTCGGTTGGCGATGAACAATGTGGCGGCGGGAGTGTATACACTCAATCCTCAAGGATTGGTTATGTATGTCAACCCGGCCGCAGAAACCATGCTCGGCTGGACGAACACCGAACTGCTCGGCAAAAAAATGCACGACGCCACGCATTACAAACACGCTGACGGCACTCCATTTCCCGCAAGCGAATGCCCCGGCCTGCAAGTCGTCGAGAAAGGGATCGAGCTTCGCGAGCAGGAGGACGTCTTCATCCGGAAGGATGGCAGTTTTTTCCCCGTTGTTTATAGCGCGTCCCCTCTCAAGAAAGACGGCCAAACAGTGGGCATCGTCGTCGGGTTCCGAGATGACTCAGGGCGCAGAAGAGCAGAGCGGGCCGTGCGCGAAAGCGAAGAGCGTTTCCGGCTTGTGGCAAATACCGCGCCGGTAATGATCTGGATGTCCGGAACTGACAAGCTGTGCACCTACGTCAATCGGCCATGGTTGGACTTTACCGGCCGACCAGTCGATGCCGAACTCGGCGAAGGCTGGACTGACGGTATCCACAAAGACGACCGCGCGCGTTGTTGGGGCATCTACTCGAGCGCGTTCGACCGGCGTCAACCGTTTCAGATGGAATTCCGGCACCGACGATTCGACGGCGAATACCGATGGATGTTGGATTCCGGAGTACCCCGATTCGACGAGGACAAGTCTTTCGCAGGCTACATTGGCTCGGTCGTTGATGTCACGGAACTGAAGCTGGCCGAAGCCGCCTTGTCTACGATAGGTCAAAGATTGATCGAAGCGCAGGAAGAGGAGCGCGCCTGGGTCGCCCGCGAACTTCACGACGATATCGGGCAACGGATTTCTGTACTGAACCTGGAGGTTACACGGCTGAGAGCTTGTACTTCGCTGACCGAAGTCCGGGAAGACCTGAGCAAGGTCGCGAAGGAAGTCTCAAAGCTAGGTCTGGACACGCGCGACTTGTCCCATCGGTTGCACTCCTCAAGCCTGGACTATCTCGGGCTTGAGGCCGCGACCTCCGACTACTGCGGAGAACGATCCAGGCAGCACAATGTAAGCATCGACTTTCAAGCCGAGAACATTCCGAAAGACCTTCCACGAAACGTTTCTCTATGTCTCTTTCGAGTCATGCAGGAAGGTGTCCAGAATGCGATCAAGCATAGCGCCTCGCGACAAATCCAGGTCCAGCTCAAGGGCCGGGAAGAGGAAATCGTACTGACGGTCCAGGACTCCGGCAAGGGTTTCAAAACCGAAGACGCCCTGAGAGGCCGCGGCCTCGGCCTCACCAGCATGAAGGAACGGCTGAAACTCCTGAGCGGAAGTGTTTCCATCGACTCATGGCCCGGACGCGGAACAACGATTGAAGCGCGCGTCCCACTTCTTAACGCTGCCTCAAACGCGCAAGTAACAACCTCTCCGTTGCGCTGATCTCACGAACCCGTTTTGGGAATTTTCTGCGGGTTTTCCCCGATTGAATGGGTGTTTGCAAACCCATAGCTTACTCAATAGGCGACGTTAACGGGGGAGGCTCTCATACGAACGCACATGCAGGCAATCGCACTATCTTCAGGAGCTGGTATCGCTGGCTAAAACATCACCGGCGCGCCCTTGTGGCACTGGTGCTTTTTACCACTGCGATTTCCCTTTTCGAAACCAGGACGTCCGCGATCCAGGCGGAACTTCTTTCGTCCGTTGCAGGGACGCTCTCTTATGTCCCGCACGACGGTCCCAGCGAAAGAATCGTGTTTCCGCTAAGCGGGCCCTTCAACACCAGAAGGGGCTATGTCAACCTGCCGGAGTTTCGCCGCCTACTCCAGAATGCCGGTTTCCATATAGTCCGGCAGTCGGTCTTCTCTCCGGAAATGGCCACGCTCGCCCGCTGGGGTATTACGCCTCTCTTCCGTGATCCGCCGGTGAATGGACTGACGATCCGCAACTACGACGAGGAGGTTCTTTACCGCGCGCCCGTAACCCAGCGCATGTTCAGCCGTTACGAAGAGGTTCCCCCGCTTGTCGTCAAATCCCTGTTGTTCGTGGAAAATCAGGAGCTGGAGGAAGTCGACCCGCCAACACGCAACCCGGTCGTGGACTGGGGTCGAACAGGAAAGGCCTTACTTTCCGTGATCGCAGGAAAGATCGGCCTCCCGGTTCGAGTGGAAGGCGGCAGCACCCTGGCAACCCAGATCGAGAAATTCCGGTATTCCGAAAACGGGCGCACACAATCCCCCTCAGACAAGCTACGGCAGATGCTCAGCGCGAGCATTAAGGTCTACCGCAACGGAACGGACACACGTCCCGAAAGGCAGCTTATTGTCTGGGAGTACCTGAACTCGGTGCCGCTCTCCGCCGCTCCAGGTTACGGCGAAGTGAATGGGCTGGTCGAAGGCCTCTATGCGTGGTTCGGTGTCGACCGCGACTCCTTCATCGCAGCAATGGACGAAAGTGCTCCGGCCCTGGAGCGTGAACTTGCATTCAAACGGGCGTTGGCGCTGATTTGCGCGACACGCGCTCCATCGAAATACTTGCTTCAGGATCACGCATCACTGGAAGAAAGACTGGACTTCTTTACGCGGAAAATGAAGAAGGCCGGAGTCCTATCGGCGGACTTCGCGGATGCTGTTGAACGGATTTCCCTGGAGTTTCTACCGGCGTCAACGACCGAGGTACAGTTCGCACAGCGGAAAGCCGTGACGGCACTTCGAAACCATTTACGAAGCGTGCTCGAAGTTTCCGATCTCTACGCCCTCGACCGGCTGCACCTGGAGGCCAAGTCCACGCTCGATACCGCGCTCCAGGGAAAGACACTCCAGCTGTTTCAAGATCTGCGCGACCGTAAATTCGTTGCCGAGAAAGGCATGCTGCAGGAACAACTCCTGTTGTTCGGCGATCCGACCAAAGTCGATTACAGCTTCACGGTCTTCGAAAGGACAAAGGCCGGGAACCTGCTCCGCGCGCAAGTGGACACACTCGCGCAGCCGTTCGATTTGAACGAAGGCATGAAGGCAGAGTTGGGCAGTACCGCCAAGGTTCGAACGCTGGCACACTATCTGGAGGTTGTAGCAGGACTGTACAGGGAGCTTCGACACCTCGACTCCATTGCGCTCGCGAAACAGACTTCAGAGGCCGATCCGATCACGCAGTGGGTCGGAGAGACGCTTCTAAAAGAGCCCGGAATCGATTTACCGGCGCTGCTCGACCAAGCCCTCGAACGAAAGTATTCAGGGAGCCCCTGGGAAACCTTCTTTACTGGAGGCGGGGCACATTATTTCGCGAACTTCGACAGCGCCGAAGACTATGAGAAATACACACTTCGAGAGGGGCTGAATCATTCCGTCAATCTCGTCTATGTCCGCCTGATGCGCGACCTTGTCCGGTTTCACATAGCTCGACTGCCCTATGATCCGCATGCTCTTCTGGCAAATCCCGACGACCCGATCAGGCAAAAGTTCCTGCACGAGATCGCGGACACCGAATCCACGGACTACCTCACACGCGCTTTCCGACGATATCGCGGACTGCCCTCAGCCGCCGTGGTGCGTCGCATTCTGGAACCCCGCGAGGCTACCCCCGATCGCCTTGCAGTCCTCTTCCTGGCGTGGAACAGCAAATCGAGCCCCGTCAACTTACAAGTGTGGCTTCGTGAACAGGGGTTCGACTTGTCGGACTCGGAAGCGGTCAAATTGTTTAAGTCTTACGACCCTGCCCGGCTGAATCTCAGCGACTACAGTTATCTTCTCCGCCTTCATCCAATGGATATCTGGTGCGCAGGGCAGATCGTGCAAAATCGTGACACGAGCTGGGACGAACTGGTCGCACGCAGTGGGGAGGCTCGCGAACTTTCGTCGCGCTGGCTTTTCCAGCCAAGAAACTGGAGAGCGCAGGAGCGTCGCCTCCGCATCCGCTTCGAAGAGGACGCGTTTGCCCGCATGACGCCCTATTGGCAGCGACTGGGCTTCCCCTTCGAATCTCTCGTGCCGTCACTGGCAACTGCGATCGGGAGTTCCGCGGATCGCCCCATCGCTCTGGCAGAGTTGATGGGAATCATTCTGAATGACGGAGTCAAACTGCCGGTGTTGCGCTTTCAGGAACTGCAATTCGCCTCCGGAACGCCTTACGAAACGCAGTTTGCTCCGATAGCCATCTCCGGGGAGCGCGTGATGGACTCTTCAGTCGCGCAAAAACTGAGAGAGGCTCTTGTTGACGTTGTCGAGAGAGGGACTGCTCGGAGACTATCGGGTGTGTTCGCCCTGGCTGACGGAAAGAGGATTCCGGTCGGCGGCAAGACGGGATCAGGCGACAATCGATTCGAAAGCAGGAGGGGTTCACGCGCCGTGAGCCGGACCGGAACGTTCGTTTTCTATATTGGCGAGCGGTACTTTGGCGTGATGACAGCTTACGTGGGCGGCAAAGAGGCTAATAATTACGCTTTCACCAGCGCCCTTGCCGTTACTGCCCTGAAGCTGCTCGCTCCCGCGATCGAGACCGCGATTGAAACAGCAACACCAGCGAAGCAGTCCGACGCCACGAAGCCGGAGATGGCACATTCCAAGAATTCTCCGAGTCCGATTCAGAGACAGTAGCAGCGCGGCGCTTTCCCCCTCCGTCCGCTGGGCAATCTAGAATCATGACTCTCACGCCCCCTGACTCAGGGGGCAACTGTCCAAAATAGCACTGGCTGATTTGGCCGAAACTCACTACTGGTGCGGGTCAGGCTCCTCGCACCCCTGCTACCGGGGTGCGGATTTGGTGTGGTCGCCAGCCGACCCGGGGTGGCTCGCTATCGCTCGCACACCCCGGGCTACCATCCTCGCACGCCTCCGGCGTGCAAGAAACCAGCCCGGAGGGCTGGCAGGAGATTAGCTCGCACATCCCGGGCTACCATCCTCGCACGCCTCCGGCGTGCAAGAAACCAGCCCGGAGGGCCGGCAGGAGATTAGCTCGCACACCCC
>Ga0111539_10010967_pt1 | contig 11408 bp, 8 predicted proteins | sample RhiMethybrSRZTD1_FD_79667 | JGI IMG/M metagenome (GOLD analysis project Ga0111539, IMG submission 79667) | Populus rhizosphere microbial communities from Tennessee, USA - Rhizosphere MetaG P. TD hybrid SRZTD1 (version 2) (version 2) | ecosystem: Host-associated > Plants > Roots > Rhizosphere >...
CGGCTCGGCGCTCTTGCGCATCAACATCGAGAACGGCCGCACCGTGCAGTCGAATTTCCACGACTACTCGCTGCTGCGCATCAACCAAGCGCCGCCCGTCGAAGTGCATTTCCGCCGCACCGACAACCCGCCGACGGGACTCGGCGAGCCGGCGCTGCCGCCGGTGATCCCAGCTCTGTGTAACGCGCTCTACGCTGCTTGCGGCAAGCGCGTGCGGCGGCTGCCGATCGAGCCGGCTACGCTCGCGAAGGCGTAGCCGCCAACGTGAGCGCATGCGTCTCGTAGTAGTCGCGGCTGAAGTCGCTGACTTGCAGCTCAGCCTTGAGCACGTTGGACTTCAGTGCCAAGGCTAGTTCCCCTGTAGCGCCTGCGCCTCTTGTCTCAGTCGACGGCGCACCTCGTCCTCGCGCGCATCGTCGATGGCCGACATCACGACGTCCACGTCGGCTTGCGTCTCATCCCGTACGAACTCACCCGTTAGCACCCTGTCGGGCCGCAGCTCGCCCTGTGAAAACAACGCCCACATTTCGGGAGCGAATTGGGTGCTCAGCAACTCGGGAGCGAAACGACCGAGCGTGTCGCGGATGTTGCCGACGTCGCGCTCGAGCATCGCGAAGGCATTGTTGTTGCCGGCAGCGTTCACCGCTTGCGGCAGATCGATGATGACCGGCCCGGATGCATCGATGAGGACGTTGTACTCCGACAGATCGCCGTGAATCAGCCCAGCGCACAGCATGCGAACGATTTGCTGCATGAGGAAACGGTGAAACTCGCGCGCTTGTTCGGGAGTGAGCTCCACTTCACCCAAGCGCGGCGCAGGGTCGCCTTGCGCGTCGGTCACCATTTCCATCACCAGCACATCGTTGAAGTAGCCATGCGGCCGCGGCACTCGCACGCCGGCCGCGGCCAGCTGATAGAGCGCAGAAACCTCGGCGTTCTTCCAGGCGCTCTCTTGTTCCTTGCGGCCGTAGTTGGTGCTGCGGGCCATCGCTCGCGCCTGCCGGCTACCACGTACTTTGCGTCCTTCCTGGTATTGCGCGCGTTGCTGGAAGCTGCGCTGCCCCATGTCCTTGTAGACCTTGGCGCAACGGACCTCTGCACCGCAGCGCACGACGTAGACCGATGCCTCCTTGCCGCTCTTCAGCGCGCGGACGACTTCATCGACGATGCCGTCGTCGATCAATGGCTGTAGACCGGCGGGTATTTTCATGGGGTCCGAGGAGTTGCGTGGGCGAGCACGATAGCATCATCGTGCGACGGTGGGAGAAGCGCGACAGTCGAGCGATAGGCCCGCTAGCCGCTTCCCTCGATCTCAGGCGGAACAATCATCTCGAGGTGCGGTACGAGATCCGACGGCGTCGAGCCGGCCAACTGCTGAAAGTCGCGCACCATGTGCGCCTGGTCGTGATAGCCCAGAGCGTGCGCGACATCGGTCCACCGCAAAACCGGCGCCCGCATTTTGATTTCGAGGGCCGCCTCGAACCGCGCGATCCGCGCATACAGCTTCGGCGACATGCCGACTTCTGAGGTGAATCTGCGCTCGAACTGACGCAGGCCAAGTCCCGCCATTTCCGCTAGGGAAGAAATTCGCACGCAGCCGCGGTGACGGTGCAGTTCTCTTGCGGCCACGGTCACGCCGCTAGGCGAGCCATCGGGAACCCGCGCCAACAGAAATTCGTCCGCGACGCGGACGCGCTCCGCGAACGACCGCGCTTCACCAAGCCGACACCGGAGCTCATCGACCGAACGGCCGAGCACTGCACGGCCCTCGAAGTGTCGATTCGTCAATTCGTCGGGCGGGACGCGGAACAGGCCGGATAGGCCGGAGGGCTGAAACACTACGACAAATTCATCCACACGGCCTCGCAGCGCAAGCCGGACGCGGCGATAGGCTTGCACGCCGATCAGGGCGATTGGGTGCGTCGTCTCGTGCCACGACTGGCCGCCGGTGCTTATCTCGGCGTCGTAAAGATCGCCAAGCATGAAATCGAGCGCGATTGCGGTGCGTGCAGGAACGGGTCGAATGAAGGCCTGCGCCGGGAAGTGACCCGTAACGTGCGCGTAGAAGCGCACGAATGGCTGAAGTGCAGCCGCAGGTTTGTCGGTGCGCATCATGGCCGCCCGAGTGTAGCGGAAGTTGTACGACCGGCGTGCTCTTCAATGCTCATTGCAGCGGATGTCGCATTTCTACTATTTGGTTTGCAGCAAGTCTTGCACTCTGCTGCGTAGTCCAACGTCGGGCTCGGACGTTCCACAACAAATGCGACCGACATGGAAGCTCTCAATGGCTACATCGCCCACGTCACTCCCGCACCCGACACGGCTCGCCGCTCCGTACAACGCAGCGACACGCCGCGAACGATTGTTCTTCGGCGGCATGGCTATCGCGCTGTTCGTGCTCGTGTTCGTAGGCTTCGCGCCAACCTATTACTTGCGCAGCTCGTTCGGCTCACCGGAGCTCACCCCGTCGCTGCTGATCCACGGCTTCGCGTTCACGGCGTGGATGGTGCTATTGGTCGTGCAAACTTCGCTGATCGCCGCAAACAAGACAGTCCTGCATCGGCGGCTCGGCGGCGTCGGCGCGGTGCTCGGCGTCGTGATGATGGTGGTCGGCGGTTACGTGGCGATCACGCGCACGCGCGCCGGCCTGACGGCCGTTGTGCCGGGCGTCTCGCCGTTGCAGCTTCTCGCACTCTCGATCGCGACCCTAGTCGTGTTCCCCCCACTGCTCGGCGCGGCCGTGTGGTTGCGGAAGATCGCCGGCATCCACAAACGGCTGGCGCTGATTGCCACGCTCGAGCTCGTTATGGCCGCAGTGGGGCGCCTGCCCGGCATCTTCGTGCCGCTCGGCCCCATCGGCCCACTGGGCATAGTCGGCCTGGTCGGCGGCACCGACCTATTTCTCGTCGCGATCGCGATCTACGACTGGCGAACGCTCGGTCGCCTGCACCCCGCCACTCTGTGGGGTGGCCTGTTCCTATTTGCATCGCAGGTTGGACGCCTGCTCATCGGCGGTACGGCAACGTGGATAGCGTTTGCAAGTTGGCTCACGAGCTGACGTAACGGCTCACGGCCGCCCGCCTCAACGCGCGCACTGCTGAATCTCGATCCCGAACACCCGCTTCAAGCGAGGCGTGAGCCACAACCAGCGGCCACGCGTCTGCGCGCCTAGATCCAGCGCCGCACGCGCGACCGATAGTGGCGATATGCGTCGCCGAACGTGCGCTCCATGCTGCGCTCCTCGAACGGGATGATCAGGGTCGATGCGCGAATACCGCCGGCAGCTCGAGCGCCCGATCAACGAGCAGCGCGACAACGATGAGCCCGAGCAACCAGACGGGCGTCGGGATGCGGACAATCCAGGGTACTTTGCCGGTATCGGTCATCGGTGAGTTGAACCCTTCTCGATGTTCGGGGCTCCTTCCCTCGCTACGACGATCGTAGCGGAAGTCGCCTATAGAATGTCGCCATGGACGAATCCGCGTCGGCGTTGCACGCCGCAGAATATCGCCGGCGCTTGCACGCGGTCGAAGCAGCGGTCGCCCGGCTCGATATGCTCGCGGGCCGGATATCCACGGTCCGCATAGTCCTCGCGATCGCTGGGATCGCCGCCATCTGGTGGAGCGTTCAAGGGACGACGGCACCCAAGTACCTATGGCTCGTGCCGCCGGCGCTGTTCGTGGCCGCCGTCTCCTATCACTCCCGTGTCCGCCGCGCTCGCGCTCGAACGGACCGCGCGGCAGCCCACTACCGTGTCGGCTTGGCGCGGATCGAGGACCGCTGGAGCGGGCTCGGCAATCCGGGCACCTCGCTCGAAGACACGAACCATATATATGCGGCGGACCTCGATGTCTTCGGGCCGGGGAACCTGTTCGAGCTTCTTTCGACCGCCCGGACGCGGATGGGCGAACGCACGCTGGCGGCGTGGTTGCTGTCCCCGGCGCCGACAGCGACTGTGTTGCAGCGCCAGCAGAGCGTCGCGGAGCTGCGCGACAGGGTGGACCTTCGAGAGGACCTCGCGGTCCTCGGCGAGACCGCAGAAGTCGGTGTACGTCCGGAAGAACTGTCGCGCTGGGCAGAGTCTGCGAACCGATTGACACAGCGCTGGATTTTGCCGGCCGCCTTGCTTCTCCCGGTGCTGCTTATCGCCGCATTGATTTTCTGGAACGTGACGGCCATCGCTTCACCCGTCGTCGCGGTCCTGCTGCTGGAGCTCGGTGTCGTGCGCCTGCTTGGTAAGCGCGTCTTCGACGTTCTCGGCAGCACCGAGCAGGCATTCGACAAGCTCAGGCTGCTCGCCGACCTGACGGCGCGGCTGGAACACGAGCCGCTCGATGCGCCGCTCACGAAGGAACTGCTGCACCGGCTGTCTTCCGCGGGCGTTCCGGCATCACGTGCAATCGCGCGGCTCGCAACCACCGTCTACTTCAGCGAATCACGCCGCAACCCTATCGTCCAGATCCTGGATTTGCCGTTGCTCTACAGCGTGCACGCCGCACTTGCCGCCGAGCGCTGGCGCCGTGACCACGGCCGTGCGGTCGCTGCCTGGCTGGATGCGATCGGCGAGCTGGAGGCGCTGATCTCCCTGTCCGCATACAGTTATGAGCACCCCGCTGACCCGTTCCCGGAGCTCATCGACGGCGACGCTTCCTTCGTCGGCGTTGCGCTCGTCCATCCCCTGCTGCCGCAGCGGACCTGCGTGCGCAACGACGTCACGATCGGCGGGCCCACCCGAGCGTTGCTCATCAGCGGCTCGAACATGTCCGGTAAGAGCACGCTGCTGCGTACGGTCGGCATCAACACCGTGCTCGCGATGGCCGGCGCGCCGGTGCGTGCGCAGCATCTACGCCTGTCGCCGCTGCAGGTCGGAGCGAGTATCCGCATCAACGATTCACTGCACAAAGGCAGCTCGAGGTTCTATGCGGAGATCACACGCCTGCGGCACCTGAACGAATCGGCTTTGCGGGAGCCGACGTTGCTGTTTCTGCTCGACGAAGTGTTGCAGGGGACGAATTCGCGCGACCGCTTCATCGGAGCGCAGGGCGTGATCCGCGCGCTCATCGACCGCGGTGCCATTGGTTTGGTCACGACACACGACTTGGCACTGACCGCAATCGACGTCGGCGGCGCGGAGCGTCTGCGCAACCTGCACTTTCAGGACGAGCTCGTCGACGGCCGCATGCAATTCGACTTCAAGCTGCACGAAGGCGTCGTGACCAAGAGCAACGGCATCGAGCTGATGCGCTCGATCGGGCTGGAGGTTTGAGCGCTCCGACATGACCCGGCGGTAGCGAGCTGAGCTCCGCACTCGCAACCGGCGCGCTAGTCGTCGGCTGCCCGAGATAGCAGCATCCAGCCGCGCGTGTCGCCCGTGTCGGCATCGCGCTCTTGCATCGCCGCGAACAAGAGCTCGACCGGCATCCAATGCGGCGGGTACTTGAAGCGGGCGGTGTCGAGCACCAACGCCCGGTCGGTCGCCGCATCGAAACCGCCGATCGGCGAGAAGTGCCCGCTCCCCGTCTGCCCAACGGCGCTGCGCGAGTAGTTCACGATCAGCACGGGCCCGTCTCTCGAGGTGGCCCCGGTGAGCAGGTGCTCACGAAACGTCTCCACGTTCGCGTACCCCGCCCGCCGCTCGACAACAAGAGCACCGCTGCACCGCGCGAGACACGCCGCTTCGTCGAGCGTGATTCCCGAACGGCGCACCTCGTCGAGCGATTTGCAGCAGTCGAGCAGCTCTTCGCTGAACCAGCGCCACGAGCCCTTCCAGACTCGGCCGGGGTCGATGCCGAGCGCGTTGAGCGCGGCGACGAGCGAGCCGAGGCCGCAGAACGCGGGATCCGCTTGCGTGTGGAACTGCTGCGCGACCTTAAAATAGCCCTCGAGCGTCCCCGCGAGTAACCCACGCTGGAACGAGGCGCGGCCGTCCGCGGAATCGAGCGCTGCAAGCGAAGCGGGCAGCGGGCGCATGTACAGCGTGCGCTCGGGCGGAGCCGCTCGAGCGGCTGGAGCGGTCGGACACGGGGACTGTGTGCAGGTGCTCATGCGACTGATCCTTCCGGCTACTGTGCCTCGAGATAAGGCTAGAACGGCGCCGTGCAAGGGGCTTGAATGCAGCGGCTATTCTCGGGCGGGCTCCGGCACCCGCAAAGTCGCGATTTGCATTACCCTCCCCAACAACGAACGGAGAGGACCGCGATGGAGGCCTCCACCACCTCCGAGCTCGAGCGAGCGCGCCGCCATCACGCCGCGCGCGCCTGGGCGCTCGCCTTCGAAGCGTTCCAAGCCGCGGACGGCGCCTGCGAGCTCGGCGCCGAGGATGTGCAGCGCTTCGCGACGGCCGCGTATCTCGTCGGTCGCGATGCCGACTATCTTGCCCTGCTCGAGCGCGCTCACCACGCGCATCTGAGCCAAGGCCGGCCGTTGCAGGGCGTACGCTGCGCGTTCTGGCTCGGCTTGCGGCTCTTGTTCCGCGGCGAGGGCGGCCGAGCGAGCGGCTGGTTCTCGCGCGCCGAGCGGCTCGTGGAATCGCATGCCGCCGCATGCGCCGAGCGTGGCTACTTGCTGTTCCCCGCCGTCGAGCAGGCGATTCGCAGCGGCGAGCTCGAGAAAGCGGCGTCGATGGCCGCCGCGATGGTGGAGATGGGCGAGCGATTCGCCGACGTCGAGCTCGTCACCTGCTCGCGCTTCGACCAGGGGCTGATCCTGCTGCGCCAGGGCGACGTCGCGCGCGGCCTCACGCGGCTCGACGAAGTCATGCTCGCGGTGACGGCGGACTCGCTCTCGCCGATCGTGACGGGCCTCATGTACTGCGCCGTCATCGGCGCCTGCCAGGAAGTCTGCGCGGCGGGCCGCGCACGCGAATGGACGGACGCGCTCTCGCTGTGGTGCGGGGAGCAACCCGAGATGATGGCGTTCACGGCCGCGTGCCTCGTGCACCGCGCCGAGGTCATGCGACTGCACGGCGCGTGGAGAGAAGCGCTCGCGGAAGCCGAGCGCGCGTCGCGGCGCGATCCGCAGCGCGACCCGCGTTCGACGGCCGACGCGTTCTACGAGATGGCGGAGATCCATCGCCTGCGCGGCGAGCACGCCCGAGCCGAGGACGCATACCGGGACGCGAGCCGCTACGGCCGCGAGCCGCAGCCGGGACTCGCGCTGCTGCGCCTCGCGCAAGGGCGCGCGAGCATTGCGGCCGCGGCGATTCGGCGCGTCGCCGGGGCGACTGAGGCGCCGCTCGCGCGCCTCAAGGTGCTGCCGGCGTACCTGGAGATCATGATCGGCGCGGGCGACCTCGTCGCCGCGCACGAAGCCGCCGACGAGCTCGCGCGCACGGCGGCGCGCTTCGATACGGAGCTTGTCGCGGGGACCGCCGCGCAGGCGCGCGGCGATATCGAGCTCGTCGACGGCGACGCCTATGCGGCACTCGCGGCGCTGCGCCGCGCGCTCGGTCTCTGGCAGGAGCTGCAAGCGCCGTATCCGGCGGCGCGCACGCACGTCTCGATCGCGCTCGCCTGCCGCGCGCTCGGCGACGAGGACGGTGCCGCGCTCGAGCTCGACGCGGCGCGCGCGGCATTCGAGCGGCTCGAGGCCGCGCCCGATCTCGCGCACGTCGACGCGCTGCGCGCGCGCCCGCTCGTTTCGGCTGCCGCGTCGCGCGGCGGGCTCACACCGCGCGAGCTAACGGTGCTCACGCTCGTGGCGACGGGCCGCACGAACCGGCAGATCGCCGCCGAGCTTCATTTGAGCGAGAAGACCGTCGATCGTCACGTCAGCAACATCTTCGCGAAGCTCGACGTACCGTCGCGCGCGGCCGCGACGGCGTACGCGTTTCGTCATCGGCTGCTCTGAGCCGCGGCCAAGCGTCGCGCTCTCGGCGCAGAACCACGGGCGCGCTCCCGCGTGGGTAGAACCACCCACGCGTCCGGCGCCGTTCTTTTGGGTGATTCCTCCGACGCGTGCGTGCGCGTCGCGCGGCTATCGTCGGTCCTAACTTCGACGAACCACGAGGAGAACCCCGATGGAGACCGATGCGCTCGCTGCCGCCCGAGAGCTGTCGCCGCTGATCGTGCGCTTCAGAGACGAGACGGAGCACGAACGCAATCTCGCCGCGCCGATCGTCGAGCGCCTGCGCGCCAGCCGGCTGTGCCGCCTCGCCGTGGCCGAGGAGTTCGCGGGCCGCGGGCTGCCGAGCGACGCGGCGCTCGACGTCTACGAGACGCTCGCCTACGCGGATGCCTCGGTCAGCTGGGTCGCCTGGAACAACTCGCTGCCGTGCTTGCTCGGCCGATTCCTCGCGCCGGCCGCGCGCGCCGAGATCTTCACGGAGCCGCAGTGGCTGCACGCGTGCTCGACGCGGCCGACGGGCCGCATGGCGCCGGCGTCCGACGGCTACCGCGTGCGCGGCCGCTGGGACATCGTCTCGGGCTGCGAGCTCGCAGAGTGGATCCAGCTGCTCTGCGTCGTCGAGGACGAGAACGGCGCGCCGCACATGCTCGCGCCGGGCGAGCCGGAGCTGCGCTTCGCGTACCTGCGCCGCGGCGATTGCAAGATCCTCGACACGTGGCACGTCGGCGGGCTGCGCGGCACGGGCAGCCAGGATCTCGCCGTCGAGAACGTGCGCGTCCCGCGCGCGCTGACACTATTCGTCGCCGAGCCGAGCACGCTCGACGGGCCGCTCGGCCGCGTCCCGATCATCTGCTCGATGGCGGCCGGGTACGGTGCGCAAACGCTCGGCGTCGCGCAGTCGGCCATCGACACGCTCGTCGAGCTGACGAGCACGAAGGCGCCGCCGGAGGGCGCTCCGCTGCGCGAGCGCCCGGCCGTGCTCGGCGAGATCGGGCGCCACAACGCCGCGCTCGAAGCGGCGCGCGCGTACCTGCACGTGTGCGCCGCGCAGCTCTGGCGCACGGCCGTCGCCGGCGGACCGCCGGCGCTCGACGAGATCACCGCTATGTGGGGCGCGGGGCTGCATGCCGCCGAAGCGGCCGAGAAGGCCGTCGATGCCGCGTATGCGGCGGGCGGCATCAATTCGCTCTACACGTCGTGCCGACTCGAGCGCGCGCACCGCGACCTGCACGCGATGCGCCGGCACATCGTCGGCCAGGCGATGTGGTTCGAGGATGCGGGCCGCGTTCGTCTCGGCGCGGCACCGACGCATCCGTTGTACGCGATTTGAAGAAGCGGTAAGCGGGCGAGCCCGAGCCGCCAAACACATCCTCATCTCGGCATTCGCGTCGACGACGAATTGCTACATGGCGTAGGCGGCCTGGTATCGCAACGTGGCGAGACTCGACGGGGTCGTCGCTGCTGGCGTCCACTCGTTGGTCGCGTCCTCGAGGGCAACCCCGACGAGCCACGTCGGTACGGAAAGATGCCGCGCGCGGTGTCAAGGCTGCTGCAACACGCGGCTCACGATGTGGCTCGCCACATCGTGCAGCTGCTCCAAACTGTAGGCACGGCCGAACGGCGGCATCGCGGTGCCTGCGACGCCCGAGCGCGCCGTCGTCATGATGTCCTCGACGGTCAAGCCGCGCTCGAGCGGTTTGCCGAGCTGGCCGCCTTCGCCGCGCGGCCCATGGCACATTTGACACACGTTCGCGTAGATCTCCGCGCCGCGGCTCAGATTCGGAGCGCGCTTCAAGTCGAAGTCGGCAAGGAAGGCGCGCGGGTCGTTCTGCGCCTCGTCGGCCTCGGTCACGGAGGGCTCCGCCGGCGGATCGCCGGAGCCCGGGGGCAGCGACTCCATCGTGCCGTTCAACGAGAACAACCAGAGGCCGTCGTTGAGCTTGCCGCCCGTCACTCCGCCGCCCGCGATGCCCGCTAGGTATTGCACGCCTTTGTGCTCGAACGTCGTCGCCGTCGTCGTGAAGCCGCCGTCGGTTTGAAACGACCACAGGCGTTGCCCCGTGTCGCTGTCGAGCGCCGTGAGCTCGCCGTTGAATCGGCCCGCGAAGATCAAGCCGCCGGCTGTGTTGATCGTGCCGGCGCAGCGGTTGGACAGCAGGCGCCGCCAGGCAACCATGTGGTTCGTGACGTTCATCGCGACGAGCGTGCTGCGCGAGTCCGTGCCGATGTCGCGCGCGTTGCCGAACGTGCCTTGCACGTACCGCCGCGTTTCGTCGTCGGACTCCGGACCGATCGTGGCAGCGTCGTCGCCCCCCACGGTGCCGCGGCCTGGCCCGTCGCCGGCGCACAGATACATTAGGTTGTTGGTCGGGTTGTACGAGCTCGGATGCCACGTGACGCCCGAGAACGGCCGCCAGATCGCGGGATTGCCCGTGCTGAACGGCGTGAATGTGCGTGCGCGATTGCGCAGGATGCCCACGAAGTTCTCGTCGACGACGTCGACCTCGTGCCGGACGACCTGGTCGCCCTGCGGGATGGGCTGAGTCGCGGCCGTCTTCTGAACCTTGTCCTGCGGCACAGGCGTTTCGATGACAGGCGTCAGGGGCACGCCGCTGGTACGGTCGAGAATGTACAGATAGCCGGCCTTGGATACCGCCGTAATGCCTTTGCGGCGCACGCCGTCGAAGTCGGCGTCGAACAGGATCGTCGGGTTCGCCGCGTCGGCGTCCCAGATGTCATGGCGCACGAGCTGGAAGTGCCAGCGGTATTGGCCCGTGTTCGCATCGAGCGCGACGAGCGACACCGTGAACAGGTTGTCGCCTTCGCGAATCGCGCCGTTCAAGTCCGGCGCGGCGTTACCGGTCGTGAAGTAAATCATGCCGAGGTCGGGATCGACGCTCGGCGTTTGCCACACGGGCGCGCCGCCGTACTTCCAGGCTTCGTTGTCCTGCGGCCACGTCGAATGGCCGATCTCGCCCGGGCCCGGCACCGTGTAGAAATTCCAGACACGCTTGCCGGTTTTCGCATCGTAGGCGCTGATGCGGCCGCGCACGGCGTACTCACCGCCCGTGAACCCCACGATGACTTTGCCGTCGTAGTAGAGCGGCGCAGCCGTGATGCCTTCGCTGACACCGGGATCACCGGCTGCAATGTCCCACACCACCTTGCCTGTGAGCTGATCGAGCGCAACGAGTCGGGCGTCGAGGCGGCCGACGTAAATCTTGCCGTCGCCCATACCCACACCTCTACTGAGGCGGCCGCAGCAAATGACGGTGTTATCGAAGTCGACGTTCGCGTCGTACTTCCAGAGGATCTTCCCGGTCTCGACGTCGACAGCGAACACGTCGTTGTCGCCGGTGACCACGTAGAGGATTCCTTCGTAGAACAGCGCCTGCGCCTGCTGCGAGTAGCCTTGGCCCAAACCCGAGCCGTTCAAGCTCGTGCGCCACACGGCCTTGACGTGCGCAACGTTCGTGCGGTTGATCTGGCCAAGTGACGAGTAGCGCTGGTTGTAGATATTGCCGCCGTTCGTGATCCAGTTCTGCGCTGGGTGCCGCATGAGA
>Ga0111539_10010968_pt1 | contig 11407 bp, 9 predicted proteins | sample RhiMethybrSRZTD1_FD_79667 | JGI IMG/M metagenome (GOLD analysis project Ga0111539, IMG submission 79667) | Populus rhizosphere microbial communities from Tennessee, USA - Rhizosphere MetaG P. TD hybrid SRZTD1 (version 2) (version 2) | ecosystem: Host-associated > Plants > Roots > Rhizosphere >...
CACTAACGCATCGGCACCCACTAGGGCCGCGAACTTATCATCGGCAAAAGACAATTGTTCGCTCTGGCCGAGCAGCCGACGAACGTTGTCCATAGCCTGGGGATCGTAGGCTTGAATTTTGGCGCCCTGGGCGACTAGATCTTCAATTATTTGTAAGGACACTGATTGGCGAATATCGTCGGTGTCCGGCTTGAAAGCCAAACCCCATAGTGCAAAAACCTTGCCACGCACATCGTTGCCAAAATGTTCGAGAATCTTTTGCTGCAAGCGACGCCGTTGTTTGTCGTTGAGGGCTATGACCGTTTCTAAAATATTAAACTCATAGTCATAGCTCTGGGCGGTATGCAGTAAAGCCTGCACGTCTTTAGGAAAACAGCTGCCACCATAGCCAATACCGGCATCCAGAAAACGGGGTCCAATTCGTGTGTCGGACCCTACGCCCAGCCGCACATCGTCCACATTGGCACCTAACTTTTCGCACAAGTTAGCAATCTCGTTCATAAACGTAATCTTCGTAGCTAAAAACGTGTTCGATGCATATTTAACAAGCTCAGCCGAGCGCTCCTCCATATAAAAAATGGGGTGACCGCACTTGGTCAACGGTTCGTACAGCTTGGCGATAACTTTCTTGGCCCGGGTTGAAGAAACACCCACGACAATACGATCGGGCTCCATAAAATCCTGTACGGCCAAACCCTCACGAAAGAACTCCGGACTTGAGGCGACGTCAAAAGCAACTCGGCTATGAGCGGTAATACGCGCTCTCACTTGTTCTGCGGTACCTACAGGCACAGTGCTTTTATCGATAATCACGCTGTAGCGTTTAAGTAATGGCCCCAGCGCGTCAGCTACACCCAAAATGTAGGACAGATCGGCTGAGCCGTCCTCGGTAGGCGGGGTAGGCAAGGCTAAAAAGATAACTTCGGCCTGCGCGGTAGCTTTGGCCAGATCGGTCGTAAATGATAAACGATGGTTATCGACCGTACGTTTAAATAGGGCATCTAGCCCGGGTTCGTAAATGGGCACTTGGCCTTTTTGCATGCCAGCAACCTTAGTGGCATCGTTATCAACACACACTACATCGTTGCCTAGTTCGGCAAAGCAGACACCCGTAACTAGGCCAACATATCCAGTACCGACAACTGCGACCTTCATACGGGGCTAATTATAACTTATAGCCAGCTCACATATTTGCAAACAGGCAACAAAAATTACTCCCCAGTCAGTTATAATACCTACACACAAGGAGATCCAAGGTGAAGCTAGTTGTACAAATCCCATGCCTAAACGAGGAAAAAACACTCGGTTTGGTGCTCGAAACCATTCCAAAAAAAATTCCAGGCATCGACGAAATAGTTATCTTAGTTATCGATGACGGCTCGACAGACAAAACCGTAGCGGTAGCTAAAAAGCACGGCGTCAAGCACTTCGTATATCACCCCACACCCCAAGGTTTAGCCCGCAGTTTCTCGGACGGCATAACCCGGGCACTCGAAATGGGCGCCGATATTATTGTTAATACTGATGGCGACAACCAGTACCCCCAAGAACGTATTCCCGAGCTGGTACAACCCGTCCTCGATGGGCAGGCCGATATTGTGATAGCCGATCGGCAAATCAAGCAAGTTCAAGAATTTTCTTCGGCTAAAAAATTCTTCCAGCGCTTTGGCACAAAAGTACTCAACCTGGCTGCTGGCACAAAAGTACCTGACGCGCCGAGCGGGTTTCGGGCATATTCCAGAGATGCCATTACAAGACTCAATGTCGTTACGCGCTTTAGCTATGCCATGGAAACCATTATCCAAGCAGGCAATAAAGGCTTGCACATCCACAGCCTTAAAATTACCACCAACCCCAAAACGCGCGAATCTCGATTATTTAAATCGCCTTGGGAGCATGTATTAAAATCGGGCAGCGCCATTATTCGCGCCTTTATTATGTATAAGCCGTACGTCCTGTTTGTCTCAATCGGGCTCGTATTACTTATCGTCGGACTCATACCATTTATGCGCTTTCTGTATTTAGTAGGCTTCGGACACCAAGAGGGTGCTAGGCATTTGCAGTCGCTGATTGCGGGCGGCGTGCTTATTATTGGAGCATTTGTGATGTTCGCGCTGGGCGTGATTGCCGATTTAATACGTATTAATCGCACGCTTATCGAGCAGAGTCTGGAACTATCCAAGCGAAATCTACGCCCGGAAGCTAGCGATCCATCCCCTCGGGAATAAGAGGTCTAAGAACCGACCGAGCGGCATTATTAGCATCCACAACAAACGAGTTGGGCCAATTCCAAGAGCTATCGCTGCGCACCATAAAGGTCATGACGCCGCCGCCCCATAATAATAGGGTAAGTGTAATAGTAGCCAACCAAAGCTTTAGCTCAGGCCGTTTGGCATACGCTATACCAATAGCTCGCCCAACAACCGCACCGGCCAGAATAGCTACGGGCAAAAGATAGCGGCCATTGATGGCCACTGGCACACCTGTATATAAATACTGAGAATAATTATCCAACCACAATACCAAGACGTAGGTGACAATAATCGCCATCGCCAGCTGCAGGCCAGGATTATGCCAAAACACCCGCCGCCAATAGACAATTATCATAACCAGACCAAACAGTCCTAACACCGCCGCAGTCACCGAGGGGACTGGCAAGGGCAACCGCGTCGCGTAGTCACTCTTTGGCCCATTAACGGCAAAATATAATCGCTTCCACAAATCGTGGGCCCAGGTAAGCGTAAAGTTAACCGGACTATGATTGAACTGCGGATGCTGGGCAGCAAGAAGGTGATTGCGCTGCCAAGGACCATAGGCCATACACCTAGCCTCGCTGAGTACCACGTCACAATCTGGTACTGGCGTGTGGTAACGATACATATTTACCCCATAACGCTGGCCAAACAACACTGCACTCACCAAAAAAAGCAAGACAAGTAAAATCTTACTGGCTCTGGATATCCCACCAACCGATCGGCGAGTCGCTTGTATAAATTGATGGCCCTGTCCACGAAATTGCCGCCAAACTTGGTAGACAACAAAACCCATAATCGCTGCGGCGATGGGCAGGGCGGGGTATTTCACCAAGCAGGTCAATAAACAGACGATCACAAGTACTATGAGTAAGCGTATTGGCACGTCTCTGCGGGCTAAGTGGTCGGTGATATCCAGCACTAGTAAACACAACCAGGCAACCAGCACCATCAGTAAATTGTCATAATTAATGTGAGCGGCTAGCATGGGCACAATAGGTATGAGCACGAACACCGCCAAAATAATATGAGCCAGAGCCGGCGACGCCTTAATCCGTAGCAAGAATTTGCGAAACAGCACCAGGCTATAGGCAAACAAGGCGACGTTTATCAGGCGCAGCACAATAACTTGCGCCGTCTGGTTATCGGTGAGCCCAGCCAGCAACCGCTCGGGGAAACTCATAAGATAGTGGTACAAAAACGACGGATCGCTCGCGAGCGCCCCAAAACTATCAGCGCCCCCCGGCTGACCATTCAAGAAAGGTGACCATTGGTGTGAGTAAATCTGAATAATCCCAAAATGGAATTCCTCATCAAAGGCCATAGGATATATTGCCGAGAACACAAACCACAGCGCCTGGAAGATAAAAAAACCAAGCACAACATAAAAAAAGGCATTCGAGGCAAACAGTCGCTGTAACTTTATGGTTGTTCCCCTGAATGTCATATTTAGTGCATATTATACAGACACCTCGACTTTGACCACACCGAACTTGTTATACTAGCTGCAGATGAAACGATACCTGAAGACGATCCTGGCAATCGTCATTGTTACCTTAACTATTAGTGCGTTTGCGTACTATCTAAGCACGCATCCAGAAACAATTGACCAGCTGCGGAGTATCCCACTCCGAACCCTGCTTGTACTGTTAACGCTCTATGCCATGTGGTTTGGAACGCTCGTACTCATCACACGGGTAACATTGCGTCTGTACCAAAAAACCATGGGGAGACAAGAAAACATTTTACTGAATGCCTATTCCTCACTCATTAATTTTTTTGGCCCGGGGCAGAGCGGGCCAATATTTCGCGGTGCTTACCTTAAACAGCGCCATAATCTGGAAGTTAAAAAATTTGTGTTTGCGTCGCTGCTTTACTATGGATTCTACGCTGTTTTAAGTGTCATGCTCATGTTTATTGGTACTAAACCCTGGTGGCAAACGACGCTATTGATTGTGGGCGTTGGGGTGGTAAGTTTTGTGATTATTCGTTGGTATGCCACCAAGAAAGCCCATATTGGCGACGAACCAGGCATCAATCTTGTTAATCTGAGTCTACTTTTTGGCGCTACCTTGCTGCAAATGATACTTCAGGTGGCAATTTACGGGGTCGAACTACACCACGCCGGAGCTAACGCTTCGCTCGGCCAGGTGCTCGCCTATACCGGTGTGGCTAACTTGGCGCTATTTGTGGCATTGACCCCCGGGGCTATTGGTATTCGAGAATCGTTCTTATTATTTAGTCAAAACCTGCATCAAATCTCTAGCGCTGTTATTGTGGCAGCCAGCATAATTGATCGAGCAGTCTATCTAGTATTTCTAGGTTTGCTGTTTATAATGGTTCTCGGTCTGCACGCAAAAGAAAAATTACACATTAAGCAAATAAAGGTTTAACGGAATGGAACAGGCTGCATTGCTGGCCATATTGTCTGGTTTGGTTGCCGCCGGGGCCTGGGGTACATCTGATTTTTTTGGTGCCAAGGCATCCAAAACCGTTGGCCCCATAACGTCGGCCTACTATGTCAATCTGATTGGCCTGTTTGCATATGTGCCAGTGTATGTTCTTTTCCTACGTTCACCTGACGCCACATGGGGCACTGGGGCAGCCTTTGCCGCGGCCAGTGGGTTACTGCTCACATTAGCCTTATTCTTACTCTATCGAGGTATGGCATACGGTCCGGTAAGCATCGTCACGCCGCTCAGCGCCTCATACCCTCTGTTTACCACAATCATAGCCATACTCGTGTTCGGGGCCACACTTTCGGCTTGGCAGCTTTTAGCCATTTTGATCATTGTTATAGGAGTTATGGCCATTTCGGGCCTATTCAATCTTAAAAAATCAGAACGTCGTCTGGGCCCGGGCGCAATATTCGGCCTCTGTTCCGCGGTCGTATATGGCCTGGCGTTCGTACTCGCAGCACAAGGTGTCGAACGGAGCGGCTGGCAAACGGTCACCCTAATGCAGGGGCTCGCCGCCAACGCAGCACTCTTACTATGTATGCCTTTATTACAGCGCAAAGAACCCGTACTCAAAACCTTCAAAAGCAGCATGACCAACAAATTCATTATCGGTGCGGCACTTCTGGGTATATTTGGTTTATTAGCGTTATCCATTGGATTCAGCCACGATCAAACTTCTGGAGCAATCGCCGTAGCCGTTTCGGCTTGCTACCCAGTGATAACCATTACGCTTGCACTCAAACATTTTAAAGAAGACTTTAAGCTAGTACCGATGCTCGGCGTGGCAGCTAGTATTGCTGGAGTCATTATTCTGACATTGGCTTCATAGCAGATCCCGGGCGGGGCAGGTCACACCTCAGATACATGTAATGATATATTACATAGAGTGAACCTACTCGACATCGCCATTATTCTTTTATTGGTGACAGCACTCGTACGAGGGATGGATGTCGGATTTGTCCGGCAGGCCTGTTCGACAATCGGCTTTTTTATTGGTCTGTTCGCTGGCGCTTGGCTGCAGGGCAAGCTCATTGTAGTTGCCCATTCACCAGGCACCAAGGCGCTATTGTCGCTGGCAGTTATGTTAGTCTGCATCGCAGCGTTCGTGACTGCGGGGGAGATTATTGGCGGACGACTCAAGCATAGACTCAAGGGCGTACGCATTGCCGACACCTTCGACCGCGTGCTCGGGTCAGTCATCGCGGGCATTACCATGCTCCTAGCTATCTGGATATGCGCGGCCATTTTTCGGCCAGCACTTCCCGGCGGCGGCCAGGCGCAAATTGCTGGCTCACGAATTATTACCAGCCTAAATGGTGTTCTACCTCCGGCGCCCAAAATCATTGCTGGGTTAGGCCACTTAATCGACCCGAACAGTTTCCCCCAGGTCTTTACCGGGCTTGAACCGCGCATTCGTAGCGATCCACCTTTGCCGGATTTGGGCGAACTAAATGCAGCAGTTCAAAAAACCTGGGTCTCAACAGTCAAAGTACAAGGAGAGGGTTGCGGTGGGATTGTCGACGGGTCAGGCTTTGTGGCTGGTGACGGTTTGGTCGTCACCAATGCGCATGTGGTAGCCGGAGTAGCACACCCATCGATCATTGATATCGGGGGCAAGCATGACGCCAAGGTGATAGCCTTTGACCCCGAACTCGACATAGCTATCCTGCGCGCCGACGGACTGCGTGGCGACCCACTCACATTACAGACGCATGTCGCGAGCGACGGAACGCCGGCCGCAGCGCTCGGATACCCCGGCGGCGGCGAATTTACTGCCAAACCGGCAGTAGTGCTCGATTCGTTCCAGGCTAGAGGTAAAGATATCTACAACCAACAAGATAGTACTCGAGAGGTCTATTCCATTAAGGCCGATATTCAGAATGGCAATTCCGGTGGCCCGCTTATCGACGCCGAGGGCTCGGTGGTTGGCGTCGTGTTCGCCAGATCCACTAGCTACCAAAATGTCGGTTATGCGTTAACCATCGATCAGGTGATTAATGCCTTACGCCAAGCCGAAACCCAAACCCGACAAGTCGCCACCGGCAGCTGTGCCCAGTAACGCGCATGTCCACATGACACAGGACCCAGTACGGCGCTATACTTAAGAATAACTATGAAACTATTCGGTAAAACACTCAACCTACAAAAAACTCTGCCTTGGCTACTGGTCATTTGCGGCAGCATCGGGCTACTAGCTTCATTCGTAATCTTGGTTGATAAGCTCCAGCTACTGGAAGATCCGGGCAGAACATTTCTCTGCGACCTCAACCCCATTATTAGCTGTGGATCAGTCATGACGTCCGATCAATCGCACGCCTTTGGATTCCCCAATCCAATTATCGGACTAGTTGGATTCGCTATTGTTATAACGACCGGCATGGCTATGCTAGCCGGCGCTACATTTAAGCGTTGGTACTGGCTCGGACTACAAATTGGCACGCTCTTTGGCCTAGGCTTTGTACATTGGTTATTTACACAAAGCGTCTATAGCATCAATGCATTATGCCCATACTGCATGGTTGTCTGGATTGTGACGATTACGACCTTTTGGTATGTCACGCTCTATAACATACAAAATGGAATTATAAAATTGCCGGCCGGTCTACAGAAGTTTGGCTTTTTTATACGTCGGCACCACCTAGATATATTGATTATATGGTTCTTGCTTATCACCGTACTTATCCTGCAACATTTCTGGTACTACTATGGTCAATATGTACATTTGTAGAGCGGGCGTAGTATACACTAGGGTATATATCGAAAAGACATGAAACTTAGTGAAACCCTCAATTCAATCAACCCCGTCGCCTTAGCCGACCTTTTATTTCGTAAACACAACCGAACCGAACGTTTCCTAGCTTTGCCGCCAGACAAGCGAATCGAAATGCTGCGTTCGCTCACCACACGCGTTAAGCGTGAGATATTAATCCGCATTCCAGAAGATGACCTCGTCGATATCCTAGAGGCCGTTGACCCAAATGAAGCCACAGATATTCTGCGACTTTTGAGCCGCAGTAAACGCGAAAAGGCGCTAGCGCTGCTTAGCCAGGAAGTCAAAGATTCGTTGTCTACGCTGCTCGAATTCGATCCACAAACAGCAGCCGGTCTCATGACCCTTGACTATATCCAAATAGAATCAAACGAAACGGTTGCCGATGTTGCAACTAAATTTAAGCAACACGAGAAGCGCACCGGCCGACCGCCAGTTATTTTGGCCATGGAAGCCGGTCAGCTAGTCGGATTTTTGCCCGGACACGAACTGGGTTTTGCCGCCAAGAGCGAGGTCATTCGCAAATACATTAAACGCATGCCCTCAATTTCTTACGCCGCCACACACAACAATGTTATGCGGCTTTTCCGGGCTAACCCGCACAGCAAAGTCGCAGTTCTAAACGACAACGGCGATGTAGTAGGTATTATTTATTCCGATGACGTCCTAAAACTGTTGCAGGATCACCAAGCATCATCTTTGTATAACTTCGCCGGTATTAGCCAAGAGGAAAGTGTTACCGACTCGACCAGGCGTAAAGTGCAATACCGCTATCGTTGGTTGATCATCAACTTGGGAACTTGTTTTTTGGCAGCATTTACCGTTGGGCTTTTCCAAGATACCTTAAACGAATTTGTACTGCTGGCTGTCTATATGCCTATCGTTGCCGGCATGGGTGGTAACGCCGCTACCCAAACGCTTGCCGTCCAGGTACGTGGTATATCCTTAAAACAGATAGAGCTAAAGACAGCTTCAAAAACTCTACGCAACGAACTTGGAGCAGGGCTGATAAATGGTATCATCAACGGTTTGCTCGTTGCGGGCGTCGTTATTCTAATCAACCAGGATGTTGCGCTGGCGGTTGTTTTGGCGCTGGCCATGGTTGTTAACTTACTAGTTGCTGCCTTCTTTGGAACTATTGTGCCGCTTATTATGTCCAGACTAGGTAAAGACCCAGCGGCTTCGGCAACCATCTTTATTACGACCGCAACTGACGTGCTAGGTTTTCTAGTCTTCCTGGGCCTCGCCACAATACTTTTATAAACTACTCGTGGCGTAGGGCTTCGATGGGATCTTTTCTGGCTGCCTGTATGGCGGGCAGGGCGCCAAATACAATGCCGATCATCAGTGATACAACGGTAGCGATGGCAATAGCTTCCCAAGATATAACCGGGTCAAAATCGGTATAGGCATACAGCAGTCCACTGACTACCAGCGACGCAATAATACCAATCAGCCCACCAATTAGGCCCAGTACCATCGCCTCAAAAATAAATTGTCCTAAGATCTGCCGGCCGGTCGCGCCCACTGCCTTGCGAACACCAATCTCATGCATACGTTCACTCACCGATACCAACATAATGTTCATAATGCCCACACCTCCGATTAACAGGGAAATAACGGCCACCGCCATAATCCAGGTAGTTAATAGATCCAAAATCTCGCTGCTGGCGACGATATCATCCTTAGGGCTTAAAACCGTAAAATCTTGTTCACCAGCGTGCGCTTTTGTCAGGCGCTCGCGAATGGCGGCAACAGTTTGGTCAAGACCGGCATTTTGCGGTTTGGCTAACAATACATAAAATTGCAGACTGTTTTCGGTTAAACGGGCCTCCGTTTTAACGGGTACAAAAACGACGCTATCAAAATTAGCCGTCGGCGATACGGGCAGGGCGTTAAAGGGAGACAACACACCGCGAACAATAAACTTTTCGCCGCGCAGGGTAAGACTTTTGCCCAGCGGCGCTTCCTCGTCAAACAACTGCTCGGCCACCTTGTGCCCAATGACTACAAAATTGGTGTCTTCTTCATCAGGTTGCCAAAACTCACCATACGCCACGTCATGATTAAGCACCTCGGGCATCGCTGAGCTGGTTGCTAGCACCAGTCCCGAGCGCAACTGGACATCCTCGAAAGTTACCTCGCCAGATACCGCGCCTAGAGGTACCGCCAGCTTAACCTGCGATGTCTCGCTAACAACTTGCCAGTCCTTGGTACTTAGGGCACCGGCCGACTGCATGCCAAACACAATATCGCGGTTAGCCTTGGTTTTATCGAGCACCGAAGCCTCCTTGCCAGGACGAATGGTAATCAGGTCCTTACCGAGATGATTTATCTGCTGCCCGATTTGGCGTTTCATGCCCTCGCCAATACCAACTACCGTCACCACAGATACTATGCCGATAATTACCCCAAGCATGGTCAGTAGGCTACGCCATTTGGCGCCACGCACACCGCTAACGGCCATTCGCAGATTGCCACGCATGATGGAGCTCATGTTTTGCTCCGGGTCGGGCGTTTCGTAGGCTTAGATTTTGACCTAGACTTAGGTTTAGTCTTTTTCTTTTCTTTGGGTTTTTTCTCGGGCCGGGTGGCGTCTTTGGAAGGCACTGCCTTCATAAGCGCAGATACCCCCGCCAAATCGTCCTCTTCGGTACGCGTGGGAAGAGTGTACATGACCCGAAGGGCGGTGTTAGCCACTTCACCCAGTTTGGTTTGTTCGTCGTGTATGATCGAACCGTCATGCATGTAAACCACTCGGGTGGCATAGCGGGTCAACTCGGGATTATGCGTCACAAACAAAATAGTGCTGCCCGTTTTATGGATGTCACTTAGTAGCTCCATGACCAGACGGCTGCTGGCGCTATCTAGATTACCGGTGGGCTCGTCGGCAATAATAATTTTAGGATTATTTACCAACGCGCGGGCAATGGCCGCACATTGGGCCTGCCCACCACTCAGATGCCTGGGGTAATAATATTCGCGGTCAGACAAACCAACGCGCTCTAACATATTGGACGCCACCTTCACACGTTTGCCAGATAGCATACCTTTATAGGCCAGGGGAAGCCCTACATTTTCTAGCACCGTCAGTCGGGGGAGTAGATTAAACGACTGAAAAACAAATCCTACGGTATCGCGCCTAATCTTCGCCCGCTGGTTTGGGCGCAAACGTGCCACTTGCTTACTTTGTAGGGTATAAAACCCATGGGTCGGCCGGTCGAGCAGCCCAATTATATTCATCAGCGTCGACTTACCGCAGCCGCTAGGGCCCATGACAGCCACGAATTCGCCTTCATTGATCTGCAAATTGATTTCGTCAAGGGCAATGGTAGTAGCATCACCGAATCCATACAGTTTACTGACGTCTTGCAATTCAATAATCGGTGCAGGCATGGTGTCCTTAGTGTAGCTCTGTTACAACATCCTCGGCAAGGTGTTTTTCTAATCTTTTTAAGCTATAATTCATCTCATCCGTCGAATTTGTCTAATCACTGATAGGCCGGTTCGCGGGCATCTGGCTTTTGTATCGCACTCCTGCAAGGCGAGCTTTGCTCGGCTGGAGGGAGTGGCAACGAGGAGAGGTCGCATAGTGGTCTAGTGCGCTCGCTTGGAAAGCGGGTATAGGGGCAACTCTATCGAGGGTTCAAATCCCTCCTTCTCCGCCAGGGTATCTTTGAGACACCCCCAAGCGGGTTTCTCAACGCGCCGGCAAAAAGACGTGACTTTTTGTCGGGCTGCTCTTCCCGGTATTTGATAGAAGTAGTTGAACCCGAGATTCGAGGGCATATACTGCCGGTGGCAGTATATGTTTTCCTTGCTTGGCCGAGGCTGGAGGGGCTATGCCCCGAAGCCGAGCAATATATGCGAATCCCTCCCTCTCCGCCAGGGTAATGAGACAAACCTAAAGGTTTTTCTCATCGCGC
>Ga0111539_10010969_pt1 | contig 11407 bp, 13 predicted proteins | sample RhiMethybrSRZTD1_FD_79667 | JGI IMG/M metagenome (GOLD analysis project Ga0111539, IMG submission 79667) | Populus rhizosphere microbial communities from Tennessee, USA - Rhizosphere MetaG P. TD hybrid SRZTD1 (version 2) (version 2) | ecosystem: Host-associated > Plants > Roots > Rhizosphere >...
ATCGATCCGCATTGGCACGACAATCTGAAGTGGCGTCTGGAACGCCTGAATCCTGAAGAGGATCTCGAAAGTTTGTTAAGTCGTAGCCGGAACGCGCGCTGGTGCTCGCTGGTAGATGACAAACTGTTTCTCGAGAGTAACGGACACTGGTCCAACGAGCGTGATTCGTGTATGACGTACCATGTCTTCTATACCGAAGAATTCATGCGTGAGCAGTTTTCGCATGCAACGATTCGCCCCCCGGTTAATGGCGAGATGCAACACTGCTGCATCATCCAAAAATGATCCCGTTTCCAGAGAGCTCCAGGGTAAACGTCGACGACAGACTCGCTCGCGATCTGCTTCGCGCAGCGGAAAGCTTGCCGAACTACGACAACCGCGAGTTCTACTCGACGTCGCTGCAAGCATCCGTGCTCGAAAACCTGCGCGCCGCCGCGCCTGATGGGTTTGATTCTTTAATCCGTGAAATTGGCGATCGACTCGGGCAGTGGCCGTATTGCGCTTTGATCCGTGGTTTGGTTTTTGACAGTGGCAACAAAGTGTTCGTCGCCGTGAATCGCGCTTTCGGCGAACTCGTAGCGCGTCCATACGAAAAACCACGCGCGCAACTCGTCCATTACATTCAGCCGTCGACCGACATCCTGTCTGCACGCGGCGGGCACGAGAGCGAGCGTCTGCACACTGACACCGCTGACTGGGAGCCGCCCGTCGAGTTGATCTCGATGGTTTGTGTGCGCGCCGATCCCGCCGGTGGCGGCCGTTCGCGCATACTTGACGTCGACTCGATCCGCAGCGAAGTAAACGAACGACTCGGCAGCGCTACGCTCGAACAGTTGGAAACAGAAGCGGTCCCGTGGCAGTTGGCGAGCTACTGGGGCGGTGGCGTGCAATGGCGGACGATACTCACGCAATCAAGCATTTGCTGGCGTCGTTACACGATCGATCTCGCGCTCGACTCGACCGGCGCAAGTCTCTCCGACGCCATGCTGCGTTCTTTGTCACATTTTGAAGACATGCTCTCGACAACGCCGCGGACGCTCGACTTCCTGATGCGCGAGGGCGAGGTTTTGTTCTCCGACAACCGGCGCACGATTCACGCCCGCACGCCGATCGCAGCGGGCCCGGCGTCAGATCGTTTAATGATTCGCAGTTGGATTAGGACCACGGACGAAAAATAATGAGATTCGCACAAATCTATGATCGAGTGGAAAGCAATGCGGGTGACATCGATCCCGCCGCATTGCTTGGCACCTGGATCAATTCAAACCTCGACACAAACAGTATCGCTCGCGTGAAGATTTTAGACGCGGACGGCAAACTCCAGCTTCAGGTATTTGCGATGGGTCCGGACGGTTTGATCGACTGGGGAACAGCGCCGGCGCAGGTCTTCGCCGGTGGACCAGCGTCGCACACAGGAGTCGGTTTCACTTGCCGCTACGATTTCGGGTTCGCGGAAACAAGGCTCCAAGCAATGATCATGAAAGGCCTGCTGGTGCTGGCACAGTTTCACCTTTTCAAAGACGACAGCGGACGCTCGGACTATTTTCTGCGCGAATATTTCGCGCTGAGTCACGACCGTTTCTAAAGAACATGACACAGGCAGCATTCAAGCAAAACAGCCATCGGAATCCCGAGCTTCAGGATGCTCGGGCGAACGTCGACAAACTCTTGGGACGCTGGTTGAACACCAATCATGAGACACGCGGCATAGCCGAATGCACGATCGCGCGTGACGGCGATCAGGTAAAGGTGAGCATCGTCGGCGTCGGCGACGATGGCCCAATTGCCTGGCCCGCAGTCGCTGCACATTCGTTGGCGAACCTCGAAGCGGAAGCGGGCCAACGAACCGGCGCCTTGATGGCGACGTTTGAGTTTGAATTCATGCGCGCCGAAACGCACATCAGGATCAACAAAGGCGTGCTCGTGATCGTGCTGTTCGCGACGTTTCTCGACGACAGCGGCAGATCGAACTATCTGAACCGGGAATTCTTTTACGCGCAGGGATGACACGGCTTGGCGTTTCTGTCAACGAAAACAGGGCAGTTCACTTATTTCTCAATGCAGTTGGGCGAACGCGACTGGCGTGGGAAATACGTGCTCGACTTCGGCGGCAACATCGGCAACATGCTGCGCGATCCGAATTCGACGATCGACGAGGATCGCTACTGGTGCATCGACGTCGTGCAGGAGTCGATCGACAGCGGACGAGCGGCGTTCCCGCGGGCGCACTGGGTCTTTTACGATCGATACAGTTTCTTTTTTAATCCGCAGGGAGTTTCGCACGCGAGCCTTCCCGCGATTTCGCAGTCGTTTGATTACATCGTCGCCTATTCGGTGTTTACGAACACGTCGCGCACGGACATGCTCGACCTGGTGGAACAATTGTCGGATCGCTTGATTGAAGGTGGTGCGTTCGCGTTTACGTTCATCGATCCGCACTACTTTTCGTGGCCCGGTCGCTACGACGGCAACAATCTTCGCTGGCGACTCGAACGCGAGATCTTTCTCGAGAAGGAGAAGGGAAACACGTTGGAGATCGACGTCGATGACTTGTGCCAGCGTGCACGCGGCGCGCCATGGTTCGTGTTGGTCAACGGCGAGGATCTTTATCTCGAAACCGACAACACGCGCGTCTATGAGCCCGAGCGACAGCGGACTTATCATACGTTCTATTCAGTGGAGTACATGAAATCGTTGTTTCCGCGGGCGACGATTCTGCCGCCGGTGAACGACGAGATGCAGCACTGTTGTGTGATACGAGGTTCTTAAATCGTGAATTTTGTGCGACTCGCGCCAGACCAACAAAAAACCTTCGAGGACGATGGCTTTCTCGTAGTGCGCAGCGCGCTCGACCCACAGACAGTGGCTAATCTCATCGAAGAATCCGATCGCCTCGCCGGTGCCTTTCTTCATAAACCCGAGATCTCCGGCAAACCGGAGTACAACCATCTCGATCTGCGTCGCGGGTTGCTCAAAGAAAGAGCCCTGCTGGCGCTCGTCTCGAACTCGACTACCGTGCCGCTTGTGATCCAATTGTTGAGCCCGAACATCCATCTGCACTCGACGACGGTCATCTACAAACGTCCGGAAAGTTCGGACGATCCGCCGTTCCGTCGCGGGTGGCATCGCGACATTCGCATTCCGAAGGATCTGGGCCACGAACAGTTGCCACTCGTCGGCATCAAGGTCTGTTACTGCTTGACGGACTTTCAGCAGCCGAACTGTGGGATGACGTTGATGGCCCGCGGATCACATCGTCTGCCCGGGCCTTTGAATATTCCGAAAGGCGAGGTGGATCCGATCGACGTCGAGGTGTGCGATCTCCAGCTCAATGCGGGTGACGCTTTGTTTTTCGAGAACCGCACCTACCACACCGCCGCGCCGAACCGGAGCGAGCGGGTTTCGAAGGTAGTCATTTACGGTTACGCGTATCGCTGGATGAAGCCCGAGGTCTATCTCGAGAACGTAGACGAGCAACAGTTAATCGCGATGGATCCGATCACGCGTCAATTGCTTGGCGGTTATCGTGACGTCGATACGGTGCCGTGGGCCATTGAGCGTTGGGCCAAGCGCCACGGAGTCGTGCGTGACGCAGTGCCATGGACGATTGAGGTATGAACGGGAGAAGCTGATGTCGCTTCATGATGATGCACGAATGACCAATAGCGCGAAACGTCTCTTCGCCAGCGGCCGTTCATTCTCATGGAACCTCGTGTCGACGAGGCTGACGCAGTTTCCGTACTTCGACGAACTGCTTGGCCGTCCGGCTTGGAAAGGTCGCAAGATCCTCGATTTTGGCGGGAATGTCGGCACGTTTCTCGCCAGCGCGGGCGACAAAATCAACCATGAAGACTACTGGTGCATCGACATCAATCCGGCGGTTGTCGAACAGGGACGCCTGACATATCCGCGCGCGCACTTCGTGCATTTCAATCGCTACAGCCCGCAATACAATCCGTATGGCAAGCGAAACCAACCGATACCCGATTGCGGCGTGAAGTTTGACATCATTCTTGCATTTTCAGTTTTCACGCACGTCGATAAAAAGGAAATGATCGACTCCGTGAGCGCGTTGCGACGCATGCTCGCGCCGGACGGCGTGTTGGCGTTTACGTTTTTCGATCCGCGTTTCGATCGGTCGTTCTCCGATCCCAGATTGCGGCGAGGATCGACAGCGCTCCGCAACCTTGGACCACGGGGGCAGCTCGAAATCGTGAAGCGCGCGCGCTGGTTTGTCGTGATTGACGACACGTTGTACGTGGAACCCGACGATGCGTTGCACCATCAAACGCGCGCCGGCAGACCGCACGAGCAGTATTGCTCGTTTTTCACTGCAGACATCATGAAGTCGTTGTTTCCCGGCGCGACGATCCAAGCGCCGGTGTGCCGCGAGTGGCAACACTGCTGCATTCTAAAAAATCAATGAGCTTGAGATTTCACTGGATGCTTCCGAAGGGCGGCGAGGTCGCGTTGAACGGCGGGCAGACGCCGCGCGAAGCCGCGCGCTATCGCATCGAGTCGATGCGTGCCGACTCGCCTGCGCCGCGGCCGGACGTCGCCGGCTGGACGCACTTCGCGCGGCAGGCGGAAGAAGCGGGAATCGAAGGAGTGCTGATTTCGTTCAGCCGTTACGAACCGGATCCGTTTGTCGTGGCGTGCGCGTTGGGCCAGACGGTGAAGAAACTCAAGTTCATCATCGCGTATCGCTCGGGCTTGATGCAGCCTACAACGTTCGTGCAGCAGATGAACACTGTATCAGCGCTTACCCAGGGTCGCGTTTCTTTCAACATCGTCGCCGGCAGCTCGAGTCAGGAGCAACATGGCTACGGCGATTTTCTTTCACACGACGATCGTTACGAGCGCGCGGAGGAGTTTCTTGCCGTGTGCAATGCGTTTTGGAGGAACAAGGGCAATGGCAACGGCGATGTTGACTTCGCAGGCAAGTACTATCGCGTCGAACAGGGAAAACTAGCGACGCCTTTCGTATCGCCCGATCGAGAGTCGCCGGAGATCTATGTTTCGGGTCACTCGGAACCCTCGGAGCAACTGGCTTACTCGCAAGGAACGTGCTGGCTGCGAGTTGCGGAAGATCCTGCGAAGATCGCGCCGGTGGTTGCTCGTGCGCGAGCCCGCGGAGTCGGAGTCTGTTTGAGGCTGTGTTTGCTGTGTAGGTCGACGCGTGAAGAGGCGATCGAAGTTGCGCGGAGCTTGTTGCCGGATGACAGTGCGGAAAGTACCGTCACGCTGAAAGATGATTCGCAGATGTATCGCGAAGGCGGGCAAATGACCAATGGCCATTGGCTGAATCGGTCGCTTTGGACCGGGCTCGTTCCGCACTACGGGCCGGTATGGACCACGTTGCTCGGCTCGCCGCAGGATCTTGCCGATGCGTTTCTCGAATACGAACGAATTGGTGTGACCGAGTTCATTATCTCCGGTTGGCCCGAGGTCGATACTGTCAACGTCTTCGGACGTGAAGTGCTGCCGCGCATAAGACGACAATGAACCTCAGATTTCACTGGATGTTTCCGAAGGGCGGCGAGGTCGGTATGAAGACCGCGCAGGAGACATCGCGCGTCGCGACCACGAAGACCGGTTCGGCGGCGGCGTTGCCGGATATGGACGGTTGGGTGCGTTTCGCGCGTTGCGCGGAGGAAGCGGGAATCGAGTCGGTGTTGCTGTCGTTCAGTCGCTACGAGCCGGATACGATCTTCATTGCGTGCGCGGTGGGCCAGGCGACCAAGAAACTCAAATTCATTGTTGCGTATCGACTCGGTCTGATGCAGCCCACCACGTTCGTGCAACAGATCAACACATTGTCGGGGGTGATTAATGGACGTGTGAGTCTGAACATCGTCGCGGGCAGTTCGATGGTGGAACAGCGCGGGTACGGCGACTTTCTCGAGCATGACGAACGATACGCGCGGGCCGAGGAGTTTCTCGGCATCTGCCGTTCGTTCTGGTCCAACAACGTCGACGACGTAAACTTCACGGGTAAATATTGTCGTATTGAACACGGACGACTCTTCACCCCATTCATTGCACCGGATCGGACCATGCCGGAGATCTACGTCTCGGGCCATTCGGAACAGGCGCAACATCTCGCGCTGACACAAGGCTCGTGCTGGGTCCGTCTGATCGACACGCCGGAGAACCTGGAACCGCTGGTGGCGCGATTTCGCGAGAACGACGTGGGAGTTTGTTTGCGGCTGTGTGTAGTGTGCCGGCCGACGCGCGAAGCGTCTTTCGCGGCAGCGCGAGCGTTGTTGCCGTCGGAGGAGATCGGTACGCAGGAGCGACGCATTCTTTCCAGCAGTGATTCGAAGACACTCAAAGACGCGCTTACGGCAGCGGATGAAGTGGGTTGGATGAACCGGAATTTGTGGGCCGGGCTGGTGCCGTACTACGGATCCTCAGCGATTACGCTCGTAGGGTCGCCGGAGGATCTCGCACAAGCTTTTCTTGAGTACAAGAAAATCGGCGTGACGCAGTTCATCATCGCGGGTTGGCCCAAGCTGGACGAGATGATGATCTTCGGGCGCGAAGTGATACCGCGCGTGCGCGAGGCGGAACGAAGTCAATGATGAGTCCTTTGGCACACTTCGTTGACCGGTTGCGCAGCGCGCGGGTCGAGCCCGATCCCTTTCCGCATTACGTTCTGGAGCGCGTCTTTCCGGATGATTACTATCGCGAGCTGCTGCGGCACCTGCCGTCGAGCGAGGTCTACGACAACCTGTACGAGGTCACGGATCTGAAGCTGGATCACTTCAGGCACCGGGACCAGCGCGACATGGACCACGGATGGACTGAGCGGCTGCCGGTTGAGTTGCGGCCATTTTGGGATTCGTTTAATGAGTGGTTTTTGAGTGAGGAGCTCGCGCAAGCGGTGATGGAGTCGTTTGGTGAGTCGTTGCCGTTGCCCCCTCGGCCGGCGGTGTCGGTCGAGTCGCAATTCATTCGGCATCGGGCGGGTTACTTTCTTGGACCACACTCGGATCTGTACACCAAGCTCGTCGTGCTGCTGCTTTATCTCGCGCCTGACGACAACGCCGAACACCTCGGAACGTCGCTTTATCGTCCGAAGCAGGCGGGCTTCAGTTGTCCAAGCAGCAAGCATTACGCGTTTGAAGATTTCGTGCGGGTGAAGACGGCGCCTTACAGGGCGAACTCGCTGCTCGCGTTTGTGCGTTCGGATATTTCGTTTCATGGTTTGGAGCCGTTGTCGGAGCGCGACGTCGCGACGACAGCGGGGCGCGATGTGATTCAGTACGTGATACACGACAAGGCAAAGCGCGAAGCGCAGCTTGCGGCGCGTCGAGCGGCGACGCAGGAGGCGAACGCATGAGTGCGCGCCGCGTTTTGTTTGTGTGTCGCGCGCTGGCCGGCGAGGCATTGCGCTGCGCACGAGCGATTCAGGAGCTTGACGACGTTACATTGCTAACGATCTGTGTAGAAGATGTTGATGATGTAGCGGGGTTGATCGAAGCTGTCAGAAGTCTCGGTGGTGTTAACAGAATCGTCACCGCCCAGGAGACTTTGCTCTTGGCGGTCGCTGCCGCAAACGAGGCCCTCGACTTGGACGCGATGACTCTGGAAGTCGTCGCGCGCACGCTCGATAAATCAAAACTCAAATCAACACTGCGACGGGCAGGAGTCACGACTCCGCGCGATCAGGTCATCGAACGCGCCGACGATGCGCGACGGTTTGTTGACGAAGTCGGGTTTCCGATCGTGCTCAAGCCATTAAACGGTAGTGGTGCGCTCACCACTTTCCGTATCACAACCGAAGAGCAACTCGCACGGATTCTCAAACTGATTCAGCCGCCGGTTATCGCAGAGACCTACGTGGATGGTGAGGAGCTTTGCTTCGACACTGTGACCATCGCCAACGAACCGCAGTGCTATTCAGTCTGCTGTTACGACCCGCCGATTATCGATGCTTTGGAAACCTCTGCAACCCGCTGGCGCTGCGTGATGCCACACGATCTAACTCCCTACAAACCATTGATCGATCAAGGGTTAACTGCTGTCAGGGCGTTACAGGTCGGTAACGCGATGACGCACATGGAAGGGTTTATCGACGCCTCAGGACGACCGGCAGGCTTCGTCGACGCGACTCTCCGGCCGGCCGGCGCGCGCATCGGTCCGATGTTCGGCTTTGCCCATGACGTCGATCCTTATCGCGTATGGGCCAGGGTAGCAGTCGACGACGCCTTCGATGGACCACTCGAACGCAAGTACGCAGTCGGCACCATTTTTCTTCGCGATCCGGGCTCCGGTTCCGTGGAAATCGTCGACGGCATCGAAACCGTGACGGGCGAACTCAACAGCATGATCGTCGAAGCGCGCTGGCCCAAGATCCGTGGCTCGAAGTCGGCCACCTACACTGGCGACGGATTTATCACCGTTCGCCACGCGGAGACATCCGTGGTCCAGGACGCGCTCGACTTCATCGATCGGACAATTCGCATTACCTACAGCAGTTCACAGCCAACCGAAACTGGTTGGAGCGAACGAATGGATAACTTTCGAGAACTCAACAAGCCGGCCTGGGATTTTGAGGTCGTAAAGTAAGAGGTAATCGTGACAGCACAAGCACCCCGAGCCTTCAATCGCGAGATGTACCACGACCATCCGGAGAACGTCTTCTATGGCACTGACGACGGCTGCCAGGATGGTTCCTTCGGCGAGTTTGCCGAGATCAAGGCGCACTACGACAACGTCGATCCGGAGCGACACAAAGACATTCACATGATCAGCGTAGTCGGTGGTCTATACGGTCTCAATCTCATCCCGCTCTGGCGTCCCACGCGGTTGACGATCTTCGACATCAATCCCACCGCCGTAACCTATTTCAACATCATCCGCCGCGTCTTCATCATGAGTCGTGACATGGACCACTTTTTGCAACGGCTCACCGACGGCGATTACAAGATCGCCAGCGAACGCGAGCAGTTTGTTCGCGAAAACATCCGCCTTAAGCAGAGCGGGACACTCCCGCGCGAGCGTGGCTCGACCAAGCGACCCTATGAACAGAGCTGGCAATACGCGTTCGAACACTTCGAGTTGACGAAACAGATACTCGCCCAAGCGCCGCTCGAGATACGCACCGAACCGATGGAAAGCGACGGGTTCCGCCGGTGGATTCGCGAACAGAACAACCTCTGGATCTATTCTTCCAACATCACCGAGTTTCATTACTTCGATCTCGACTTTGCCGATCCAGCGAACGTCGTGTTGTTGCAGATCATTTTCCCGGGGCAGGTCCAACTCCTGGATCTCGCGCCACTGAGCGGTGGACCAGTGAAGGTCAATTTCGAGATCCCGTTGCGGGCGGAGAGGATCATATCGGATGGTGAATAAGACACGAATCAAAACCGATGCGGCGCCGCCGGCACTGGGCACTTATTCACAGGCCATTCGCACCGGCGATCTCGTCTTTGTGACGGCCCAAACCGGCCGCGATCCCGACACTGGAAAACTCGAAGAAGGGCTCGAAGCTCAAACGCGTCGCATGTTTTCGAACATCGACGCGATCCTGAACGCCGCCGGCTGTACGGCCGCTGACATCGTCAAAGTCACGTTGCTGCTTGACGATATCAAGGACTTCAAAGCGGTGGACCAGATCTACGCGGCGTGGCTCCCGGGACTCGGCATCACGCCGCTGCCGGCGCGTACCGCGTTCGCCGCCGCTTCGCTTCCCGCAGGCGCGCTCGTGATGCTCGACGTGGTTGCGGCGTATCCCGTCGAATAGAACCACGGATCACGGATCGCGGATCCTCACATGCGTATTACGCTCGTCATTGCCGGACTCGGGGGTGGTGGCGCCGAGCGCGTCTGCATCAATCTCGCGAATGCGTGGTCCGCGCGTGCTCACCGACCGACGTTGCTTACGATCTCCCAAAACAACCGTGCGCCGGCTTACACGATCGATCCGCGCGTCGAGCGACGTGACGTCGGATTGCCTCGTCCGCCGAGTCCCGATGAACTCAACGACGACGCCATTGCGCCGATACTTCGTCTGCTGAGCACCGCTCGTTGCCCGCAACTAATCCACGACATGCCCGCGATCGCGATGCTGCGACGTGCGATTCTCTTGACCCAACCCGATGTCGTCGTTTCCTTCATCGACAGGACAAACGTGCGCGTGCTGGCGGCAATGCCGGAGACAGGCGTGCCGATCGTGGCTACCGAGCAGACTGATGCGCGGCGTATCTCGCTCGGGAAGTGGCAAGGCGCGCGTGAGGAACTGTATCGCAGATCTGCGGCCGTGGTTGTCGCGCCCGATCCGGCGATCGCACAGTGGCTCGCCTCGAAGGGTGCGCGGGCGCGCGCCATCGCAAATCCACTCGTCGCTCCTCCAATACTGAAACGCGGATCAACAAATGGTCGGCGGAAAATAATTACGTTGTCCCGGTTGTCCTCTGAAAAACGGCCGGAGTTTCTGGTGCGATCGTTCGCGAGCGTGGCGCCGGATTTTCCCGAATGGGATCTCGAGATCTACGGCAATGGACCACAGCGAAATATGCTCGAGCACCTGGTAGAAAAGCTCGCCCCGAACCGAATTCGCATTTGCGGCTTCTCGAACGATCCATACGGCGTGCTGGCAAATGCCGACTTGTTTGTTTCAGCCTCACGAATCGAAGGTTTCGGCAACGCGATCTGGGAAGCGCTGGCGTGCGGCGTTCCGGTGGTCGCAATGGATGCTGGTCCACCGGTCCGAGCGCTCGTCCGACACGGTGTCGACGGCGAAATCGTGAGTCAGAACACTATGGCTGCGCTTGCCGGCGCGCTCGCGAGACTGATGCGCGATGAAAGTCAGCGCAAAACCTACGCTTCACGCGCGCCGGAAGTGGTCGAGAGATTTCCGTTTGAATCGGCACTCGAACAGTGGGAAGAGTTGTTTCGCGCGATCTCTCTCTCGTACTCGGCGAGATAATCGCGCGTCATTCGAAGGTAGTGAAACTCGCGCATCGCTTTCTCGCGACACGCGCGCGGAGAGATGGTCCCAACCCGCTTGATCGCGGCGACGTAATCGCGATCGTCGCGACAAACGAAACCAACGTCCGGCGAGATGATCTCCGGACACGCACCTTTATTGCTGCAAATCACCGGCGTGCCTGACATCAGCGCCTCGACCATTCCCAAACCAAATGCTTCGTCAACTCGCGTCGGAAAGATAAACGCGCGCGCGCCCGCCAGTAGCTCCGCTTTTCGTTTACCTCTCACGTCGCCGACATACGTCGCCCCAATCTGCCTGCATAGACCGGCGATTCTCATGATGCGTTTGTAGTTGTTCGCAGTCCCCGCGACGACCAGCTTTACACGCATGCGGACCGCGAGCGAGATGGCGATGTCGAGACCTTTTTTCATCTCCCAGTCCATCGACGACATGAACAGGAAATAA
>Ga0111539_10010970_pt1 | contig 11407 bp, 13 predicted proteins | sample RhiMethybrSRZTD1_FD_79667 | JGI IMG/M metagenome (GOLD analysis project Ga0111539, IMG submission 79667) | Populus rhizosphere microbial communities from Tennessee, USA - Rhizosphere MetaG P. TD hybrid SRZTD1 (version 2) (version 2) | ecosystem: Host-associated > Plants > Roots > Rhizosphere >...
CGAGAGTAGCGGGGACAGGATTTGAACCTGTGACCTCTGGGTTATGAGCGATATTTCTGGGGTTTCTTCGCCCCTTCGCTGAGTTCAATTGTAGACTCGATTACCAGTAAACTGCCTAGTCAGAGCTATATTTTAGATTCCATGCACGTCCAGGCTCATCCAGCATCATCCGGCAACGTTCGCTAACGAATCGCTAACGAGGAGTTGATCATGGCCTACGCGTTCCGGCGGGAGAACAAGGGCACGCCCTCATTCACAGGCGTGTACGAAGGCCCTGATGGCACCCGCCGGTCGGCCGGCACTTTCCCGTCGCGACGGGCTGCGCTCCGCGCAGCCCAGCGGGAAGAGCAGGCGGTCCGGGAAGGGAGGTGGTGGGATCGTTCCCTCGGTGACATCACGTTTGAGACTTATGTCGAGAACAGCTGGCTCCCCAGCAAACATCTCGAGGCCACGACTCGCGCTGCATACAGGTCGTATCTCGATCGGCACTTCTTACCGTTCTTCGGCAGCCGGTCGATGGCGCGGATCTTGCCGTCGCTGGTTCAGGAGTGGGTGACGAAGGCGACTGCCGAGGGCCTATCTCCTCGGTCGGTGCGCAAGTATCACGTCATGCTGCATTCGATCTTTGAGCGAGCCGTTCGGGACCAGCTGATCTTGATGAACCCGTGCGAGCACACGGAGCTGCCCAAGATCATCGTGCGGCGGACCCGGACGCTGACACCGGATGAGTTCGGTCGCCTCATTGCTGCGATCCCGGAGCGTCACAGACTGCTCGTCGCAACGGCGATCGAGACAGGCATGCGCTGGGGCGAGCTCATCGCTCTCCGGCCGCGGCACATCGACTTTCTGCGCCGTACTGTGACGGTCGAGGAGACGATCGTCGAAGTTTCGAAGAAGCACTCTGGTACCGGTGAGCGGATGATCATCAAGCCCTATCCGAAGGACGACGAGTCGCGCACGTTTGGTGTGCGGTCTGCGTGGCTGGACGAGGTTGCTGAGCACATCAGCGTCCATGCGATTGGGCGTGACGAACTCCTGTTCAGCACCGAGGTGGGGACTCCGATCTCGCGTAACACCTTCCGAACCCGAGTGTGGCTGCCGGCTGTCAAAGCATCGGGCATCGAGTTCGGTGTTCGGGTACATGATCTTCGACACGCGCACGCGTCGTGGCTTCTCGCTGGCGGTGCGGATCTCAAGGGCGTGATGGATCGGATGGGACATGCGCAGATCCAGACCACGCAGAAGTACTTGCACACATTGCCCGACACCGATCAGAAGAATCTCGACGCCCTGACGCGGATGACTGGCAGGTCGAATCGGGTGAGCTGATCAAGCTCGTAGCGTCGGACGGAATGCGACGTCTCAGGCGACGGGCCGAAGCGACTCGACGTAGTCGCGGAGGTCGGAGCCGCGGACCAAACGAGTTCGGTCGATCTTGACCGACGGAAGGTCGCCGGACGCCAGCAGCTCGTAGACCTTTGACCGGCTCACGTTGAGGAAGACGGCGACCTCAGTCACGCGGTATAAGAGACGGTCTTCCACGTATTCACCTCCCACGGCCGGTGAGCTCAAGCTCCCGCTTCTCTAAGGGAGCGGGAAGTGGGCTGGCGGTCGCCTGGCCGTGCATAACACTCCATCATCGACACGGCGAAAGCACTGACGGCGGCTGCGTGCAGGCATTGCACAGGGTCTGCGAAGCGCTAGGTCTCCGAGTGGGATTGGCCGAGCGATGCCGGATCGTCTGTGCTGATCGGCGAATCGGCAGGCCGATCCCGGCCAGTCCACTTGGTCACGCTGCAACCATGGCCTGCCGTCGTGGTAAAGACCTACGCATTACGAGTCGCAAGCAGGAAGTCCAGGAGGTGGCCGCCTCCCCCTGACCAACGTCTGCCGACATGTGAATGGGGCTATTAGGTGACGTTTGCTGGGGGACCTGCTGGGGTAGGTCGCCCAAGGGCGACACCTCAATTCAGCTATCGTCGCCGGCTTGCAACGCCGTTAGTGCGTCGAGTTGGCCTTGTTCCAGGATGACGTCGGCCGCTGTCGCGTTGGCGGTGATCTCTTCCACGGTTTCGGCGCCGACGATCGCTGATGCGACCGCTGGGCGAGAGAGCAGCCAGGCCAGCGAAACCTGGTACGGCTGCAGGCTCCAGTCCTGGCTCAGCCGCTCGACCGCGCGGCCCATCTCGAGTTCTGTTTCGGTGAACCCGGATCCGCCAAACCTCCTATCGCCGACGATCTCCCGTTCCTCGACCTGGCTGGTGCCGGCCAGTAATCCGCCGTGTAGCGGAGCGAACGGCAGGATGGACAGCCCGAATTGCAGACAGACCGGGGCCAGCTCGGCCTCGGCCACGCGGTCTACGAGGTTGTACTTCACCTGGACGCAGACCGGTGCGGCGGCGAGGCGGCGGTCGTCGGCGATCCACAATGCGTGGATGACTTGCCAGGCCGGGTAGTTGGACAGTGCGACGTAGCGCAGCTTTCCCTGCCGCACCAGGTCGTCATAGACCGAAAGGGTCTGCTCCAACGGCGTGTCCGGATCGGGGAAATGCGCGTAGTAGAGGTCGATCCAGTCGGTGCCGAGCCGGCGCAGGCTGTGCTCGACCTGCTGGATGATGTAGCGGCGCGACAGCCCGGCGGCCGGGTCGAAGCGACGTTCACCGGACTTGGTGGCGATCAATACGTCGTCGCGCCGACCGGCGAGAGCGCGGCCCAGGATCAGCTCTGCGGGTTCGCGTTCGGCGGCTGCTGGCGTACCTGGCCGGTCGAAGGTCGGCGTCGCTCCGTACACGTTGGCCGTGTCGAAGAAGTTGATGCCGAGATTGAGCGCCGCATGAACCACACGCTCAGCTTCGTGCGCGCCCGGCGCAACGCCGAATGTGGCCGTGCCCAGACAGATCTTCGACACCTTCACACCGGTCGGGCCGAGCAGGGAGTAGTCCATCGATCACTCACCTTCCGCTAGCCAGCCCAACAGCCGTTGGGTCTCCGAGTGCAAGTCATCCCGCCTTCCCAGCGAAGCAGCGCGGTTTGGAGCGCAACAGCAGTTTGATGGGCGCGGCGCTGGTTCATGGCATGGTATCCGTCGGCGGCCTGGTCGAGCCGGCAGGCTATTGGCGCTATACCCCGTATGAGGAGGGCGGCCCCGGCCCGCAGCGCAGCGAGGACACGCGCCGCACGGCGAGCGGAGCGTGTCCTCGCTTGATCTGAAAGAGCCAGATTTCGGGAATGTGCTGCCTGTCCTGCCATCGCCGCGTGGCTTGCATTCTGATGTTCCGAGCGCTGCGATCCGACCGCAGGTGTGTTATCAGCGGGGCACGGACGGCCCGCTGGGTCGCCGTTCGGGGGTCTGGTACTGGCGCTGCTCGCGGTGGTAGCTGCTGGGTGCGGTGCGTGCGGCCTGTCGCTTGTCGGCCTTGGAATCTGTTGCCGGCTCGGTGGCACGCTCGATATCCCGGTCGAGGCGTTGTTTCCATAAGGCCGGGAGCCTTTCGAGTTGCGTGCCTCCGGTTGGTCGCGGGTCTTGGGGGTCAATGCCGTTGGCGGCGCGCCAGACTGCGACCTCGCCGATGAGAGCGGTGCTCGGGCGGCGTCCCCGTGCAGCCCAGACCGGCCGGGCGTCACCTTGATAAGCCCGGTGTTCAACCTGGGCGGCGAGGTCGGCGACCAGTTGGGATCGCTTCGCCAGGTACTCGCCCCAGACGGGATGATCATGGAGCGCTGGTGGAATGCCCGGCAGCCAGGGCAGCGGACCTGGGTTGGTAGGCGTGAACGCTATCAGGCGCCAGTCGAGGACGGCGGCCAAGTCGCCCGCCGTTTCGAGGTCGCGTCCGCTGGCGGCTGTCAGCAGGTGGCGGAGTGGGTGCTCACCGGTTTCGGCCGCGAGCGCAAGTAGGTGGGCTCGCAGGGTTGGCCATGCGGGTTCGGTGGTGAGCCCGGGGATGTACTGGTCGGCTTGGTCGAGCTCTGCGACGGTCCGTGGTCCGAGGAGCTGTTCGGCGGCAAGGTGGAGGCCGTCGGTGTAGCGCTGGACCGCCTGGAAGAGCTGGGCCGCTGGATCGTTGAGCTCCCGCAGCACGGTGCTGGCAGAGACCGGCGCTTCGTCGCGGGCGAGGATCTGCTGCAGCGTCTCGGTCGGCGTGCGCGGCGCAACCGAGTCAGGACGGACGACGCTGTGGGGGTCGCCGTCGCCGACGGCCTGGAGGTAGAGGTGGTTGGTGTGCCGTCCCCGAGTGAGCATGGTGTAGAGCTGCTGTCGTGATTCCTGGCCGGTGAGTAGGCCGTGCATGGTGTCGGCGGAGACGCCCTGGGCGCCGTGGATGGTGGTGGCGTAGCCGAGGCCGGTCGAGGCGCGGACGTAGTCGGCAGGGAGTCGGACGACAAGCTGGCTCCGGTTGTGCCGGACGTCGAGATCGCCGTACCTCCCGATGTGGGTGATAGTCCAGCGGTCGCCGTTCTTAACCCAGTCGCTGGCGGTGAGTCGGAGTCGGCGGTCGTTGGTGCGGGTGATGATCACGTCGCCGACGCTGGCCGGGTTTCCGTCCGACAGCTCGACCTCTTGTCTTGGTGAGGCACCGCCGAGACGATGATCACGGGCTCGGCGGTTGAGGTCGGCGACGAGTTCGCGGGTGGGGGCCAGCATGATCGCGTCAAGCCCGACGGCACGGTCGGCATCCCACGCAGCGAAGGCGTCCTCGGTTGCCTTGGCGAGGTCGCCGACGTGCACGCGGCGATGATCAATATAGAACGTGAGTGCGCGCGGGTCACCGTCGCGAATGGCGAGGGAGGCTGCTGCTTCGGTGGGATCGGTGAAGCGGTGCAGTTCGGTGAGCGGGATGGCGCCGTGGGTGTGTTTGATGTCGCGGAGGATGCCGCCGGCGCCGATGGCGGCGAGTTGTTGATCATCACCGATCAGCCGGACACTCGCTCCGCGGTCGATCGCGTACTGGATGGCGGTGTCGAGGGACAAGGTGTCGGCCATCCCCGCCTCGTCGATGATGATCAAGGTGCGTCGGTCGATGTGCGCCGCCCAGTCGGGTAGGTCATTGTGCTGGAGACCCCAGGTGAGTTTGGCCAGGGTGTCGGTCTGGATGCCGGTGTGTTCGGCGAGGACAGCGGCCGCGGCCGCGGATGGGGCGAGGCCGATGACCTGCCCGCCGTCTTCGGTCCAGGCCAGGGTGAGGGCTCGCATCGCGGTGGTCTTTCCGGCGCCGGCGGGCGCGATCGCCAACTCCACCCGGGCGCCGGAGGTGCACATCTGGCGGACCAGGGCTGCCTGCCCGGCATCAAGCGCGGTGCCATTGGCGGCCATCTCCAGGAGCGCCAGCTCGACGGCGGATGAGTCGACAGCCGCTCCGTCCTGTCGGACGGCGGCGGTGAGGATGCGCTGTTCGGCGTCCAGGATCCGTTGGGAGGTGTAGCGGTCGGCGCCGGCGACCGTGTACACCGACGACCCGTCGGCCCGCCGCAGATCATCTGGTTCCTCGATCCCGTCGGGCGGCGCTTTGAGGGCGACCGAGCGGTGCTCCAAGACTTCTGAGACGAGAAGGTCGACCAGGCTGTTGGACTGATCGTCAGGCAGGTCGATGGTGCGGACGTGGCGTTGGGCTTCGGAGCGGACGTGCCAGATTTGCCAGGTGGAGCGGCTCTGTTCCTGCACCGCCACGATCCGGTCGGCGGTCTGGCCGACCCATCGAGCATCCGCCACGCGGGCGGCATCTGCTGCCGGCGTGAGCGCGGCGGTGACCATTGCCGTGACGGCGTCACGGCTGCCGAGGACCGCAGCAGCTTCATCCAGCCAGGTGGCACGTTGTTCGGCGTGCGAGCGCGGTTCGTGTTTGGCGTCGCGGGTCTCCAACGTCGCCTGCTGGGCCAGGTGAAGAGCTTCGACCGCGGTAGGTGGCCGGCCATGATCGTGCTGAAACTTGACCGCGAGTTCACCGCGGCGGAGGTTGATCAGGGCGCGGCGGCTCGACCAGCGCTGGTTCAACCGTGGGTCGACGCCGACGATCTCCCGGATGGGTCGCTTCGCCGGATCGGTGCCGGGCCGTTCGGCGAACCGCACCCCCAGGCGGTCGCGGAGGTGCTGTTCGAGGGCTGTGTTGTAGGTCTCCGATGCCGTCACCTTCGCCTTGAACAGCACCCGACCATCAATACTCAGCCAGCGTCCATCGAGGGTCTGGACCTTGTTGGCGACCGCGACATGGGTGTGCAGGTCCGGGTCGCCGGCCCGGCTGTCGCGGTGGGTGAACGCGGCCGCCACCAACCCGTGAACGTTGACCTGCCTGATCCCTTGTGGCCCGGTCCGGGTGAACAGCGCCTGCTCCTCGATGAACCGCAACGCATCGGCGACGGCCGCCTGGTGCGCCCGCTCGATCGCCGCCGCCGTGCTCGGGTCGGCGACCGCCCACAACGTCGAGACCGACTTCACCGGCGAGAACGTCAGGTCGAAACCGGCGACCGTCTGCGAGCGTGGCCGGGAGTCCTTCGCGATCTGGGCCGCGAGCTCCCGCGCGTCGACCGGGTCCCGGCCGTGCTCCGCGTAAAAGAAGTCCTTCGCCACCTCAGTCCGCATCCGCGCCCGGGAGGAAGCCGCGACCTCGGCGTCGGCGGGTACGCCGATCACGGCGTTCAAATCAGCGATCCGCCTCGCCACCTCAACCCGGAACGGCGTCGCCTCATCGACGACACGAAACGGAGTGCCCAGCCGCATCGCCTTCTCGATGGTGTCCAGCGTGAGGTCGGAGCCCTCGAACTGCTGCGCGCGGACGTCGGCGAGTGGGTGCAGGCCGCACCCGAACAAGTTGCGCATCTGCTCCGCCGTCACCGGGTCGCCGACGTCCAGACCGTCGATCCCGGCCAGGCCGGAGCCGACCCAGACGCCCGGTGACTCGCCACGTTCGGTGTAATACGCGGCCAACCCGACATGGCCCTTCTCGGTCGCATCCAACGCCGCGACCTGACGAGTCAAATAGTCGTACCCCGACCCGGCAGTCAGCTTGTGCAGACTCATCGTCACGCTTTCCCTAAGCCCGTGACGCCGGCCGGGTGGTCACCACCTGGGGGTACCTTCCGGCGGTGCACCAGGTGTGTCGGCCATGACAGTGCGAGAGCTAAGGGAGGTACGTCTCGTGAAATGTGTTGGAGGTTGTGACCGCTTAACCGGCGCGACATGGCGTAGGGGAGTGCGAGTCTTCGTCGATAGAGGAGGTGGTGGTTGTGGGCAAGCAGGCTGTGAGGCAGGCAGCGAGGCGGGCGGCGTCCCAGGTGCAGGCAAGGTATCGGCGTGAGCGGGTCGAACGTGACCGGCGGCTGGAGAGATTGGCGGTCGAGGTGCTGACCGCGTTGGGAGAACGAGACGCGATGATCGCCGCGACCGAACAACGTGCAAGTGCTGCTCTTCAAGCATGATCATCGACGAACACCTGACGGTGTCCGAGGCGGCGCAGTGGTGTGCCGGAGCAATCAGCCATCGCGAAGCAGCCCGGCTTCGCCAATTAGCTGGTCCGGCTGAGAACAGGCCGGTGAATCACAGCACCCTGGCTGCCGACGCTCGGCGACACGACAGGGAAGGTGAGTTCCATTGACGCCATCGGCTCGTGGCGAGCTGGAGTTCAACGGCCGGGCGAGTAGCGCATCCCCCAAAGCGGGAAGTATCGTGCGGGCAGCAGGACCGCGAAGATCGCGAGGTTCGACATCAAGATCGAATGCATGCGTTTCGCGCGAAGGTCAGCCGCGAAGGGCGCCGGCAAAGCTGGCTGGCGTCATGTAAGCGAGTCGGCGGTGACAGCGGCGAGTTTCTATGTCGGACCAAACAGCGATCCGCTGGTAGAAGGAGCTCGGTCGGGCAGGAGCGGTGGCTTCGGGACGCGGCAGCGTTGTTGATCATGCTGAGTCAGGGAGCAACCAGGCAGGATCGCAGCAGGCGTCTGTGTGACGCGTGATCAACTCAGACTCGTTCTGCAACCAGACGATCAACTTGTCAAGATCAAGACCGTGACCGCGATCGATGATCGTAGCGATGGTGAGCATTCCGGCGGAGAACAAGACCTTCAAAGCAGACAGGTGTATTTCCGCATTCATCCACGGCGACGCAACCCCACTCATCTGGTGGCGCTGGCCGCGCTGCTCGTGCGCCGGATGGGGCGCTTATGCTGACCCGGTTGCTCAGCTCGGGGGAGAGAATCATGAAGCGGCTGTTCATCGCCGTATTGACAACGCTGCTGGTCACGCTGGCGGGCTGTTGAGGCGACTCAGCGTCCGGCCCAACCCCGATACCGAGCAGCGAGCCACCTGCCGCGGCAGCTCCTGCCACCGTCGGCCCGAGCGCTTCACCGATTCCGGCGGTCCCGGTGAATGAGTGTTTAAGCGGGCGCTACCGGCTTGTCCGGTTCGCTGGGGTAGGGGAGCGCGGCGGCTACGGCAGTGGCGAGGGTGGCGACGTCACTGTCACGTTCAACGAGGGGTCTTATCTGTTAAGTGGTGAAGGCAAGGAACCCATCACGCTCAGCTTGCCGGGTCCGACGGCTGGTCTGCTGGTGGACGGGACTATCAGCGGCAATTATCAAGTGCAGGGCGATAGAGCAATCTTTACGGTTTCGCAGAGCAGCGGCACGGCCACGCTCACCTTCGGCCGGCTGAAGAAATCGTTACCAATGTCACAGTTCGGCGATGTACTCGCTTCTGATGCGGCGGCTGGCGTGGTCTGCGCAAACAACGGGCTAACCGTGACACTGCAATACATACGCCTGGAGTTCAGCAAGCTCTGATCCGCAGGCGGCCCGATCTGTCAGCTGTTCGCTTCAAGGGAATCGACTTGCGGCGGACGAGGCCGTGAGCGTGCTGCCCTGCGGCGCACGGCTGGATGGCTCGTCGTGGTGAGCGGGCCCAGCGTGACCGGCGGCTGGAGAAGCTGGCTATCGAGGTGCTGGCGGCGCTCGGAGAGCGAGAGGCCACCATCGCCGCCACCGAGCAGCGTGCCAGCGCGGCGTTGCAGGTGATGATCACCGACGAATCCTTGACGGTGTCTGAGGCTGTGCTGTGGTGCGCCGGCGCTATCAGTCATCGGGAGGCCACCCGGCTTCGCCATCTAACCGCAGGCCCACTACAGCCGGGGTGACTCGTCTTAGGGTGTAGTTGCGTTCAGGTGGTTCATGACCCTGAAGACCCGAGTGCAGTGCCGTCGGGTTGGGGACTGTTTGCAGATAATCGCCGACGTCAAAACATTTTAGGGCTAGATCAGCGGGCGAGTCGGTCAAACCTCGATAGTCCACACCGTGATCATTTTCGGCTGTGATCCGCGGGGTTTTGCGACGTCGGCCGAGCTGACCCGAACTTCGAGGAGCTGAGCCAGTCGACGGTGATTGCCGTCATGGATGCAATCACCCTGACCGCCTGGAGCTTCCGCCGGCGCTTAGGGCCCGCAAAGCGTCCTTCGTATCCACAGGTCGTGGCCTATGCGGCGTCACGGCCGACATTTGTGGCTCCATTGGACGGCCTTCTGAGAAAAGGGAACGGAGTGGGCATGGAGCAGTGGGATGCCGAAGTCGTTGAAACGGAGGCCGGTGTCGCGCGCTTGCTTCGACGCGCAGCTGAGCTGGTATGGATGCAGGCCGACGCAGCCGGTGCCCGGTCATCGCATCAACTACTCGCGTTGGGGATTGATTCTGCAGCGGACCATGCATCAGGCCTGTTGCCTCGCCGCGCCCGGCTGGACGGGCCTACACCGGTTGGGGACAACCCGGCTGATCTTCTGGCGTCGGCTGAGCAGTTGTTGCGCCGCATCTGTGTGGTGGGTGCACCATCGCGGCTGTTCGGTCTGAGGTCGCTGGTTGCCGAGCTGGTCTGGGAGGCGAGTACCGGTGCCGGCGCCTGACCGCCGCACGGTCGGCGGGCTACTGGCCGATAGTGACGCACTGGCCCGCGAGACGCTCCTCGACGCAAGGCCCGAAGTCGCTGCGGCGATTTGTCTCCTTCTCTCTGCTGCGCTGGTCTGCTTGGAGTTGGCGTCGGCTCACTTCTGGGCATCTCGGGCCTGCAGGGGCAGTGTCGCAAGTAAGCGTCCGGATGATGAGCAGCGCCGAGTATCGCCCGCCGAGGCCGGGATCGTCGCAGCGGTCGCCGTGACCTCTGTCGTAATGGGAAAGAATCTGAGCTGCGAAGTTCTCGGCTTTTGCATGAGAACGATAGTCGCCGACTCTGGCAAACTCTCGATGCTGACTACGAGTTGACACCCTCCTGGCCAATGGGGTCGCATTTGAGGAGAAGGGGTGCCCAAATGAAGCTCACCCCCCTTATATCTCGCCCTCGGCGTGAACAGCGTCGAGTCCCAATGGACTTCGTTCAGGAAGCCTGCGTGCAGAGAGTGAAGGAACGAGAGGACCTGGACTGGAAGTCGACCCTAACCCTCCAGGAGCGTTGTCGGCCGCCGACTTCGCGGAGCCATCGCATCCTTGAGTCGCCATCCGACGGCTCGGCGCGGCAGAGCGCGCATAATGACACCTGACCAGTGCGGCGTGACATCCGGCACGCGAAGGGCTGGCGCGCGCCGACCTCCAAGGGTCCATACGATCATGCATGCAGGGTCGAGTCCGCGGATCATGAACGAGCTAGGAGACGAGGTCGGGGCGGCCCACTGGTGTGCGCTGGTCGATCCAGCGACCTAGGCGCTCCCGGGAGAACAACTCATCGATCACTAGGAAAGCGCCGCCGGTCAGTCCCGGATGGCTTCCTAGCGGGGACCGCTCGATCCGCAGATCACGGGTAGCGAGCGGCAAGGCACGGGCAAGAACCGTTTGCCGGATGGCCGCCAGGTAGATGTCTCCGATGTGCGCGACCGAGCCGCCGATCAGGATCAGACCAGGGTTGAAGAAGTTGACGATCCGCGCGGCAGCATCCCCGACGAGCTGAGCGGCCGTAGTTACCAGCTCTCGTACCATTGGGTCGCCGTGTGCCAGAGCGTCGCCGATGTCGGCCAACGTTACTGGTCGGCCGCTGTCGACTACCGCTGCCAGGAAGGTGCTGGTCCCGTCCTCCCCGGCCGCCTTTCCCTGACGGATGAGCGCAGCCCCACCCGCCAAGGCTTCAAGACAGCCCATCTGCCCGCAGCGGCAGGGCACCGTTGAGCCTGGAATGGCACGGATGTGGCCGATGTCTCCGGCACAGCCTTGGGCGCCCCGGTGGATCCGGCCGTTGGAGATCAACCCCGCACCGATCCCTGTCCCCACCTTGATGTAGACAACATCGTTCTCGCCGCGAGCCAGGCCGTCGCGAGCCTCTCCGATGGCCATGAGGTTGGCGTCGTTATCGACCCAGACGGCGCAGCCGTAGCGTTCGACGAGATGGCCGCGTACGTCATAGCGGTCCCAGCCAGGCATGCTTGGCGGCGCAATCGTGCGCGCCGAACTGA
>Ga0111539_10010972_pt1 | contig 11405 bp, 5 predicted proteins | sample RhiMethybrSRZTD1_FD_79667 | JGI IMG/M metagenome (GOLD analysis project Ga0111539, IMG submission 79667) | Populus rhizosphere microbial communities from Tennessee, USA - Rhizosphere MetaG P. TD hybrid SRZTD1 (version 2) (version 2) | ecosystem: Host-associated > Plants > Roots > Rhizosphere >...
CTCATTCTCCCCAAGCTTTAGCTTGGGGTCCTCGCTGTCTCCTACTCTTGAAAACCATTTAAATGGTTTTCCCGATTCTGGAGCGGTGTCCCCCAAGCTAAAGCTTGGGGAGAATGAAAGGCCGGCTGTCATGATAACGATGTGTAAAGGATGTCATGATAATGAACAGCTTACGCTACAACCCTGGGCTCGAATTAGCCAACGCCTTCGGCGTTCAATGAAGCGTCAGAACTCGTACCGAGCTCCCAACCGGAAGGAGAAAGGCAAATGGAAACCAGACGTCAAGTTAATAGTCGACGGTTGCAGGAAATCCGGATTGTCTGCCTGAAGATCTAACTGGCGGAACTGATCCGGCAGCCGCAAGCGTCGATTGTTCGTAACGTTGAAAAAGTCGGCGATGAAGCTGATCTTGTGACGTTCGTTGATCGCGAACGGAACATCCGCGTGCAGATCGAGTTGAGTGTAGAACGGCGTCCGTCCCAACTTACCCCGTCCGCCCACTGGCACTTCACCAGCGTTCAAGTAAACCGGATGCGGCAGGTACTCGCTGATCGGTATGCCCGACTCCATGTGGAGACCCATACCAACATTCATGCCGGTCCAGAATCTCCAGTTAAATCCGGTGCGATTGCCGCCGAACCCGTAACTCGCGTAGATATTCGAAACGAATCGTCGATCCGTATTCAAATATCCGACTTGAAACTGATCGCCAAGCAAGTTGAACTCTCCCTGGGTGAAGTCGAAGAGCGAACTGATGCCGGGATCAGTTTGACCATTGTCATTACGCAGGTGTCCTTCGTAGTTGCCGCGCAAGCTGGCAATACGGAAGTTTGATAAGAGTTGCCAATGATCGGCAAAGCGTTTGTTCAACTCGAGCTCAAACGCCTTGTACTTCCTTACCGGATCGGCGAACCCATCAGGAACTCCATCCTGGATATTCACCGATGCTCCTGTAACCGGATCGATCCCAGCGCTTCCGAAGCAAACATTTCCGAGCGAATTGCCCGAGGCATCGATAACTTCTGTTTCGAAACCCGAAGTGCATCCGGCAGGAGCCGTACCTCCGAGCGGAAATGCAAACTGAACCAGGTTAGTAGCTGCATCGAGCCGCGAACTCGGGTTGCCAATGAAGAACGTTTGACCGATGTTGGCATTCGCGGCTTCAGGCGAAAGAATCGCCATGTCCTCTATAACTCGCTTGAGGTTCCGATACTGATAGCGAACTGACAAAACGAAATTGCGAGGCAACTGGAAGTCAGCGCCGATGATGTGCTCATCCTGGAAGCCGAGCTTGGTGCCTGCTGTTATCGCGCTGAGATCAGACGCGGAAAGAGCAATGTCGTTCCTCACGCCACCAGTGGCTCCGCTCAGCAAGTGAGCAGCATCGATGACCGGAATCGGCGCTCCAAACTGATCGAGCGTCACGATTTTTTGACCGGCCGCATTGACCGTGAATGCCGGAGCAAAGCGCGCACCCGTAAAGTCGAGTTCCTGTGAAAGCGAACGTTCGGCTGCGTCGAGTGGCAGGAATTCGAAGAAGCGGCCAAAGTTGTAATAAACCTTGATGTTTCCTTTTCCTGTCGGATCGACTGCGACACCGAGTCGAGGTGCGTATTGACCGGTGAAGCTGTAAGCGTAGCGGTCTCCGGTGACTGAGTTAGGGCTTCCGATGACTCGTTCCTGCTCTGCGCGGAAACCCAAAAGCGCGGTGACGAATCGATTCACACGCCAGGTATCCTGGATGTAGCCCGCGTTGTAGTGTCCTTTTGTATCGAAGTCGGGTGGACCAAACTCACCTCGGAACACCTGCAATGAGACTGGTTTCAACACGCCGCGGACGTTGTAAAGCGGGCACTCTGTGCAGGAAGCTGCCTGTTCACGTAAGCGAAATTGCACGTTGAACGGCTGTCCAATCGCAAATTCTGGAATACCAAGTTCATCGGCAGGAGTTCCGCTCAGGTTCGTCGATGGAATCGGGAATCGAGGCCCGCTGCGTTCTCTGCTGCCCGAGTAGAGCGAACGCTGATACGTGTAACCCAAGCCGATTGTATGCTGTCCCCATTTGTTCCAGACCTTCGCGGTGTTGATGTCCCACTTCCAGTTTGTGCTTTCCGTGGGCTCGAAGAATCCACGTCCGACTGCGTTGTAGTTGCCGCGAATCGGATCGATTGGAAGTCGAATCGCGATCTGGTTGACATCTGCGAAACCAGTTTCGTTGAAATTGCTTCGGCCCTGGCTGAAGTTGGAGTTCAACGTCCACGAGTTTGACAACGAGCCGTTGTAACGCACCGCCCAGTTGCGAGTGCCGTAGTCGAGAACACTGTCAGCAGTATTGTTGTCGACATTCAGAAATGCGAAGGACGAGAGGTTTGTTTTCGTCGGGTCGCCAAAGATAGAGAAGGTAAGCTGATGACTCGGGTTCAACACCCAGTCGAGTTTTCCAGCGTAGTTGTACGTGCGATAGCGCCGCGCGAACTCACCGCGCTGAAGGAACAAGCCGGAGTTGACTATGCTCTCGTTTCCGAGAGCGATATCGGATTCATTTGCGCGGACGCCTGTCACGACCTCGCGTCGCACAGTCGGATTGAACGAGCCGAAGAAGAACAACTTGTCGCGCAGAATATAACCGCCGAGGTCTGCACCGACGTCGTAGTTTTCTTCGTGGAGCAGATTACCTTGTTTGTTGACGCGGGTGGCGTCAGCTTGCCGGCGAGTCGCTTCAAAAGCTGACGGCCGTGCGAAGCCATAGAGCGCGCCGTGATACTCGTTGCCGCCCGATTGCGTGATGATGTTGACGATGCCGCCGATGGACTGGCCGTACTGCGGTTCAAAGCCGCCGGTCTTTACCTGAACTTCCTTGATGAACGACGTGTTGATACCGGTTCCCAGCGCGCCATACGAACGCGAGAACGTTCCGATTCCGCCGAACGCGGAGTTAGTGATGTTTACACCGTCGGCGACGTAAAGATTGTCGAGTGCAGAACCGCCGGCGATTGACGGATTGTCGCGCCCGCCGTTGATGCTGTCTGTTGCTCCCGGCGACAGGTAAAACAGACTCGACACCTGTCGTTGAACGGGAACGTTTTGAAACAGTTGGTCGTTGAGATTCTGACCTGTTGAAGTGCTTTGTTGATCGATCCCGCCACCCGCTGATGCAGTAACGTCGACAGTCGCTGTTACTTCCCCGGGTTCGAGTTTCAAGTTGAGAGTTGATTCGCGACCGACGTTGACAGTTACATTGTTTGCAACCGCGGCTCTGAAGCCAGGCTGTTCGATGCGAACTGTATAGACGCCAGGCTCGAGGTTCTCGATCCTGAAGGTTCCACTTTCGTTTGTCTCTCCGGTTCTTTCGCCAGTTTGCCCGGTTACAGTTATCTTTGCTCCGGGAACTGCGGCGCCGTTAACGTCGGTGACCGTACCACCGATCATGCCTTTTGTTTGGACGTCCTGGCCGTGAACGCTCGCTGCTGCAAGGCAGAGGCAGACAGCTAATAATGATGACCAGAGTTTTGCCATAATTCATCCTCCTTTTGACAGTGACGAGGAGACGTATGAAGAACGATCTGAGTGCCGTTCTTCATGTGAAGAGGAAGAAGCAATGAAGGTGCCAGTTTGAAGTTCTACGAAAGAATGGGCGAGGTTGATCGACGCGAATTTAGAAAGGCCGTGAGTGTTGAGTTCGTACTTTGTACATGATCGCACGCTGACCATTTAAATGGAGAGTGTGCGATCCAAAGGTTTGAGTAGATCCAAATAACTAAAGTCTATTGATTCCCTTTTTGCGCATTTTCGTGGCTAAGATCTAGGTTTTCGGAACATCGCGTCGTCGATAGATACGTTGTGCTTCAACTCATCGAGTTTCATTGTGAAATCAAACGACTCAAACGAGAAGCGAATCTTAAACGGCACCTTCAATCCATCAACTTCTCGATAGTCATCGAGATGGACTTTCACGAAAACGTGACCGCGGTTCGGTACCTTTCGCACCATGTCCCAGCGCACGAGTAAGCCGCTCTCAGTATCGAAGAAGAGTTTTTCCGCCGGACCTTTCTGAGGTATTCCTTCAATAAGATAAACATCGCGACCGCTGAGACGAACTTTGTTTTCGAGTTTCAGATCGTAATAGAGATCTTTGATTTTTCCCGCTCGATAGATTTCCGCATCGCGCTCCATTTGCGACATCTCTGTCGCGCCTTCGGCTGATGAAAACGTGCCGAATGGTGTTTGAACCCACTGGTTTTCGCCGTCGAACCCTTTCGTTACTTCCACGATCCCCGGAAACGTAATGCGCGTTAAATTCTTGTTCGGATTCTTCCCCCACGATTCGAACGTTCCTTGTATGCGCGCGGCAGAAGTCTCAAACGTACCCCGCGTTTTGTAGCTCGTGACGGACTCGATCGCCTGCTGACCACCCAGGGCTTCCGTGTAACGCGCAAATATTTGTTCAATGACTTCCTTCTGGTTTGGCGATGCCGAAGCCGACGGCGAAGATCCGCCGGGCCGGAGGTGTTTACAAGCAATAAGAGACGTTAATGAAATAGCAAGGAGGAAAGGGAGGAGTGCGACTCTTTTCACTGGCATAATCAGGCTATCAGGCTATCGTTTTTCTTCGCCGGGATGATATGCACTTTCGAGGTTCGCGCGTATTTCGTCGAGTGTGAACCACGCGGGTTTGAACTCGCCACGCGCATAGAGCGCTGCCTGGTCCATGTAATGCTTGCTCCTGGGATCTCCGCTGGCGCCGAAGGTGTGGATCGACAATGCGCGAACACGTGGTCCAAACTCGACGACGCTGATGTAACTTCCACCAGCAACGCCGTAGCGTCGCTTCTGTCCGGGCATTGGTGCAACATAAACCGTGAACACAGCACCATCGTTGCCGTTCACGCCGTACACAGGAATGCTCGTCTTCGAGTCTTGAAACTGTTCGTCTTTGCTTTCGTCGAGACGTTGCAAGCGGCTGAGCTCGCCCCACGCAACTCGCCACGTGCCGAAGTCGCGCTCGAGTGTTTCGACGACATCCGTAATAGCTTTCAAATGATTTAACGAGCGATCTCTCGACACGCGATCGTGCCAGAGACTGAACAGCGTCATCGCAACAGAGTCGTTCGTGCTGCGGCGATCCCAGCGAGCCAGTTCGTCGTGAACTTCTTTCAGCCGCGGATTTTGGTTTTCTTTCAGCGCGGCGAGTAGTTCGGGTAAACGCGTGCCGGCGCTCATGACGCGATTGTCAAACGCAACGCGGCGCCATTCGTCGAAAGTGAAACTCGCTTTGCTCGCCAGGATCTCGCGTGAGATCGCGCCGCGAGGATTGTCGCCCTCCTGGACCATGTATTTCGGAAACTGTTTCGGGTCGGGATTGCCTTCACTCGTGAGCAGAAAAGGCGTCGTATTGCAGTTCTGCATCCACCCGGTTTTTGGGTTTGTCATTTGAGGCAGCTCTGACATCGTGTGATAACCCTGCCACTCTGTCGCCGGGTCGCTGCCATCGACCGGCTTGGTCCAATCGAAACGCGGATCGCGTTTGGGAACGGCGCCGTTGTAGAGATACCACGTGTTTCCCTGTCGGTCGCCGTACATCACGTTGCCGAAGAGCATGTTCAGCGGCGCTATCGCCTTCTTGAGCGCTGCGAGCGAATTCGCGCGCGTCATGTCGTACCATTCGCGCAACCAACCATCCGATTCAAACTTCGCCATGCGAATCGCGAGCAGCTTGCCGTCACGTGAACCGAGAATCGGACCGTGGTGCGTCTTGCGCATAGTGAAGCGTCGCGTCTCCATACCGGCAGCGGTTTTGACGCGAATCTCTTCGACGCGCTCTGTTGCCATGCGATAGCCATTTCCGTACTTGTACGCGAGCGGGCGAGCAGGATCGTCAAACGTTTCCATGTAGACGTCTGTCAGGTCGGCGGAATTGTCGGTGCTGACCCAACCGCCGTTCTCGTTGTGACCGACGTAAGGCAGCGGAAATCCGAAGCGCGTGTAGCCGGTGAAGTTCCAACCCTCGTCGCTGTGAACATGACCTTCGTAAACCTGGCCGGGGCCGAAGAACGGCAGGTGAGGGTTGATGAAAAGCAGCGCGTGGCCGCTCGCGCTCCGTGATGGATTGATGACCCAGCCGTTAGAGCCCGTATGTGGTTTTAAATCGATTTCATTCCGGGCGGTTTTAAACTGCGCCCCTCGCAGGCCTCGGTCTCGCGCGAACCCATTCTGAAAATAGTTGTAACGAATGAACGCGAGCGTGTACCACGGCTCGATCTTCGTGAGCAGGCGCGGGCGCGTTTCGGGATGCTGGGCGAGGTAGTAGTTGAAGCCTGCTGCGAAAGCGTCGCACAGCGAACGCATGTGTGGATCGAGTCGCGCGTATTCTGCCTGGGCCAGACGCGGGATCTCCAGCGCGTGGTTCAGACGATCTTCTTCGAGGGATTTCTCACCGTACAACTCAGACGCCCGCCCCAGCGCGTTGATGAAGTTTTCTTCGACGCGCCAGAAGTTGTCCTCGGCCTGTGCGTATGCGAAACCGAAAACCGTGCTGGCATCCGTGCGCCCAAAGACGTGCGGAACCCCATACGTGTCGCGATAGATCGTAACCGTCCGCGCCAGCGTTGCGGGGGACTGGTCCTGCGCGTGTGCGCCGCAGAAAGAAAGCGCCACAAGCATTAATGCCGGCAGGAAGCCTGGTTTTGTTTCTGGTTTGTGCATTCTGGTTACAAACGCCGGCTATTATCGTTTGAATTCCTCGATTGCGTCTAGATCTGTGAAATAGATTCGACGCTCCTGACATATACAAATGTCGACTAACTCAAAACGCCGCTAGCAGCTCGTAGCAAGTCTGCCTGCTTCAGAACATGGAGGAATTATGAATTACCGCACTCGCTTTAGCCTTTGCCTTCGCAAGGTCACAACTCTTGTCAGCATCTTATGCCTGGGCGCGACACTGTTTGCCGGCCCGGGAAATTCACACGCCCAAACGCCTGAAGAGGCGAGCCAGGCGGTCAAACTCTACTATCTGCGCGATGCAACAAGGATTGCCGCCATCATCACTGGTATCGCAACACGCACAGACCCGCCTTCGGAACTGAAGGGCCTTACCGTCACCAATCTCGGATCCGATGAACTCGTTTTGTATGGGCCACAAAAGCAGCGCGACCATGCGCGACGGCTCATTGCTGCGCTCGATCTGCCACGGCCCGGCGTCACGATGGAGATGTGGGGCATTCAGATCTCGAGCAGAAAACCACAGCGACTTGCGGAAGTCATGCCGCTGGTGCGAAACGAAATAAACAGCACTCAAGCGGTCGTGCGCGAAACGTATGACCACATGCAGCGGATTGCCCGCGACGTTGTCGAACAAGAATGTCACGGCACTGATCCCAACGAAATTTGTTTGAACAAAGACTTCCGAGACTTACTGGTCCGAAAACTCGGTTACCGGTCGGCGCTCGACGAAAATCGCGGGTTGTCAATTCCCGACATTTTGCTCCGCCTCATCGCAGCCGATCCTGCTGGTAAGGCAACAGAGGCTTTTGCCAACGAACTGAATAAGTGGTTCGTTGGGGCGCATCCGGAATACGCAAATGCAGTTTCAAAGAGTCACCAACGCCCGTTTGAGAGATTCTTCGCGACCCGTGGCCTTCGTCATGATGGTAACGCGTGGAAACAAGACGGTGTCGCGGCGCGCTCGAGCGCACTCATGGCCCGGAAGGCGCTCGTTGAATTCGGCCTTCATTATGGACAGCTGATTCACGAGCCTAAAGCATTCAGCGCTTATTACCTCCAGCAGTCTGCTGAATTACTGAACAGCCGGTTGCAGGAGGCTACTGACGCGTTGAACGCGGACATGCAGGATCTTTTTGTCGAGCCGACACTCGAGAATATCCGCGGGATCTTTCGCAAGTTCAAAGACGTGGAGTATGCACAGGTCGGAAAAACCAGCGTCGCTAGTTTGAGCGGAACAGCGACAGCGGTCACGTCACGGTCCGTTAATGCTTTCGATGTGACGCCTCCGCTGCGGCTGTCGGAATTGCTGCAAAAGGCAAGCACGCTTTCGCAGAGCGTCGGCTCATTCGTTCCCAAGCCCGCGGACAATGTCGTGGGAGCGATGCCTTTGTCGCAAGTGATTGGTTTGATCGGCGCGTTCGGTGAAGAACGTTCGGTGTGGCGGGAATTGAACGCGGGTGTCTCGCTCACTATCACTCCGAATGTGCTGAGAAACATGACATCCGCCGAATTAGGCGTTGCCTTGCAAACGGGCGATCCGCAGGCGGGAACGCGGCAGGAGGGTGTGAAGCCACTTTCGCGTGTGAGCCAGCACGATGTAACGACCAGCATCTACGTTACAGCGCTGGACTTTTTTGACCTTTCCGCGTTTGCAAGTCAGAGCACACTCGGAGGTCAACGTGGATATGTGCCAATCATCGGACCAGTATGGCAAGGTTTGTTTGGTTCAATACCGGTCGCGGGAAAACTGTTCAGTTGGCAGAAAGCTCCGCAAACCGTCTTTAGCGAGAGCGTGGTGCTAACGAACTCGTTCATTACTCCGACGGCGATGGGTCTGGCAATCCTGTATCCGACGGAACGGACCAATCCAGAGACGGGGAAGGTCGAGCCTTACGATTTCGGAAGCCAGGCTGATGCCGTACGAACCTATACGGCAACGCTAACAGGGAACTCAGCTCCGAAAACGGAGGCGAGTGTAAGAACAAAGAACTAACAAACGTGGATTGGACGATAACGCCGAAGTCGTTCGCTAATTCCAGCCCAGGCTTCGAGCATCGCGAGAACCCTGGGATAAAATTTCGAATCGCGATCAAACCCTGAAAGGGTTAGGCGGTTGGCAAACCCTTTTCAGGGTTCATGATTATTTAATGTTCCGATCCCAGGGTTGTCGCTGCGCTCCAACCCTGGGCTGGAATTAGCGAACGCCTTCGGCGTTTACCGCTGGGTTGAGAGCCTGCACGCTTCCCGTTATTTCCTCACAAAGATATACTGCTCAATCCAACTTGTAGTCCCCCTTAAGAGCGACTTGACGTGCTCCGCCCGGCACTGGGACGCTGGAGTGTGCCACTCACTAGAGGTGCATTATGAGAAGGTTTGACTTAAAGATAATCGTATTCTTCGTCGTCCTCACTCTGCTCCTGACCATCGGCGTAATTGCATTCTGGGAAAAAACGCTGCGCCCGCCCTTCTTTGCATGGGTTGACGCGCGGTATCCCGGTGACGCCAACGTGGAGCGACGCTGGAATATTAAACAGCGCGTCGAACACGTCTTTATCTCGATCATGGTCGATTCGTTGGTGGTAACGCTGTTGCTCCGGCTGGTCCACCAGCAACAACGTCAATTACGCATGAGTGAAGAGCGTTACCGAGCTCTGTTCGAACAAGCAAGAGACGGCATCGGCGTGGTTCGTCTCTCCGACCACCACCTTGTTGAAGCCAATAACAAAGCTTGCGAAATTCTCGGCGTGGAGCAACAAGAGTGTATCGACCGAGATATCCGGGAGCTTTTTCGTCCAGCTACAGCACGTACACAAACGGAAGAACTGATTGCGCCGGATGGTCAGACGTCGGGTGAGCATGAGTTGGCGATAAAAACTCCGCAGGGCCAGGCCGTGCCGGTCTCAGTCTCCTTTACTCCATTATCGACCGACGGCGAGCAGGTGATGATCATGTCGCTTCGCGATCTCTCGGTGCGGAAGCAACTCGAAGCCGAGCGTGAAGAGATGCAACGCCAGCTTTACCAGTCTTCAAAGCTGGCCTCGATTGGCGAGCTTTCCGCCGGCGTCGCGCATGAGATAAACAATCCGCTCAACGGCATCATCAATTTCGCGCAGCTCCTGAAGGATGAAGAGACGCCGCGCTCTGAGTTCGAACGACAGATGATCGACGGCATCATCGACGAAGGCGAGCGCATCGCCCAGATCGTCCGCGGTCTGCTGACGTTTGCTCGTGCAGAGACACACGAACTCAGACAGGTTCACTTTGCTGAGTCGATCAAAACATCCATCGCTCTGTTTGGGCATCAGTTTGAAAAAGACGGCATTACTGTGAAGATCGACCTCGATCCGGATCTTCCTTTGGTGCGTGCCGACGCTTCACGCCTCAGACAGGTTGTGCTCAACCTGATCAGTAATGCGTATCACGCTCTTAAAGCGAAGCAGGTTGATCCCAACGAAGGAAAACTGTTCAGAATCACAGCGCGTCGTGCGGGAAAAAACGGCGAACTCGTTCGCATCGAGTTCTATGACAACGGCGTCGGAATCAAACGCAAAGATCTGGGTAAAGTATTCGATCCCTTCTTCACCACCCGCCGCGAAACGGGAGGAACCGGCCTGGGTCTGAGCGTCAGCTTCGGCATCATTCGCGACTTCGGCGGCACGATCAAGGTAGAAAGCGAAGAGGGAAAATTCACGCGGTTCATCATTGAACTTTCAGCGATAGAAACGTGGCAGGCTGAGTATGTTTAGAGTCTTACTAGTCGACGACGAGCCCAGCATTCGCCTCACGATGGGCGAGTTCCTGAAGCGCGCCGGCTACTCGGTGTTGATAGCACAGGATTACGACAGCGCGGCGGTGCACAAAGCTGAGGATCTGGATGTGGCCGTGGTCGATGTTAATCTGCCTGGTAAGAGCGGCATCCAATTATTGCAGAAATTGTGCGACGGCGACGCGTACGTTCCCGTCATCATGATCACGGGTGAACCAAACCTATCCGTGATACCGGAGATAGTACGCGCGGGCGCATACGACTTCATTGCGAAACCAATCGTCAAAGACGTGTTGCTCAAGGCCGTTGCGCGAGCAGCCGAGAAGAAGCGCCTCACAGATGAGAAACGCATGCTCGAGCAGGAGATCAAGAGGTACGCGGAAGAACTCGAGATGCGCGTCGACGAGCGCACAGCCGAACTAGTCGAAACTCACAAACGGCTCGTGACTCAGGAACGGATCGCTGCCCTCGGACGCGCCGCGGCGCAGGTAGCTCATGAAGTGAAGAATCCGCTCGCGGGGTTACTGCTCTACTCGCTCCACCTAAAAGGCAAAGCCACCAACTTCTCGGAAAGCGAAACCTATCTCGTCGATAAAATTGTCGAAACGATTAATCATCTCATCAATCGCGTCGAGCAGATTATGGGGTACGCGCGGCCGGTTAGTCTCACCCTGCGTCCTGGAAATGTAAGTCAGTTCGTTAAAGACATCCTGGATCTGTTGAAGCCGCAGTTAACAGCAAACAAGGTTGAGGTCCGTCTCTCGCTGGATCAGCAACCACCGTACGCGATGGTCGACGAAACCTCCGTGCGCGGCGCGTTGATGAATCTCATCCTGAATGCGGTTGAAGCCATGCCTGAGGGCGGCGTCTTGAACATCGCTATCGATCGGACTGACGCGATGCTTCGACTCGAAATCAC
>Ga0111539_10010973_pt1 | contig 11405 bp, 11 predicted proteins | sample RhiMethybrSRZTD1_FD_79667 | JGI IMG/M metagenome (GOLD analysis project Ga0111539, IMG submission 79667) | Populus rhizosphere microbial communities from Tennessee, USA - Rhizosphere MetaG P. TD hybrid SRZTD1 (version 2) (version 2) | ecosystem: Host-associated > Plants > Roots > Rhizosphere >...
ATGCTCGGCGATCTTTACACGCTCCAGGGCCGGAAAGACGCCGCACTCAAACAGTATAAAGTGTTTGAGACACTCGAACGTGAAAACGTCGTTCGTGAAAGATCCTGGCGTCACATGATCAACTACTGGTTGGACCACGACCGGAACCTCGAAGAAGCACTGACACTCGCGACGCGTGAATACGAAGCACGCAAAGACATCTTCACTTGCGATTCCCTTGCCTGGGCGTTCTTCAAAAATGGTCGTATCGCTGACGCCAGGAAACTCATGTCCGAGGCACTTCGCACCGGAACGAAAGACGCCCGCATCGCACATCACGCCGGCATCATTCAACAAACCCCTTGACAGACACCCCTTGACAATCTGGGGGAAGTCGGGCTAGAGTCTCCGTCCTAGACAATCTAGGGGAGACGCCCGCATGGCAAATGACCGGACAGACTTGATGCAAGGCACGCTGGAGTTGTTGATCCTCAACACCCTGGCGCGCGAGTCCATGCACGGCTACGGCATCGTCCAGCGCATCCAGGAAAATGCCGAAGACTTGCTCAAAGTCGAGGACGGTTCACTTTATCCCGCGCTTTATCGCATGGAAGAACGCGGCTGGATAAAGTCAGAGTGGGGAGTCTCGGATAATAATCGTCGCGCCAAGTTCTACAAGCTCACGAAAGCCGGACAAAAACAGCTCGAATCCCAGCGCGCCAACTGGCAGCGCATCTCCAAAGCGGTCACCAAAATCTTGCAGGCTACCTAAGATGAAAAACGAAATCGCCGACTTGTTCAAAAATTTCAACCGCAAGCAACTTGTGTTCGAGGTTGAGGATGAGTTGCGGTTTCACATTGAAATGCTCGAGCGTAAATATGCTCAGGACGGCATGTCCGCCGCCGCAGCGAAGTCCGCAGCCCTGAGACGCTTCGGAAGCCTCGAAAGAGCTATGAAGCAGTGCGTGAACATCCGCAGCAGAAACAGTCTGCTTCGACGCGTCCTCAAAATGTCGTTGATTCTCATCGGCCTCATAGGTCTCTCACTACGCATGCTCGGCTCAGATCTCAACATCCACCACATTGGCGACATCTTAATCATGATCGCAATCTCGGGACGCTTGTTGCTTTACGTGCGCGGATTGAGCCCGTCAAACTTCCTTTCCGGAACCAATGAAACGTGTCCATCGATCGTTACCGAGACTCCTCGAGACGGCGCGAAACTACGAGGAGCGTAAATGCTCAAAATCAAAGATCTGACAAAGACTTACCCGAGCGGTGTCCAGGCGCTTAAGGGAGTCAGCCTCGAGCTGTCTCCGGGTGTCTTTGGCTTACTTGGACCAAACGGATCGGGTAAGTCAACCTTGATGAAGATACTGGCAACGTTGCTGGAACCTGACTCAGGCACGATCGAGATGAACGACGTTGACTTGATTGCTCGCAAGGATCATACACGCAGAATGTTGGGTTACCTGCCACAGGACTTTGGGCTTTATCCGACGCTCACGGCGCGGCAGATGCTCGATTATTTAGCGAAGCTCAAGGGCATCTCAAACAAACGAGAACGCCACGCTTTGATCGAAGCCTTGCTCGAGAGAGTTAATCTTTCGTTAGAACCCACCCAGCCCCTCGGTGAATTCTCGGGGGGCATGCGACAGCGACTAGGTATCGCACAGGCGCTTATCGGCGACCCGCAGCTAATCATCGTCGACGAACCGACGGCGGGACTCGATCCGCAGGAGCGTGTTCGATTTCATAACCTGATTTCTGAAACTGCGGGTGAAAGCACGGTGGTGATTCTCTCCACTCACATCGTGTCTGACGTCTCCAACCTGTGCAGCCGCATGGCCATCATTCAAAAAGGAAAAATTGTCTCCGAGTCCACACCACAGCAGGCAGTCGATAAACTCAAAGACGCGGTGTGGGAAGCGACTGTGCCGCGCGAGCAACTCTCGGCTTTCAAATCTCGATTCAACGTGATCTCTTCCCGGATGTTCGATGGGCAGGCGCGCCTCCGAGTAATCTCGAAGGACCAGCGTCCGAGCGAAGAGTTCACTCCGGCGATGCCGATTCTGGAAGATTACTATCTCGACCTCGTAAATCAAGCGGCGTAGAACGATTTAGTGGTGTCTTAATTTCCTCTCTGCGTATCTCTGCGATCCTCTGCGCCTCTGCGGTTTATAGTTTTACGGTCTCTTTCTACCGCAGAGGCGCAGAGGATCGCAGAGATACGCAGAGGGAATTAAGGCATCACTACCAACAATTTACCAACAGCAACCCCATGAGAAATCCTTTCCAAACTCCGTTCGCCGCAGTCTTCTGGAACGAAGTGCTGATAAACATGAAGCGCGTTGCGCCTTACGCGCTGATGATCCTGTTCAGCGTCAATTGCATATTGTGGTGGGGATGGGGACCAGCCGTGGAGCGTGGTTGGGCCACCAACAGCGACTTTTACATTGCACGGAACATCGGCGGCTTTTCCGCCGTTTTGGGCCTTCCGATATTTACCGCCATCATGATGGGCGATGTCGTCGTTAGAGATTTTCGTCTCGGAGTGGATCCACTGATCTTTTCGACGCCGGTTGGCCGCGGCTCATATCTGCTTGGAAAGTTCTTCGGCAACTTCTTTGTGCTTGTTTGTTGTCAATCAGCCTTCGTGATCACTTTCTTTCTGCTTCAGTGGGTTCCCTTTCCGCGGATGGTTAAGTTGCCGGTGCAGTTTATCCCTTACTTCAAACACTTCTTCTTCATCCTCGTCATTTCCCACCTGTTTGTGGCGGCGTTTTATTTCACCGCGGGGACGATTACGCGTAACGCAAAAATCGTGTATGGCCTCGCTGCATGTTTTTACCCGACTTACATTGCGATTTCGCTATTGTTCAAAGGTGCACCAGCAGGGCTGCAATTACTTATTGAACCTATGGGTTTCAATTTGAATTCACTCGCTGATCCATGGCGTCGTAGCGCCACTTTCATCAATCAGTACGTGGTCAGTTACAGCCCATACGCTTACGGCAACCGGGCATGGATAATCATCGTCTCTGCCATCCTTTTATTCATTACCTACCGCAGGTTCAAGATCGATCCGGCGGAGACGACGCGCTCAGGCGAGCATTTCACAATCGTGACGCTTCCTCGCGCCCGTGACTCGGTTTCCTACGATTTGGAGAGCATGCCATCGTATGTACCCGTCCACTCAGCGACCGAAGCGCCGGCTGAACGCGATCGAATACCCCTCCCCAAGGTGACTTCAACTGGGGGCCTGGCAACAACACTTTCCAAACTGTTCGCGGGACTCGAGGTTGAGTTTCGACTGCTTACAACTGAGCGGAGTCTCCTTATCCTGGTTCCGCTGGTTCTCTTTTTTTCCATTTTTGACCTCGCCTTTTTTCGAGTCGCTCCTGAGATCTCTTATTCGGTGACGTATGCGAGCGGCACGGCTAAGGCGCTGTTATTGTTCCTGGTGGGCCTGATCATTTTCTTCACAGGCGAAGCGATGCATCGCGATCGAGAAGTGAGGGTCCAACAAATAGTATGGTCCACACCCGCCCCAAACAGCGTCTTGTTACTCTCCAAGTACTTCGCTACGGCATTGTTGGCATTTTCGTTGCTGGCGGTAGTTGGTGTAGTGGCAATCGTGGTCCAGGTTTTGAGAGGTCATACGCCGGTTGATTTATCGGCTTACTTCTTCATCTACGGCATCGTAGTTGTGCCCAGCATAATTTTTATGACTGCGTGCGTCGTTGCGACGAATGCTGTGCTGCGGAATAAGTACCTGGCGTACGTGGTAGCTGTTGGCACAGCCGCCGGACTCTTGTATTTGTACAATACTGGTCATAACCACTGGTCTTACAACCCGCTGCTCTATCATCTTTGGCAGTACTCTGATCTCACCAGCACGACCATACTGACGTACAGACTCTACTGTCTTGGGCTCGCCGTGGCGTTTCTCGCACTCGCACACATCTTCTTCCAACGCAAATAGATGATTGACGTTTTGTGTTCTTTGTGTACACAAAGGACAGAAGAGAAAAGAATTATGAGAGCGCCTGGCGTATATCTTCGCGTTGCTGTTCAAAGCGGCGTCCTGATCGTGTGACGGAGAAGTAGTACAACGCGGAATACACGAGCATCAGCAACAGTGTGGTCCATAGCGTTCCTGAGTAGATCATGATCAATCCCGGAATGCTGCCGAAGAGCATCCCCATAATCGCATCAGCGGGTGAGCCGCCCGCCGAGAAACGATAGAACTGCATCTTGTACGGATCTCTCACAGACATCCAATTCCCCCACGACAGATACGCAAGCGCCATCAGCACCACCGCGATCAATCCCAGCACCGCAGTGCCTGGGCCAAACCTCCAAAACGCGAGCGGAAAGACGGCGCCAACCAGGAGCATCAGGATCAAAGCAAACGCAAGGTTCTTGCTGAGCAGGATGTCGCAGCCACGGAGCGGAAACAGACTGTAGCGGTCCAGGCCAAGCGGAGTGTCCAGACCAAAAGAATTTGAAGTCATGCTGATCCACGGCAAGAAAAGAATTATGAGCACGACTCGAAAAACCGCCGCGGAAGGTTCGGGATTTGAAGCAAGGTAAATGACGAACAAGATGACGATTGGGAAGGCGAAGTAAACATCCAGCAAACGAATAACGTATCTCAGGTCTTTCTTCAGCAGCCCTCCAAGCCTTCCCGGAAAGTGAATCAACCCGAGTACGGTAAATCTTTGTGAACGCCGGCTTGCCACGTACTGTAAGCCGCTCTTAAACGTCCAAAAAGAAGCGCCGAATGCCGCAATCGTCAACGCGGCCAACGCTACGATTGAACCGAACGCGTTCGCCCGCACGGCCGCATCGGCTGCCAAACGATTGGGCCACCACGAAAAACCAGGAGCTCTCTTCGTCAGCCACAACGCTCCGACCAGAATACACACCACAACCATCGTGCCCAGCAACAACTTCCTCATCACCGCGCTGCTCAACACGTGCGCGATCGTGAGACTCATCGCCAACGAGAACAGCAGAAACAACACCAGCGCGATCATTCCTGCCACTGGATTCGGCGCCCTCGCGAGCGGATATCCAAGCGCCAGCGAACAAGCAACGATCACCCACGTCACTGGCGAAACAAAAACAGATCCGAGCCTGATGCAAAATAGCTCGCGTGGAGTGAGCGGTGTGTGAAGCAATGCGCGGCTGCCGATACTGCGCCACGACTCGCCCATCACGGGAAACATCCAGACGAAAAAGACGCCGATCAACAACGCCTCGTACCGTGCCGTTTCACCGTGGGCGAACTGAGTGCTGACACGCGGTAATAGCTGTAAGTATCTAAAGACAGCGATACCGCCGAACAGTATCCAGACGCCTGCATTGTTCGTCGTGAGATTTCCCGCTCGGTGAAAACGTCGCCAGTAAGCGCGCCACTGAAACCCGAGAATCGCGGCTACCCGATCCATTCAAATCCCTCGACCTGCCGTCTTTCGACGTACTGAAAATACAGATCTTCGAGCGTGCGACCCGACGCGAGTGTCTCTTCCATGGTCTGACAACACGCGAGCTCTCCACGAACGATGACGGCAAAACTATGAACGAGCCTTTCAACCACTTCGAGAATGTGTGAAGTGAGAAACACCGTGATGCCCTTATTCGACATCACGACAAGCAGGTCTTTGATGTTGCGCGAAGTAACCGGATCGATGCCTTCGAAGGGTTCATCGAGGAAGAGGACCTTCGGATTGTGAATCAACGCCATCGCCAGCGCGCATTTCTTCTTCATGCCGTATGAGGATTGCTCGACGAAGGTGTGACGATCTGTCCAGAGGTCGAGGTAGTTGAGAAGTTGTTCGGCGCGCGTCTCTGTCTCGCTATTGCGCAAGCCGTAGATCGCGCCACACATCTTCAAGTGTTCCCAGATTGTTAATGAGTCGAAGAGCGCGAGGTCTTCAGGCAGCACGCCGATCTTCTGTTTGATCTCAAGTGGTGAGGTTTGGATTGATAGACCATCGATCAGAGCGTCGCCGGCTGATGGCTTCAAGATGCCGGTGAGCATTTTGACGGTGGTTGATTTCCCTGCCCCGTTGGGCCCGAGAAACCCAAAGATCGTCCCTTGCGAGACTTGCAAACGCAGGTTATTGACGGCGACAAATTCGCCGAACTTCCTCGTCAGGCCTCGTAGTTCAACCATCCGGCTGATAATGCCACGACTCCGGCCCCGTGCGCCGCAAAAAAACACAAAGAACTGGTTTAGGCAACGTCCTCGATGAGGCAAGCGCTTTAGAGCTTGTCGTCCCAGTGGAACTTGTGCAGGAGCCGGTGCACGATCGGCGTGAAGATTAGTGTGGCAGTTGCGATAAAGACGAGACCCGCGTAAAGCGCATAGAACCCTGCGAACAACTTTCCGCCGTTAGTGTGCGGCTGATCAACGGGTCCCATGCCGCCCAGGAGCATGGCGGCGTTGAGAAAATCACTTCGCCACCCAAGGTTCTCGTAGTGCTCATACCCCACCATTCCGATGACGAGTGATACGAAAAGCAAACACACCGCAGCCAGCACGTGCATGAACAACCGCCGCACAAACTTTGCGCGAGAGAGCGGGCGCTGCTTTCTGTTCTCATACATGGCAACTATCAGCGGCGTCGTTTCGACATAGCCGATCTTCGAATCAGCCGCAGTTTCCTGATGCGGTCTGGCGTGTGTGAAAGAGTCGAGTTTTCTAACACGACATAATGAACCTTCCGATCTCGATCACGTTCCGCTAACAGGAAAACTATCTTCTCTCCCGTGAAGTACTCTTTCTTAAAACCTGCCTCCGCGCCATGAACGTAGTCGATCACGTCTCCTTTCTTAAACTTTCCCTTGAACGGCTCGATGACTTCTGCTTTGATGGACCAGTTCTCATAACCAATGATGCGGTTCGTGATTTCCGCTTGCTGAATGCGGACGTGAGCGACAACAGAAACCTCTCTGTAATCGCTGCGAAGATAGCTGAGAGACGGCCACTCCTCGTCGTCCTGGCCCAACGCACAAACCGGCAGAACCAAAAGAACGATGAAGACTTTGAGCAGTAGTTTCATATAATCCACCGCAGATTATCTGTGTAATCCGTGGATTGCAACAACTATGAGATCAATAATTCTTCTCCTGTCTCTATTGGCGATCGCAAATCCGGATGGTCGAAAAACAACGAGTCTCGACGGGAAATGGCAAGTGCTCGTCGACCCTTACGAATCCGGCTTTTATGACTACCGGTACAAACCCAGCGCCAATGGCTACTTCAAAGACGCCAAGCCGAAGAGTAAAAGCGATCTCATCGAATATGATTTCGATCGTTCCGGAACGTTGAAGGTGCCCGGCGATTGGAACACGCAGTCAGACCAACTGTTCTTTTACGAAGGCACGATCTGGTACAGGAAATCTTTTGATTACGAGCGACGGCCCAACACGCGTCTCTTCGTCTACTTCGGCGCGGCGAATTACTTCGCGGACGTTTATCTGAACGGCGAGAAGATCGGTCAACATGAAGGCGGGTTCACGCCGTTTAATTTCGAGATCACCAAGCTCGTTCGAGACACTGGGAATTCCCTCATCGTCAAAGTAGACAACAAACGCCGGCGCGACGCTGTTCCGACGTTGATGACTGACTGGTGGAACTATGGCGGACTCACGCGACACGTGAAGCTCGTCGAAACACCGGCGACGTTTGTGCACGACTACTTCATCCAGCTTCAAAAAGGGTCGCGCAATCGTGTCAGCGGCTGGGTGAAGTTAGACGGTGACAAGCACAATCAAAAAATTACTGTTCGTATTCCTGAAGCGGGCATCAGCAAATCGTTTACGACGGATGCCAGTGGCTCGGCTGCAATTGATTTCACGGCCGATCTGAAGTTGTGGTCTCCTGAAAATCTGAAGCTCTACGACGTCGCGATCGAAGCTGAAACAGATCAGGTGCGCGACCAGATCGGCTTCCGCAGTATCGAAACGAAAGGTACGGACATTCTGTTGAATGGACGGCCGATCTTTCTGCGTGGTGTCTGCATTCACGAGGAAGCGCCTCTACGCGGTGGGCGCGCGTACAGTCGCGAGGATGCGCTGACGCTGCTCGGGTGGGCCAAAGAGCTCGGAGCAAACTTTGTCAGGCTCGCTCACTACCCACACAACGAATTCATCGTCAGAGAGGCTGACCGGATGGGAATTATGGTGTGGTCGGAGATTCCTGTTTACTGGACCATCCTTTGGGAAAATCGCGCCACGTTCGAGAACGCCCGGAACCAACTCACCGAGATGATTGCGCGCGACAAGAACAGAGCTGCGGTTGTGATCTGGTCCGTGGCGAATGAGACGCCGCTTGGCGATGCGCGCCTTTCGTTTCTCAAGAACCTGATCTCGCATGCCCGAAGTCTCGACTCAACGCGATTGATGTCGGCTGCAATGGAACGTCACTACACCGATCAGACGACGCAGATGATCGACGATCCGTTAGGTGAATACCTCGACGTGCTTGGCTGCAACGAGTATGTGGGCTGGTACGATGGTTTGCCGGAGAAAGCTGACCGGCTGGAGTGGAAGTCGAAGTATGAGAAGCCGCTGGTGATGAGTGAATTTGGCGGCGACGCGCTCTACGGACATCATGGCGATCCGCTGACCAGATGGACCGAGGAATACCAGGAGAACTTGTATCAGCACCAGCTCAACATGTTGAAGAAGATCCCGTTCCTGCGCGGCACCGCGCCGTGGATCCTGACGGACTTCCGTTCCCCACGAAGACCGCTGCCCGGAATTCAGGATTACTGGAATCGAAAAGGTCTGATCTCAAATCGCGGTGAGAAGAAAAAAGCGTTCTACGTGATGCAGCAGTATTACCGAGAGTTCAACGCCGAAGGCGTTCGCTAATTGCAGCCCAGGTTTGGAGAGCAGCGACAACCATGGGGGCTGATAATTAAAAAATCTAATAAACCCTGAAAGGGGTTAATAGCGCACAGGCCTAACGCTTTCAGCGTTTTTTGTTGTTTCACAACAGCACCCAGGGTTGTCGCTTGCGCTCCAACCCTGGGCTGAAATTAGCGAACGCCTTCGGCGTTAATTGACTAATCACCGACAACCGCCGCACTCACCCTTGCGGTAATGTGCGTTGTAGACCTTCAGATCGCGCTGGTAGCCTTCGACGATATTCAGTATGAAACGTATGTCCTCGTCTTCCATGTGCGGATATCGCTGGTACGCCGCAGTCACCGAACTATCCAACACATTCTGCGCCTGAGAATAGTTCCCGCTTCGCGCGAGCCCCGCCATCGCGAAAAGCGAATCCGCAAGCTCCGCGATCGTGTAGTTCTTCTTGACCTCGACATCAACCAGCAGGTCGCATGAATCACTCTCCACCGGCTCGAGACGAAGCTCCTGCACCTCGTCAACCGTGCATTTGCGCCTCACGTCGTAATACGACAGCCGCACCTTAACCGGCAGCGTGCTCCTGACGGAATCCGTTCGAAACTTCGCCATCACAACCTGCGTCAAACCGTTGTTCATGTCGTCGAGTGCCACAGAGACATTTCCATTACCGAAGCGCGGTGAGTAGCCGTAGATCTTCTCGACCTGCAAGCCTGGTCCATATTCGATCCTGACCTGGACCATCTTCGCCACAGAAGATATGAGGCTCTGTACTTCGTTGACAAAAACTTTGTTGATGTCGTTGTAGTCGGAGATGAAGTGATAGAGCCCGCGTCCGGATTTCGCTAACGTGCGAAGAAGCTCGTTGTTCAGCTCGAGTCCGACACCGATCGTCGAGAGATCGATTCCCTTCTCGTTAAACTTCGCCGATTCCGCCGCAATGCGTGAAGGCTCGACAACGCCCCTGTTGGCAATTCCATCGGTGAGGAGGATCACGCGGTTCGTGGCACCGGCGCGAAAATGTTTTCTCGCTTCGGCATAGCCAAGCATCAGCCCGCCGTGAAGGTTGGTCCAGCCATCTGGCTCCAGACAGTCGATCGCGCGCAGCAAGGCAGAACGATCACCGATAGCACGCGCTGGGTACAGGACCTGCGCCGTGGTGTCGAAAGCTACGATCGAGACGATGTCGTCGGAGCGGAGTTTGCCGGCCATTGTCCGCAAACTCTCCTGCACTCGCGACATTTTGTCGTGTTCGGCCATCGATCCGCTCTTATCGATGACGAGAACGAGGTTCAGGGGACGCAAGTCTGTACGCTCGTTGACTTCGGCAGTAGTGAAGCCGATTTGCAGCACGGCTTCGCGTTGCGAGGGTGATACTTCGGAATTGCCCCAACGCGTGTCCATCGCGACGGCCTGGCCCACTTTCGGCAGTGGCAGCCGGTGCTTGTGATAGTTCACAAACTCCTCGACCGCTATTTCTTCAGGTATTTTGAAAACTGGAGGAGCACTGCTGTAGGTCGCAGTCGGTGGCGTGTAGACGGTACCAGAGTTAAGGATAGCGCGAGTGCGGGAGACGGATGCGGCCGATCCGCTCTGCTGCGCCGAAACAAATGTCCAGGAACACAAACAGAGTACTAACGCAAAGACCTTCTCGAAGAAACGATAGACCTTCATCACCTTTCTCCTATTTGTTTGAACTTCAGTTTGCGAGCGGGGAGCCTGGTAGACCGCTTGTTCTATTGGTTTCAGAGATTCGGTGGGAGGGATTTGAGTTGCTTGGAGGGTGAAGAAAATATCTCGCTACAACGCAGACTTACGCACTCTCACGCTGTTCGCTGAGGCAGGCTCGGAAACGTCACGTGCGTAACCGCAACGCTCGTAAAACTCAACTGCCTCAACCGCCGCATTGGACCGAATTTCATCGCAACCTTGCGATTTCGCAAACGCCTCAGCGAGCAGGAGCAAAATCCGGCCATGGCCCTGTCGCTGTAGATCTTCTCGGATCGCCACTCTCCTTAACCACGCCACTCCCTCGTTTACCTCAACCCTGACAACTCCGATTACGACGTCTTTGTAGACAAGCACGAGCGGGTGATGGCCGGCTTTGAAATCGTCCGGATGATTCTCGATGTACGTATCGAACTTCCCACGATTCTCAAATAACACCTTGCGACGAATTTCGTGGAGCGCCCGCCACTCTTCGTCGTTCACAGGTGCGCGCAATTCATGTTCAGTGATCATGTTACCCGACACATTGTTGGATACGGTCAGTACCACCTGCGGTAGTGTTCAGAGTTCAACCTTTAGGTTGCTGCTTTTTCTCGGACAAGCTAAAGCTTGAACTCTGAACAACTATTCAAGTACGACTGTCGTATACTGTGGCAAACAATCGGAGGAAAGCAAATTATGACCAACCCAACTCTTTCCCGCCGTAATTTTTCGAAAATGATTGGTGTGAGCGCGACTTATGCTGCACTCGGACCGAAGGCGCGAGCGTTTACGCCCGGCGCACCCTCAAACATCGTGCGCCTAAGCTCGAATGA
>Ga0111539_10010976_pt1 | contig 11403 bp, 9 predicted proteins | sample RhiMethybrSRZTD1_FD_79667 | JGI IMG/M metagenome (GOLD analysis project Ga0111539, IMG submission 79667) | Populus rhizosphere microbial communities from Tennessee, USA - Rhizosphere MetaG P. TD hybrid SRZTD1 (version 2) (version 2) | ecosystem: Host-associated > Plants > Roots > Rhizosphere >...
CGCGGGCCGCCTGCGGCAGCACGAGATCCGGGACGCCATCCTCGTTGAAGTCGGCGACCGCCATGGTGTTCAGGAAGGCGTAGGGCATGGGAGTCGCCCTGGGCGGATCGAACGTCCCGTCGCCGCGTCCCCGGAGCACGAGCAGGTTCGCCGGGGGGGGATTGCCGAAAGGCAGCTGCGGCCGGTCGAACACCGCCAGATCGATCCGGCCGTCCCGGTCGAAGTCGGCCGCCAGCGTCGCCCGCAGCGAGGTGCCCGCGGGGATGCGGCGCTCGGGGTCGAACGCGCCGCCGCCACGCCCGAGCAGGATCGACAGGTCGCCCGAGCCGAAGTTCGCGGTCGCGAGATCGAGGAGGCCGTCGCCGTTGAAATCGGCCGCGACGGCGTTCACCGGCTGGTCGCCGACGTCGTGCACGACGTTCGGAAAGAGCTGGGCCGCCGCGGGTCCAGGGAAGAGCAGGATGACCATCGCCGGGAGCAGGGGGCCGAGCGTCCGGACCACGCCCCTCCAGGCGAACCTCGACACCACATCGGCACGGCGCCGGGCCATCGGCGATGCTCCCGAACTCAGGACGGCGGAAACGGTCGCGAATCGGAAATTCTGGCAGGAGATTACCGCGTCCCGCCGGCCGGTGTCCAGCCTTTGCGGCGTCGGAGAACGCGATGCTATACTCCCGCCGTCCGGTGTCGCCCATGGCGGCGCCGGGCCAATGGCAGGTCCGGCGAAGGCCGGACGAGGTGGGTTCGTTCTCCGGGGGGTCGGTCATGCCGGTGCTGCTCGCGGCGGTTCTGTTCCTCCCGATCGTCTTTTTTTTCGCGGATTCCCAACCGTTGGAACGAGGTTTCGCGACGGGCCTCCCGGTGGCGTTGCTCTTGCCGGGAAGGGCCGGTCGATACCGTGCGCGTGCACGGTTCCGGGGCGCCTGCGGGGCGCCTCCGGGACCGCGAGCGCCGCGCTAGCCTCGCCTCCGCGGACTCCGCCCCCACCCCGCCCCGCCGTCGCCGGCGCGCTCCGCAACGGGAGCGCCGGAGACGGATCGATGACCGAGGTTCTGCAGGCGGTTCTGCCCGCCGGCGCGCTCGCGCTCGGCGGGGGAGTGCTGTTCGGCTGGTTCCTGAAGGGTCGGACGGCGCGGGCGGAGGCGGCGCGGACGCGCGGACAGTCGGACGAGGCGCTCCAGCGGACCCGCCGCGAGGCGGAGGACAAGAACCGTCAGGCGCTCCTGACGGCGCGCGAGGAGTGGCTCGCCACCAAGGGCCGCCTCGAGCAGGAGATCCGGTCCCGCTCGCAGGAGGTGCAGCAGGCGCAGCGGGCGCTCGAGGAGCGCGAGGTGGCGCAGCGGGACCGCGATGCGCGCCTCCTGACCCGCGAGCAGGAGATCGAGACGCGCGAGAAGGACTCCGAGGCGGCCCGCGCCGAGACCGGGCGGGAGCGCGAGCGGCTGCGCAAGACCGCGGTCGAGATCAACGGGCAGCTCAGCGCGCTGACCGGCCTGACGCTCGAGGATGCGCGCCAGATGCAGATGGCGAACATCCGGCAGGAGGTGCGCTTCGAGATGGCGCGGCTGATTCGCGAGGCGCGCGAGGAGGCGCAGAAGCGGGCCGAAATGGAGGCCGGCAAGATCGTCTCGCTCGCCATCGAGCGGACCGCGGCCGAGTGGACCGCCGAGCGCAGCGTCAGCGTCTTCCCCCTGGCGAACGACAAGCTGAAGGGGCGGATCATCGGACACGAGGGGAAGAACATCCGCGCCTTCGAGAAGGCGACCGGCGTGCAGCTGCTGATGGACGACCAGCCGGGGGCGGTGGTGCTCTCCTGCTTCAACCCGATCAAGCGCGAGGTCGCGAAGCTGACCCTCGAGCGCCTGCTGCGCGATGGCAACATCAGCCCGGCCCGCATCGACCAGCTGGTGGAGCGGCAGCAGCGCCGGGTCGAGGAACTGATGCTGCGGGCCGGCCAGGACGCCCTGCGGGAGCTCGGCATCCAGGGGGTGCACCCGGAGATGGTGAAGCTCCTGGGGCGCCTGCGCTACCGCACGTCCTACGGCCAGAACGTCCTGCAGCACTCGATCGAGGTCGCCAAGCTCACCGCCATCATGGCCTCCGAGCTGCGTCTCGACGGCACGCTCGCCAAGCGGGCGGGGCTCTTCCACGACATCGGCAAGGCGATCGACTTCGAGCGGGAGGGGACCCACCCCGAGATCGGCGTCGAGGTGGGGACGCGCTACAATGAGCACCCGATCGTGATCAACGCCATCGGATCGCACCACGACGACGTCGAGGTCATCCACCCGATCTCCGTGCTCGTTTCTGCGGGGGACGCGATCTCCGGATCGCGCCCCGGGGCCCGCCGCAAGAGCGTGGTGGACTATGCCAAGCGGATCGAGCAGCTGGAGACCCTCGCGAACGAGACGGAGGGGGTCGAGCAGTCGTACGCCATCCAGGCGGGGCGCGAGATCCGCGTCATCGCCCGGCCGGAGCGGATCGACGACGACCGCCTGGCCCTTCTGGCGGCGGACCTGGCGAAGAAGATACAGTCCCAGATGGAATACCCCGGGCGCATCAAGGTCACCATCATCCGGGAGCTCCGCGCCACCGAGACGGCGCACTAGAACCGCACGGCCCGCCGGCCGGATCGGGAGAGACACGCCATGACCCAGATGGACGAGGCGAAGCGGGGCCGGACGACCGAGGCGATGCGCTACGTCGCCGCGGTCGAGGGCCTGGACCCGGAGGAGCTGCGGCGCCGCATCGCGGCGGGGCGCGCCATCATCCCCAAGAACGTGCACCACGACTTCAACCCGATCGGCGTCGGCGAGGGGCTGTCCACCAAGGTCAACGCCAACATCGGCACCTCGGGCCACCACCAGCAGATCGACGAGGAGCTCCGCAAGCTCGAGGTCGCGGTGCGCTGCGGCGCCGAGATGGTGATGGACCTGTCGACCGGCGACGAGCTGGACCTCGTGCGCCGGACGATCCTCAAGGCGTGCCCGGTGATGCTCGGGACGGTGCCGATCTACCAGGCGGTGGCGGACCGGGGCTCGGTGTTCGGGCTGACCGCCGACGATCTGTTCGGCGTGATCGAGCGCCACGCGCAGGACGGCGTGGATTTCGTCACCGTGCACTGCGGCGTCAGCCGCGAGGCGGTGCGCCGGCTCGACAGCTCCGACCGCGTCGCCGGCATCGTGTCGCGCGGCGGCTCGATGCTGGCGTCCTGGATCGCCCGCAGCGGCGAGGAGAACCCGCTGCTGACGCAATTCGACCGCCTGCTCGACATCGCCTTCGAGCACGACGTGACCCTGTCGCTCGGCGACGGCATCCGTCCGGGCGCCACCGCCGACGCCACCGACGCGGCGCAGATCCAGGAGCTCCTGACCCTCGGCGAGCTGACCGTCCGGGCCCACGCCCGCGGCGTGCAGGTGATGATCGAGGGACCGGGGCACGTCCCGATCGACCAGATCGAGGCGAACGTCCTGCTCGAGAAGCGGGTCTGCCGCGGCGCGCCGTTCTACGTCCTCGGTCCGCTGACGAGCGACGTCGGCGCCGGCTACGACCACATCACCGGCGCCATCGGCGGCGCCGTGGCCTCCGCCGCCGGGGCGGACGTGCTGTGCTACCTGACGCCGGCAGAACACCTGAGGCTGCCGACCATCGAGGACGTGCGCGACGGCGTCATCGCCACCAAGATCGCCGCCCACTCCGGCGACATGGCCAAGGGCGTCTTCTGGGCGCGCGAGCGGGACGCGCAGATGTCGGTCTACCGCAAGAAGCTCGACTGGGAGGGGCAGTACCGCCTCGCGCTCGATCCCGAGAAGGCGCGCGAGTTCCGCTATCTCAGCGAGGACTACGACAAGGCGGTCTGCACCATGTGCGGCACGCTGTGCTCGATGGCGCTGGAGAACGCCCGCGCCAAGTCGGGCGCGCGGGTCGAGGGCGGCCCGGAGCAGTCGCGGCACCAGCTGGTGCCGCTGCACCTGCCGGTGGTCCCGCGCGAGGTCCGGGCATGACGGCGATCTCCCTGTCGCGCCTGGAGCACCGCGCGCTCGAGGCGGCCGGTCTGGGCCGCCTGCGCGACAAGGTGGTCGCGGGGGAGCGCCTCGACCGGGAGGACGGCATCGCGCTCTACCGCGGCGCCGATCTCCTGGCGATCGGCGCGCTGGCCAACCGGGTGCGCGAGGCGCGCCACGGGGACGCGGCCTACTTCATCGTCAACCAGCACATCAACCACACGAACGTCTGCGTCGCCGGCTGCAAGTTCTGCGCGTTCTACCGCACCGCCAAGCAGAAGGACGCCTACACCCTCTCCCCCGAGGACGTCGAGCGGCGCATGCGCCAGTATCTCGACGAGCCGATCCGCGAGATCCACATGGTGGGCGGCGTCAACCCGGCGCTGCCGATGCAGTACTACGTGGACGTCATCCGCGCCATGAAGCGGGTGCGCCCCGACGTGCACGTCAAGGCGTTCACCATGGTCGAAATCGCCGCCATGGCGGAGAACTTCGAGATGCCGGTGGAGCAGGTCCTCAGGACGCTCCAGGAGGCGGGACTCGGTTCGCTCCCCGGCGGCGGCGCGGAGATCCTGACCGACCACGCCCACCAGGTGCTGTTCAAGGGGAAGATCGATCACCGTGCCTGGATCGAGGTGGCGAAGACCGCCCACCGGCTGGGCCTGAAGAGCAACGCCACGATGCTCTATGGCCACGTCGAGACGATCGAGGAGCGGATCGATCACCTGCTGGCGCTGCGGGAGGCGCAGGACGAGACCGGCGGGTTCATGGCCTTCATCCCGCTCGCCTTCCACCCGGAGAACACCCGGCTGTCGCACCTCCACAAGCCGTCGGCCGCCGACGATCTGCGGCAGCTGGCGGTGGGCCGGCTGATGCTCGACAACTTCCCGCACATCAAGGCGTACTGGATCATGATGACGCCGCGGGTCGCGCAGGCGGGCCTGCACTTCGGGGCGGACGACCTCGACGGCACCGTCGTCACCGAGGAGATCTTCCACCGCGCCGGCGCCTCGTCGCCCCAACTGCAGGCGCGGCAGCGACTCGTCGACCTCATCGAGGAGGCGGGGCGGGTGCCGGTGGAGCGGGACACGCTCTACCGCCCCGTGGTCGCGGCGGCGCGTTCGGAGGCGGCGGGCCCCGCGGCGCGGCACGCCGCTCCGCCGCCGCTCCAGACCTCGCCGGCCCCCTCGGCCGGCGCGGCGCACTGAGCCGCGGGGTTCGCGGCCGGAGGCGGGTGCCGCCGGTGCTCGTCCACCTCAACGGACGCCTCGTCGAGGAGACCGCGGCGGTTCTGCCGGTCACCGATCGGGGCTTCCTTTATGGGGACGGCGTCTTCGAGTCGATGCGCGCCGTTCACGGCCGCATCTTCCGCCTCGAGGCGCACCTCGAGCGCCTGGAGCACTCCGCCTCCCTCGCCGAGATCGACGGGGTGCCCTCCCGCGCGGTGCTGGCCGGGGAGCTCCGCGATCTCCTGGAGGCGAACCGGCTCCGGGACGCGCGGTTGCGTCTCACGCTGACGCGCGGCGCCGGCCGGCCGGGGGATTACGTCGGCGCCCTTGGCCCGCCGACGCGCGTCGCGACCGCCGCATCGTTCACCGGGATCGACGCGCGGCTCCACGCGGAGGGGGTGGGGCTCGTGGTGGTCCGCCGGCAGGCGGTGCCGGCGGCGGTGCTCGACGCCGCCATCAAGACCACGAGCCGGCTGTCCGCCGTCCTGGCGCGGCGCGAGGCGGCGCGCGCCGGGGCGTTCGAGGCGGCGCTGCTCGATGCGGCGGGACACCTCACCGAAGGGACGACGAGCAATCTGTTCCTCGTCCGGGACGGGCGCGTGCTGACGCCGGCGATCGACGGGAACGCGCTGCCCGGCGTGACCCGCGCCGTCGTGCTCGAGACGGCGCGCGCCGCGGGGATCGAGGTGGAAGAAGGGCCGCTGCCGCGCCGCCGCCTCGACGAAGCGGACGAGATCTTCCTGACCAACACCTCGTGGGAGGTGCTGCCGGTCACGAGCGTGGACGGCCGTCCCGCGGGAGGCGGCCGGCCGGGACCGGTCACCGGGAGGCTCCTCCGCAGCTACCGCGAGCAGGTGCGCCGCGAATGCGGGCCCCCGTAAGCGCCGCGGGCGGACCGCCGCGGCCTCTCGCCGGCGCGGGGGAGCCGCGCGTCGCCGCGCTCCCGCGGTGGATCGATCCGCTCGACGCGCTCCGGGCGGTGCGGCACCGGCGCCGTCCCGTCCTCCTCTACAGCGGTCTCGCCGGCTCCCACCCGGAGGCGCGCCATTCGATCCTCGCCTGGGACCCGCTCGCGACGATCGCGGTGGCCGGCGGAACGGTGACGATCGCGCCGGAGGAGGGGGCCTCGTTCCGCCCCTGGTGCGTGCGCGCCGCCGATCCCTTCCCGGTCCTGCGGGATCTCCTGCCCGCCGAGGGGGCGGCCTCCGGGCTGCCGTTCGGCGGCGGGGCGATCGGCTATCTCGGCTACGGGCTGCGCTCCGCCGCGGAGCGGCTGGATCGCACCGCACCCGAGCCGCTCGGCCTGCCGGATGCCTGGTTCGGCCTGTACGACGCGGCGCTCATCTTCGACCATGCCTCCGGCACGGTGCACGCGGTCGAGCTGCCGCGTCCCGGGACGCGCGGCGGGGAGGAGCGCGGAGTCCGGGACGTCCTCGCCGCCGCGTCGGCGGAGGGTCCCGCCGCGGACGCCGACGGTCCGGCCGCCCGGGCGCGCGCACGTACCGGGACGCCGCGGGCCGGTTACGAGGCGGCGGTGCGGGAGATCCTGACCCGGATCGCCCGGGGCGACCTGTACCAGGTGAACCTGTCGCACCGGATCGAGGCGCCGCTCGGCGAGGCGCCCGGCGACCTGTTCGCGCGCCTGATGCGCCGCAACCCGGCGCCGTTTTCCGCTTACCTCGACGCCGGACCCTTCCAGCTCCTGAGCGCCTCGCCGGAGCGGTTCGTCGCGCTCCGCGGCGACCGGGCGCGGAGCAGCCCGATCAAGGGGACGCGCCCGCGCGGCGCCTTCCCCGAGGAAGACCTCCTGCACGCCGACGATCTGCGACACAGCGCGAAGGATCGGGCGGAGAACGTGATGATCGCGGATCTCGTGCGGAACGACCTGGGGCGGGTCTGCCGCCCCGGCAGCGTCGTCGTCGAGTCGCTCTGCCGGCTCGAGTCGTTCGCCACGGTGCATCACCTCGTCACCACGGTGGCGGGGGAGCTGCGGCCGGACCGGGATCGCTTCGATCTCCTGCGGGCGCTCTTCCCGGGGGGGTCGATGACCGGCGCGCCGAAGGTGGCGGCCATGCAGACGATCGCGGCGCTCGAGCGGGAGGAGCGCGGCCCCTACTCGGGGGCGATCGGCTACCTGTCCCGGGACGGCGCCCTCGACTTCAACATCGTCATCCGCACGCTCGTGTGCGGCGGGGGGCGGGCGCACTTCCGGGTGGGCGGCGGGATCGTGGCCGATTCCGATCCGGAGCGGGAGTGGCTCGAGACCCTCGACAAGGCGCGCGCCCTGCTCGAGGTGCTCGGGGCGCGCCTGGACCCTGCCACCGCCTAGAAGGAGTAGGAGAGGGCGAGCGCCGCCCAGTCGCCGCGCCCGTCCGACCATCCCCCCTGCAGCGCGGCGCGGCCGCGGGCTCCGAGCGGCCGCTCCAGGCCGATGCGCAGCTCGGGGTCGAGCACCGGGATCTCGATGGAGCCGGTGACCGCCCCCATCCGGGCGCGCAGCTGCAGCCGCGGGTGGGCGTCGATCCTGACGCGGAAAGCGGCCTCGAAGCGCCGCGCCGGGCCGGCGGCGGCCGCCTCCGCCGAAGGCAGGAGGGGGACGCGCCGGTCCTCGGCGCGCGGGTCGCGGGCATCGAGGATCCGGAACAGCCCCTCGAACGCGGGGGAGGTGCGCGCCAGGTCGCTCAGGTGATCGTCGAGCGCCCCGCGGATCGCGCGCGTCAGCAGGCGCTCGACCCGACGGGCGCGCGTGGCGCGGCTCTCCTCGTCGGCCTCGAGGTCGGGATCGGCCAGCGGCTCCGGAGCGGGGGCCGCGAGATCGGTGAAGCGCGAGGCCTCGCGCCGCAGCCGCTCGTCGAGCCGCAGCGACAGCGATCCCCCGTCCTTCCACCCGGGCCCGGCCGGCGCCGGCGCGCGCAGCGCCCCGGGGCGGCGGTCGTCGTCGGCGGCCGCCGCGGCGGGTGACAGCGCCGCGCACACCAGCGCCGCGGCGAGGCAGGGCACGATCGGGTGCTTGAGCATCCGCTTCCATATACGGTCGATCCCCATGGAACGCAATCAGGACAAGGCTTTGAGCGGATCGCGCACCGCGTCGACCCACCGCCGCCGCGGCGGATTTCTGACGCCGAGGGAGCCGAAAAACGGCTGTGCTAACATCCGCCGCCGCGCCGCGAGACTTCGCCCCTGGCGCGGAGCCCCGTGACGACCACACCGGCCCTCCTCGTCCTGTCCGCCTGCAGCACCGCCATCATCCACGCGCTCATTCCCGATCACTGGCTGCCGTTCGCGCTCCTGGCGCGCGCCGAGCAGTGGAGCGAGCGGCGGCTGCTGGCGCTCGTGGGGCTGACCGGGGCGCTGCACGTCCTGGTGTCGCTGCTGCTCGGGGCGGCGCTCGCCACCGCCGGAGGGGCGGCGGCGCGGCTGGCGGCGCGGATCGGGACCTCGCTCGAGGCGATCGCGGGCGGGCTGCTGATCGTCTTCGGCGTGGCCTACGGGGCCTGGGCCCACCGCCGCGAGGCGCGGGCGCACGACCGGCACGCCGCGGCGCCAGGGGCCCCGCCGCGCCTGCACGCGCACGGCCACCTCCTGTCGCGCTGGTCCGGACGACAGGTGTCGGCCGGGGCGCTGGTGGCGATCATCGGCGTCAGCCCCTGTGCCCTCCTGCAGCCGATCCTCTTCGCCGCCGCGGCGGAGGGATGGAGGGTGGCGCTCGCGGCGGCCGCGGGGTTCGCCGCGTGCACCATCGCCACGATGCTCGCCGTCTCGGCGGCGGCGCGCCGCGGTCTCGAGCGGATCGACCTCGGGTTCTTCACGCACTGGGGAGATCTTCTCAGCGGCCTCCTCATCGCCGGCATCGGCGTCGCCGTCCTCGCCGAGGGGCTGCGCTGACGGCGCCGGCGATCGCACCCGGCGCGGTGCGCACGGGCTCCGCGGGATCCTTTACTTGCGCGTCGGCGTTCTGGTATAACGCCCGCGCCTCGACGCGACGCTTCGGACCGCCTCGGAGGATGAGGATTCCCGGAGGAGAAGGATGAACGACCTGACGATCCGCGAGGCGTCGCGGCTCATCGGCCGCACCCCCGCCACTTTGCGACGCTACATCCGTTCCGGCCGGCTCGCGGCCGCCAAAGAGGACGGCAAGTTCGGCGAGGAGTACCGCATCCGCCGTGAGGACCTGATGGCGCTCGGCTTCACGCCGACCGAGACGCCGGAGGAGCCGGCCGGCGCGCTCGTGCGCAGCGCCGGGGCACCGCCGGCGAAGGTCGCGCAGGACGCCGTCCCGATCTCCCTCTACAACGAGCTCCTGATGAAGCACGAGCAGATCCTCGTCCAGTACGGGATGATCCGCGCCGGCGGGCAGAAGCTCCTGGAGTTCAAGGCCGACGCCGAGGCGAAGGCCGAGGAGATCCGGCGGAACCAGGAGCGCTACCAGGCGCTCCGGCAGCGTGCCCTCAAGGAGATCAGCCTGCTGCGCAAGCGCCTGCGTGAGGCAGAGATCGCGCTCGAGGAGCGGCGCATCGAGGTGGCGGTGCTGGAGGAGCGGCAGCGTCGGCGCGACACCCCCGCCGCGGAGCGCCCGGCCCTGCACGAGCTCCTCGCGGAGCACGACGATCGCCCTGTGGCCGCAGCCGCGGCGCCCGCCCCGTGGAGCGGCGGGTTCCCGCCGCTCGATCGCAAGGACGATCACTAAGGGCTAGCGGGAGGCTCCATCTCCGCCGTGCGCGCCGGTCCGGCTCTTGCCGCAGCGCCGGCGCTTGGTCAGCCCGCCTCCGGAGGCGGGCGAGCGGCGTGGGCGGCAGGTGCAGCCGGCGCCGCCGTGCAGCGAGCGCCGGTCGCATTCCCTGCGGATCGTCCGGATGAGATGCGCTTTCGTCACCGCCCCCGTCCCCGGGCGACACACCCCGCGCCGGGTCCCCCCGCGAATATAGGGACCGCCGCCCGTCGCGCAAGGCGGCGCCGCGCCCGCGCGGGCGTGGTCGCCGGCATCGCCGTTGGGGCGCTGGCCTTCTTTCCTCCCGCCGCGACCGCGGCGCCGCAGGGCGGAGAGGATCGGCTGCTCTTGACGTTCATCGAGGACGGCGCCCTCATCGACAAGGCCTGGATCGAGTTCGCCGGGGTGGCGCGCGAGGCGGACGAGGGCCGGGATCTCGGTCTGTCGCTGCGCGCGGTGTTCCGCTACGGCCGCGACGTGGAGGCGGGCGTCGATCTGACGTTCCTGAACCGTCAGCGCGACGCCGGCGCGCCGCTGTACGGCGCGGCGGTCGTCGATCCGTTCGAGCACACCGGCGTCTCGGATCCGATCGTCTACGGCAAGTACCGCCTCTTGCGCGGTGCCTGCGACCTCGCGATTGGCGCGCGCGCGTCGATTCCCGTGGCGCCGGACGATTCCGGCCTGACCTCCGGCGCGTGGGAGGGGCGCGGCTTCGTCGCGTTCCGCGGCGCGTGGCGGCAGGCGGCCCTCATCGGGCACCTGGGGATCGGAGTGAGCAGCGACGCGCGCTACGAGGGGGGCGCCGACGGTCGCACCTTCGCGACCGCTTCGATCGGCTCCGTGGTCGCGCTGTCCCGGCTCTGGAACCTGCTGGCGGAGATCAGCTTCGAGGGGGCGCGCTTCGGCGGCGAGGAGGAGCGCGGCCGCGGCCTCGTGGGGCTGGACTGGCACCCGACGGTGAACATCCGCGTGCGCGGCGGGGTGGGAAGCGGCTGGGGCAGCGAATCGGGAGCGTTTTCGGGGATCGCCGCGATGGCGTTTCATTTCTGAGTCCGGGGAGCGAGGAGGCAGCATGCGCGGAGGGAGGTCGGTGGTCCTCGTGGTGGCGGCGTGCGTCGTCGGGGCGGGAATCGGGGCCCGCATCGGTGCGGGACAGGAGCCGGGCATCGTGCTGCTCGACGCGCCGCGCGGCGGTTGGCTCGGGGAGATCCGCGCCGGTGCGCCGCTCGAGGTGATCGAAGCACGGGACGGCTGGCGCAAGGTGCGCATCGAGGGATGGGTGCGCGACCTTCCGGACGGCGCGGCGGCGCCGCCGCCCGGCGCCGCCGCGGCTCCGGCCGCCGCGGGCGCGGCGCGAGCGCCAGGCATCTCCGGCCTCCTGTCTCCGCGCCCGGGGATGCAGCCGGCCACCCCGGGCGGCGGTCTGGTGGTCCTCATCCTCGCCGACCCCGACACCACCGAC
>Ga0111539_10010977_pt1 | contig 11402 bp, 15 predicted proteins | sample RhiMethybrSRZTD1_FD_79667 | JGI IMG/M metagenome (GOLD analysis project Ga0111539, IMG submission 79667) | Populus rhizosphere microbial communities from Tennessee, USA - Rhizosphere MetaG P. TD hybrid SRZTD1 (version 2) (version 2) | ecosystem: Host-associated > Plants > Roots > Rhizosphere >...
AAAGAATTATCAAAAATAATTGGACAAATCAAGGACGAAACAGGACAAAATAAGGTGAATATTGTGGGACATAGCAAAGGAGGATTGGATGCAAGAGTATACCTCGCTAACAATACAAAGGATGTTGCAAATCTTGTAATGATTGGAACACCAAATGCAGGCTCTCCTCTAGCAGAGTCAAGCGAAGAATGTAAGCCTGCTGTATATGATTTAAGACCTGGTGCAGCAGCTACTGAAGTAAAAAAGAATCCAAACACAAAATACTATACTATTGCAGGTGATTGGAATCCTAAATCAGGAAACTGTCAGCTAACACTGGCCCTGCCTATGGAGCAATCAAGCTCTTCTAAACTTCCTAAACCTAATGATGGAATGGTCCCTTTATCTAGTGTAGAATCACAAGATTATTTTATTAATCTTGGACATAGCAAAAGTTGTCACACTAATCTCATGAGTGATTATGAATATGGATTAGCAAAAGACGTAATTGTTGAAGGTAGTAGTAATCAAACAGGAACACAATAACAAGCTACCAGCGATGTAGCCTCTAATGCAAGTCAATCAGCAAACAAGACAGGTGAAGCTATTCAAGAAAATGCTAGCGAAGTTGGAGCAAAGGCTAGTAAAGGAGCACAAAAACTAGGAGAAAATATCACTGAAGGAGCAAAGGGGCTTGCTGAAACTATCGGCAAAGGATTACAAGATTTAGCAAAGTAACTTTCTTTTTTTATTTGTTTTATATCTAATGATTATCTTTTAACAAATAACGGATTTGAATATTATCTTTCATTTCAAAATATATGTAAAAAATTTTGAAGGTCAAACAAAAAATAATTTTAAAATAAGTTTCTAATAATAAAAGCTAAATACTAGTTTATCGAACCCTGTTATAATGAGAGTTCGAATCCCTTCGGGCCCGGTTCGACAATTTACCTTTTAATCAGCACTATCTATATGATGGAAGTGAAGAAGATATCTCAACAGATATAATATTCACAAACTAAAAATTTTCACAATATTTACATTGGGGAGATTGTTTGCATAAATCTGTTAATATAATTATAGGATGATTTTTAAATTTGCTAAAATATTGAGTCGTAAATGTTTTAAAATTATGATACTTTATTTCCTACCTTAAATTATAAGAAAAATAAAATACAGTAAAGCTGTCTCTATGATCTTTTATAATTTTGATTATTTTTGAATAAAGAGTACCATTGCTCAAAAACATTTGCATTAAACTTTACAATAGTATCCAAAGTTTTGGTATAATTTTTAATACCGTCAGCCGCCACTTCTAAGACATTTGAAATAAATTTATTATTTATATTATTAAATTCTATAAAATTATTTGTAATTTCATTTGATTGTCTACCTAGCTGTTTTGTAAAAGTGTTAGTTGAGGTATTATCCAGAGTTTCGTATACTTGTTTTTGAAAACCTAGAGTCGAATTAATAATGTTTTTTGTAGCTTCAATAAATCTCATTTGAAGATTTGAAATCGCTTGAATGTAAGTTGGTTGTGTTTTTGCTATCTCATTTACTATCTTCGTAGTATCTTCCTTTATTGTATTATAAAAATTGTATTCGTTATTCTGTTGTCCGGGATCAGTAGTGTATTTGTGGATGTCCTCTTTATCAGTAGAATTTGTCATACTTTATCAATGATACCTGAGGTCATTAAACTATTTATAATTTTGGTCATGTCTAATATAATTTTAAAGCTACATTGTTAGTTTATAAATCATCCTTAAATAAAGAAATTAGCAAAAACAATTTTTGAATTAAGCAGTTTAAATAATATATAGGTTATACTCTTACTATTATATGACTTATGATTACGATGCTGGAACGCTCCGATGCCAAATTTGTGCTATGGAATTTCACTCTAGAACAGAAGCAGAAACTCATTATAAGGAAGTCCATTCCAAGGAATATACTTCTATAGGTGAATAAAATAAGTAAATTTTATACTTTATGCCTCCTACCGGTATCTTTCTATTAAATAGGAAATTAAACAATAAAAGATAAATAATTTTTCATACATACAATAGTATATGATTGATAGTGTATCTTTCCAGGAAAATTCTAATATTCCGTTTGAAGATGTATTAGAAAAATATCAGGAATTTTGGAAAAAATTCTATAACATCCCCAAGTTTAGTCCTTTTTCTTTAACAGAAGAAACATCTAATGTTGTTCAAAATTTACAAGAGCTTGTAATTATTACCTCAAAAATACAATATTTTAATTCAAATTATTTAACCCAAATTAATAAAACATACTCGGAGGCGTTAGATAAATTACCTCCTAATAAATCTGAATACCCTCTTCAGTCTGAACAAGATATAAAGAAATACAGAAGTTTTCTTCTAGGTACACTCGAAGAATCGTTTACTAACTTGTTCCAATCTAGAGAATTCGGAACCCTTGTTTCTGATCTTATGGGTGCTTACTCTGAATATAGTAAAATATTGAAAAATATATCAAATCCCTATCTGGCGTCTTTAAATCTCTCTTCTAAAGATGATATTGATGTACTTCTCAAAGATGTGCAGGAATTAAAACGTGAAGTACGAGATTTAAGAAAAAGTATAGATATTATAATGAGTGAAGATAATCAAGTTGCAAAATAACACCACGACTAATCCTCCAAACAAAGAAAAATATCCAAATGTATCTATCTCTATAGATAAATACAACCATGATTTATCAGAAAAGCTAGATAAATTCACCAAACTCTATCAAAATCCTAAGGATATTGATGTGGGTAGTACTGAGCATCAAATAGTCAAAGAAACAAATAACTATCGGTTATTGCATTATAAGCCGATTTTTAAAAGACCAATTAAAACTCCTATTTTAGTTGTATATGCATTAATTAATAGATCTTATATTTTAGATTTGCAGGGTGATAAAAGTTGGATTAAGAATCTTTTATTTCAAGGGTATGATGTATATCTTATTGACTGGAAACCACCTACATTAAATGACAAATATATTAATTTTGACGATTATGTAAATGATTTCATTGATGATTGTGTTAACCTAATTATAAATCAAGGTTCTTTAGATAAGATAACTCTTCACGGATATTGTATGGGCGCTACTATGTCGGTAATGTACACCACTTTGCATCAACGTAAAATTAAGAATTTGGTAACCTTAGCACCTGTAATTGATACAAGCAAAGATCTCACAGTTATAGGCAATTTCGGGAGAACCTTGGATGTCGATAAAATTATCAACTCCTTAGGAAACATGCCTCCACAATTACTTCGTACATGTTTTTCGGCGCTTAAACCATTTAAACAAGGTATGAACAAATACTTTACACTTGTAGAGCATATAGATGATAAAAAATTCGTTCAAAACTTTTTAAGAATAGAAAAGTGGTTATATGATGTACCTCCTATCACAGGAGAGGTATTTAAACAATGGATTAAGGATATTTACCAGGATAATCTTTTAGCAAAAAATCAATTGAAATTAGGCTCTAAAGTAATAGACTTATCAAAAATTTATATCCCTTTATTAAATATAGTTGCTGACGAAGATCATCTTGTTTCTCCTGAAGGTAGTGCGGCATTAAACAAACTTGTATCAAGTAGCGATAATAGATTAATGAGGTTCCCTACGGGCCATGTTGGTTTAATTGCTAGTAGCTATTCACAATTAAATGTTCTTCCCAGAATGGGAAAATGGTTGTTCTCTAGATCCGATAAATAATAAAGTAAACTTACTATACTAAGTATTTTAAGATCTTTTAACTGAGATATTAATGATCTTAGCTAAGATGGTAACAAATCAAGATGGAAACAATTATTTTTTGATTTAATAATAGTATAAGCAAGTTTTCTCTTAACAAACATTTTTTAATTTCCTGAGAACATAATAATAGGATGATCCCATATGAATTTATTTATTCATTTATAAACACTATATTACACCTTGATCCCTCAATCCGTTGGGTTGGTTTAACTAATAAAGAAGGACTAATTCTTAATGAAAAATATCGGAAGGATCTGCATCCTCTCCTTACGGAAGAAGAGAATGAAGAATATGCTTCTAATGCAATTTCGAGACAAAGAACACGGTCTAAATTTGAACAAAAGATAGGTAAATTAATATATGCTTTTGGAAAATATGAAAAACTAAATAGAGCGACTATTCCTATAAATGGTAATTACTTTTTGCTATTAAGTATAGATTCATATGAACTCAATTTTGATAAAATAATTATGGACCGGGTTTTACCTTTAATTAATGAAACAAAGGAGCAATTTGTATCGCTTTAAAAGGATTATATTAAGAGCGATAATAGATAAAGAAGATAAAAGTGAATTTTTTAATTATTTTGGGTCTCCGTTGGTAATATTAAACCTCTTAATTACTAGATTTTCCTTAAATCAGTGAAGAAATTACAAGTGAGTATTATCCATGTATGGCTGATTATAATGAATATTAATTGTCCATTTAAAATAGTTATGCATAATGTACACTAAATTTTCAAAGTAACAGAATTTTTTTAAATCGATATAATATGTACCATGTATTTTTATATCCTTTTTATAATTTCCTACTGTTTGTTATTATTATATATAATAATTATTGAACAACTTAAAAATGGATAATTTTAAGCAATAACTAATTATATTGATAATATTCTATCGTTTTCAGTATTTGCATTGTCAAGGCAAAAAATTATGATCATAGATGATGAAATTGATATCACGAATCTATTTAAAGAAATTTTAAGTAATGCTGGATATAAAGTAAATTGTTTTAATGATCCCTTAAAAGCTTTAACAGAGTGTAATAAAAATCATAACAGCTATATCTTAATTATTTCAGATGTTAGAATGCCTAAAATGAGTGGAATAGAATTGGTTAAAAAAATAGCTGAAATTGATAATGAGATCAAAGTAATTTTAATGACTGCTTTTGATGTTACCGGAGAAGAATTAAAAGAGGTTAAATTTGAAAAATTTCTGAATAAACCGATTTATTTAAAGAAACTTGTTGACCTAGTGAAAATGACCTTGTCCGACTAACAAATCCATTTCACTTTTGATCTACAAAAATAGTTAATGAGATTTCAATTCTAATTCTAACAATTTATTTTTTAAATATGAATCGATATTTCTTATAACATTAGGATTATCCTCAAGATATTTCTCCATTCTTTTATCACTATACTTTATATCTGAATAGGTTATTATTCCATTTTGAGAATTATATCGGTACTCAATAGTTATAAATCCAGAGAGTATCTCCCCGTCGCCAGGGAATTTAATAGCAATTAAATCATAAAGCTTAGTTATATAAGAATTTAATTTTGCATTCTTTTTAACTTTTTTAGTATTAGATACTATCTTTGGCAGTGATATAGTATGTTCATCATAACATAAATATCTCTCATTATCTTTAAAACAAGTTTCGTTAAAGGGCATATTTAATACTGTATATAAGCTAAATAAACTATATAACAGCTAATATACATTCTTTTTAAACGAATGCAAATATGATTTAAAATGATCAAATAATTTCAAACTACATTTTTCCCTCTAATTTATTAAAAAATGTAAGAATTCTAAATCATGTGTACAAATATTTACTATCGATCTTTTAAAAATATATATAATAATAATTCTAAGGATAAAAAAGATTTAGTAATTGGAAATAATTTATTACCATAAGCTAATAAGATATAAGAATTATTTAAAATTATTATAAATATTTAGAAGATAAACATTTTCCTATAATTTGGAGCAAAATGTTATTATTTCTCTTCTCAGTATTATTTAAATAAATTTATTCTCTCCAATTAATATTGGTATACTTCAAAGCTTTAAATTTTATATTGCCTAACCTTATTTATGGAATCGAATGGAAATAACCTTATCATAGAGGATTGGCAATCGTTAGTGAACAAGCCTGTTTATTCTAGTAATGGCAATGATATTGGAATTGTTCGCTCTGTGCAGCCCGAATTTCTAATCACTTCATATGGTTCAATTACCCAAGATCGATATCTTATACCTAAGTCCTCCGTTCAATCATTTAAAAATGGAATTATATATATAAATGAAGATTCAGATTTTGTACAACAGAACTTTAAATTTGAATAGGATGATTTAAAATGGAAAATAAAAATTTTACCAATTCTTATTCTCATTCTGCTACTACCAATGGTATAAGTGCTGCAGAACGAATTAAATCGTTGTACGGAGATTTCGTAGCAGAATCCTCAAAATTATTTCCTAAAGTTGATCAAAAATTATTATTAGATATGATTCACCTTGAAACTTCATATAAAGATTGGGAGGGAAGTGTTTTGTTAAAGATCGTATATTCTTCAAAGTCTAAAGTGGATACAACTAAAAAGAAAGAGGAAATCTTTAATCGGTATCAAAAGATGCCTGATGAGGTTATCGAAGGTCGAACCTTAAGAGTTAAACTTATTCGAATGTATATCAAAAACTTAGAGGAATTAATTACCAGTGATAGGGAAATTGAATTTGTTACTGGTTCAGCGACTTTAGCTCCGTCAGATTCTTATTCCGACTCCGCATAAAGAATCATTTAACTACTTTTTAATTATTTTCATTCCATTTGTTTCTATAATATTGTTGCTAAGATATTATAGGAGAAAAAATTCCTTAATAACAAATATGGTAGTTATTTATTTTCATCTTTTACTTTAAAATGATAAAATATTGTCGGAATTTTTTAGTGAAATATAAAATTTAAGTTTTTTTCTCCTATAGTTCTCATAGTTCCTAAATTGAAGTGTGTGTATAGGTATCACAAAAAATGAATTTAGGATAATTAATTGTGCATAATGATATTCATTTTCTTTTAGAATTTATTTAACTACGTCTTCTTCCACCACTATGAGAGGCTTTACCCCCCTCTCTAGCAACTCTTGTTCTCGTTTCGTCATCCGTTGCTTGTAACCCTCTCTCATCATGAGGCGCATTTCCACCCTCTCTAGCAACTCTTGTTCTTGTTTCATCGCTGGCGGATGCCAATCCTCTATTTGTATTTTTTTGATTATCTTTAGCCATTACTTTTGAATAATCTATAATTTATTAAAAGGTTATAGTTAAATAACTAAATAATTAACATCGTTTCTAAAATAAATATTATGACAAAAATGAAAATGATCAAATTATTTGTTATTGTATTACAGATTCAAGACTAGGCAAATTTAAAGCCAATTTTGTACTTTTGTTTTAAATAGAAAAAGGAAATTGTATAAGTGGGAAAATTGCAAAAATGCAAACAGTGAAAAAAATATTGTAGGAAGGAGAGTGAGGGTAGAACCAGCGATATCTATAATGCAAAAAGAGATATTTAGGAATACATCAGAGGATCATGTTTGCCATTATGAATTAAATGTGATTGTTCTTGTTGTTGTTGTTGTTGTTGTTTAATGGATTTAATCAAATTACTTAACTTATGTTTCACTTCTTCTCCTTCTTTTCGTAATTCTGTTGTGTCTACTTTAAAGTAGTTATTAGCTATTGTATTTTGTAAAAATTCAATTGTTAATGCAGCCCCCTCTGGATCAGGTATACCTGATTGAGTAGGAATAAAAATTACTGAACAAGAAATGTTATGTGATATAGATGAAGATAATAAACCTCCTGCTATCCCACCAATAAACGAAGTTGAACCTTCTATTAGAGATTCGATATTTACATTCTTGTTGTTATTAATGGAATCAATAATTTTATTATCATCACTTGCTAGAATAATAGGACTTCGTTCGACATTGGAGAGTATCTGAGGATTAAGGTCTGTTGAAGATCTAGGCTGAATAGCCATCCCATCAATAATAAAAACATCTTGAATACCAATATCTTCAGCCCACTTAGCAAGTGTATCTAATACTGAATGCATTCCATTTATCATTATAGGCGCCTCGCATATCAATGCACAAATAGTTCCATCTATATTAGAGTAAATTCTGAAAGGATGATGTAATTTACCATCCATAAAAATAACGCCTGGAACAATGAATTCTGACTCAAAACACAAAATTTGTTGCATGTCTAATTTTTTTATGATATAATTAATACTGATAGAGCCCACCAACCCAGGACCAGGAAACCCTGCAATAAGTATAGGATTATTTAATTTTATTTTATTAGGTAGGGAAAATAAGGAAGTTTTCCCATCATAAGAAGAAAACTTGGTATGTTGTACCATTTAAATATTCAATATAAAAATGTATTACATACTATTTAATGATAAATGTCAAAGAATTTTTAATATTTATTATTATCAATCTATTTCCAATTTATTTTAATATGTTGTTAGCAGAGGGAGTGACATCAATTAGTAAATCCTTAAGAATGAAATAAATACTATGGAATAGTCATCATTATACATATTAGTGATTATGTGTATAACAATCATAACTCTACCACAAGTAAATGATTGAATGATCTAACCTGTTTGTACTTTAGATTTACAAGTAAAAGTACAAAATTTATGAAATATTCCGAATATTGGAATAATTAATTCTTATCCCGGATATGCTTAGTAAATTCAGAAATATAAAGTTGAAATGAAGGCTCGATCTACACTGCTCTTTTCCTTTGACTAGAACAATTATTGATTAAGGAGTGTTTCCATTTCTTCTTCAGAGGGCTCATTCTTTCTCTCGAACTTTGATGATGCAAGAGTAGACGAAAGATTTAACCATAAAGAACTCCCATCATATTTTATAATATATTTCTTGGGAATATAGTATAAATGAACATTCGCAAATCCTTCTCTAACGACAATAAATTCGTTTCCAACTTTATCTACATCTCCAATATCTATATTATCAGTGGTTCGAACATGTTTGTGAATTATTTCTTCCCATGGAATTTTTAACTCTTCATCCATTCTTTGTGTTTTTATCTCTAATCCAGGTTCTTTTGCCATGAAAGGAATTAATTCATACTCCTCTCCTTTTTCGCTTTCCTGCAATTCTGATTCAAGAGGAGGTGCGTCCCGTTGATATTTTTGAACTATCTGATCCTTTTCTAGCGAAGAATATATTGTGTCACCATCATATTGATGTAAATATTTCTTTGGAAGGAAATAACGTTTTTTACTAATAACGCCATCTTCAACCTCCACAAAATATTGTCCTACACTCTTTATCTTACCTACTTCCTTTTCATCAGTTGACTTTACTTCTTTGTTCATGACCTTATCCCAACTCAGTTTGGCTCCTTTCACTTTAGAGAAATCTTGATCATTACCAGATTCAACTACAGAATATTGAGGTATATCGTTCTCAAAAGTGGGATGTTTTTTCCTAAGAAATTCTTTCCTTTCCTTGTAATTATCATCATTTAACATTTCATCAGACGGATTAGATTTATTGGAGTATTTAGTTTTTATTTCATCTTCAGTTAATGCCAGAATGATGTCATCCCCATCATATCCTTCAACAAAATATTTCGGAACGAAAAAATAATCTTTATCTACTATTCCCTTTTTTATTTGAATATAATCTTGAGAGATTTCTTCTATCTTACCAATCTCTTTCTTATTTATCGATTTAGCATTCTTTCCTTTTGCTTTATCCCACGAAAGACCAACTGTCAATTTTCTTAATAGTAAGCTATGCAACATATAATTTATTAGTTATCAATAATACATCATTGAAATTAGTCGATATATTCTTTATATTTAATGTTGATCAATTAGGGTATTATGGAGAACGAGGGAGGTACCTCAGGCCCTACAATTTTATGGGATGAAATGAAGGATAAAAAAGTTAAATCGATTGATGGCGAAAACTTAGGAAAAATTGAAAAAATATCTCAAAATCATATAATGGTTGAAGAAGGCTTGATTAAAAAGAAAAGATTTTGGATTCCCAAATTCTTGGCTGATGTATATGATGGGAAATATATATGGTTAGATATTAATCAAGAGGAAATTAAAAAACAATATTATTATGATGAAGAACCATCATCCTCTCAGTATGACTTGCAAATGAGCGAATTTAATACCAAATATGGTAAAACTAAGACTAAAGATTATAATGAAAAAATCAAGTTAAAGGAAGGCACTGAATTAAAAACTAAATCTAAGAAGGGCTATAAAAATATCCGTGATTTAAAATAAATTTGCTTCTGATTGCTTTTTATTCTCTTTTTGGCCTATTGTAAATGCTTTTTTCCCTTAAACTCGTTCATTAATTTTTTTTATTGATAATTACCTCAAATAACTTTGCACGTCTACAAGGAATACTTCAAGCTGGCTTTAGCCGTTAGATTAAGAATAGAAGTGAAATTGGAATTATTTTACCTCAAGAGAATGGAGTAGTATTTTATAAAACTGGAAATCAATATTACTCAATAAGAATCGAAGAAATTATTGAGATAAAAGATATTGTGAATATACATCATTCTTTAAAGAGTGTTTTTGAATAGTTAGATCTAGCATATTTTCTAATGTATGATAATGTTCTAAAAATTCTATACCTTTTCTTGTGGTGGTTAACTTACTCTCTGAGTCAATACTGAGTAAATTTTTCTCTATCAAATGATTCATATATAATTTAAACTGCGTGTTAGAAACAAATGATCTATGCATTACTTTTGATTTTTTTGCTCCTTCGATTGCTGCTTCGAGTATAGAGGAAATTATTTCTATTCTACTTCTGTACTTTGGATTCACAATTAATTATTGACAAGAAAGTATATAATGAATTCTGATAGCATAAAGTCAAATTTTAATACTTAAAAGTTCTATATTATGAAGACAATATTTAGTTTTTAAATATGTTAAAAATTGAGAAAGAAAAAAAATTATGTTAAAATACTTTTAATAGTTCTAATTTAATTTTTAAATTTAGTCCTTGTACTATATCAGACTTAATAGTCCTTATATTCTCTCAAGGATATTAAATCTTATCTCTGATTACTTCTAATTTATCCTTGTACGTCTGATATGTAAATACAGATTTCGCCATAAGTCTATTACAGAATAATTTTAAAAAAGGAATAAACTCTAAGTCTACCACGATTTCGATCCTATTTTTATAATTAATATGTTGACCCATTTTATCATGGTTTATATTAAATAAATTATTAGACAATTAATTAAAGTTATATTTATATCAAATTTTTAATGAGGTTATAATCAGTATATTAAAGTCTTAAAAAGGTATAACAAAAAATTTTTTAAAATAAAAAAAGGAGTTGTGAATAAAGCTTATTTGGGTTTGAACAAGTCACCTATAGCTTTTCCTACATTATTTAGAGGATTATCAGATTGGTTACCCTGCTGGCCTCCTGTTGTTTGATTTCCTTGTTGTTGTTGCTGGCCTCCTGTTGTTTGATTTCCTTGTTGTTGTTGCTGGCCTCCTGTTGTTTGATTTCCTT
>Ga0111539_10010978_pt1 | contig 11402 bp, 9 predicted proteins | sample RhiMethybrSRZTD1_FD_79667 | JGI IMG/M metagenome (GOLD analysis project Ga0111539, IMG submission 79667) | Populus rhizosphere microbial communities from Tennessee, USA - Rhizosphere MetaG P. TD hybrid SRZTD1 (version 2) (version 2) | ecosystem: Host-associated > Plants > Roots > Rhizosphere >...
ACGTGCGAACCGCATTGGTGTCGCCGACGGACTACCTGGGATTCGCCGGCTTGACGGTCAGCGATCTGTATCGATGGTTCATCCTCGGCTTCTTCGCGCAGCACATTACGCCGATCGTGGTGACGATCGCAGCCGGGCAGGCGTGGGTCGCGGCGGCGCTCCTCCGCGGCCGACGCTGGCAGCGGGCAGGTCTCGCGGGGGCGGTGGTATTTCTGCTGGCGATTGCGCCGCTGGGAATCGGATCGGGCCTGCCGGCCACGGTGATCATGGCGCTCGGGGCGGGTGTCCTGTGGCGCGAACCGGTCAAGCCGCGAACCGTCGTCGAGCTGATACCGAAGCGGTCCGAGGTCTGTCGACGAGCGGCGTGATCCCTTCGTTCAGGTGAGGACGGCACGACCTCAATGGAAGTCACCCGAGCCGTCCTCCCGCCGCGATTAGTTCGCACCCGCGCGGAGAATCCCGCGCCGCTGGGCGGCGGCCGGCTCGTGATCACATCTGCTTTACGCCATTTTCAGGGAGCGCGCGCGGTACGCATCGTGCGGAACTGACTGTGGTCAGACGCAGGAGGGTGTGCGGTATGGTCAGCAAACAGTTTTCGCACGTGGTTTCGCGCCTGTGCTTGGCCGCGGCGTTGGCCCTGGCCGCTGGCAGCACGGCGCTGCACGCCCAGACGCCGGCCGCGGCTGGACATCACGAAACGGCCGTCGAACCCGGAGGAGCACAGTCGGGTGCGACGATGGCCGATCGCCACCAGGCAATGATGGCCGGGCGGAAGGAAATGATGGCCAGGATGGCCGCTGCCGATCAGAAGCTCGCCGAGCTTGTCGCGAGGATGAACGCCGCAACAGGGGACGAGAAAATCACCGCAATCACCGCAGTCGTCACCGAGCTCGCCGCGCAGCGCAAGCAGATGCAGCAACAGATGATGGCGATGCAGACCGGCATGATGGAGCAGATGATGGCGCACATGTCCGCGATGCACGGAATGGGCGGAATGATGAAGAAGGCGCCGGAGCCGGCGCCACAGGCCGACGACCCGAGTCAGACAGATCATCGCGACCATCATTCGGAGAAGTGAACGTCGGTGACCGACGAAGAGGACCGAGTCATGTCTAAGGCCCTGGAGACGATTGGGGGACAGGTCAGCCGCGGCTTCGAGGCCGTGCGCGACGCGTTTGCGGAGAACTTCGTCCACCGCAGGGAGCTGGGCGGTGCCGTCTGCGCGTATGTCGACGGCGGGAAGGTCGTCGATTTGTGGGGAGGCGTCCGCAACAAGACAACAGGCGACGCTTGGGAACCGGACACCATGGTCATCGTCTACTCGGCAACCAAGGGACTGGCGGCGATGACGCTTGCGCTCGCCCATTCGCGTGGCTGGCTCGACTACGAAGAGCGAGTGTGCGTCTACTGGCCTGAGTTCGCGCAGCAGGGCAAGGATCGAATCAGGGTCCGGCATCTGCTGGCGCACCAGGCAGGGCTCTATGCACTGGATCAGCCGCTCGATCGCGACCTCGTGTCCGACCTCGATCGGCTGGCCGCCGTTCTGGCCAGGCAGAAGCCGGCATGGCAACCCGGCACGCGCCAGGCGTATCACGGCATCACGCTCGGCTTCTACCAGAGCGAGCTGTTGCGCCGCGTCGATCCGCAGCATCGGAGCGTCGGCCAGTTCTTCCAGGACGAAATCGCCACGCCTCTGGGACTCGACGTCTACATCCGGCTGCCCGAAGACATTCCGGAGTCGCGACTGGCGACGATCGCGCGGCCGCGGGCGAGGGACATGCTGTTTGGGTTCCCGCCCCGTCTGCTGCTCGACACGTTCAGCCGTCGCTCGAAGATCGTGCGCGCATTGAGGGGATCCGAGCTGCCTCACGATCGACAACGCGTCTATGCCCGCAATCTCGAGGTGCCGTCTGGAGGCGGGGTGGGCACCGCCCGGGCGATCGCGCGCGCATACAGCGCCTTCGCGGGAGACCGAGGCGAGCTTGGGCTGGGGCGGCAAACGCTGGATCTGTTGGCCGCACCGGCGATACCGCCGACGCGTGGCTTCTACGACGAATGCCTCAAGGCGCAGGGCGTGCAGTTCTCGCTCGGCTTCATGAAACCGGGGCCCGCGCTGCCGTTCGGCAGCCCCAGCGCGTTCGGGTCGCCAGGGGCGGGCGGCGCGATGGGGTTTGCCGACCCGGCGGTCGGAGTCGGCTACGCGTATGTCACGAGCCAGATGGGAACGCGCCTGTCCGGCGACCCGCGCGACGTCGCGCTCCGGGACGCGCTGTACACCGCGATCGGTGCGCGTTCACCAGCGCCGGGACTTGCCGCGTAGCTTTCGTCAGCGCCGCAGATCGTCAAGCCGCCGGTCATACTCGCCGTGATCCATCTCCCCACGGGCGTAGCGGCGCTTCAGAATCTGCTCGGGACTGCCGTCGCGCGGAATCACCGGGCCTGCGACAAACCTGATGATGATCCAGACGAGAAGAATCAGCAGCGCAACCCCGAGCAGCCAGCCGATCCACATCCACCCGCCCATCGAGCTCATCATCCCGACCCCCATAAGTCACCTCACATGAAAGTCGATTTCGATCCTGATCAGGACGTCGACGGCGACGCCATCGAGCCGACCGGGAAGGAACCGCCACTCGCGAATCGCCGTGACGGCGGCCTCGTCCAGACCGCGGTCGAGTGAACGGGTGACCTCGATGGCGTAGGGGACGCCGTTGCGACCGACGATCGCCCGCAGGACGACGGTGCCTTGTATGTGGTACTGCAGGCCCTCTGCCGTGTACTTCGGTTTGGCCTGGAAGAGGAGAGACGGCGCGGTCACCCCGCCGCCGACCTGGTAGACGCCACCGCCGGTACCTCCACCCGTGCCGGGTCCGACCCCCGGCCCGACGCCGGAGCCGATACCGCTGCCATAACCGTCGCCGATCCCGGACCCCGAACCAGGGCCCCGCGAATCCGACGGCGAGACCACCCAGTCGGGCAGCCCGGCAATCCATACCTTTCCCGACGCCAGCGGCTTCACGTCGAGGAGCGCATCCTGTGTCAGCGGTCGTTCAACCGGCTGTGAGCTTGCGGTCACGACGCGGCGCGGTGCGACGGGAGCGGAGAGGCGATCGCGTCCGATCGACGCCGCGCGAGCAGGTGCGGACCGCCGACGCGCACCGCCGCCGCCACCGCCGCCGTGGGGGCCGGGGGCCTGCAGAAAGATCAGGCGCGGTAGTTGACCCGACATCTGTCTTGACGGTTGGTGTGATGCCACGAGCGCACTTGAACGTGCAGCGGCGACAGCGACGACGACGGCAATGACGACGTGCAGCAGTACTGACGTGAGCGTTCCAGTGCGTGCGCCAATGGCGCGCCGTGGCAGTCGAGGCGACGGCATCGCCAGCAGCAGAAGGTTTCTCTGCTCGCTCGCAGGGAGAGAACGCTCGCCTGACACCGCGGCAGGTATTGCGATCGGTCGGTACTCATGAAGAGTTAACGAGATCGACACCTCTGAGCTGGGGCAAGTGAGGTACCACGGCGATGAGAAAGGATTCGTGCGAAGAGTCCGCACGATGGGACAGCCGCGGTGCGAAAAAATCCGCGCCGTGAGAGTGAAAAAACTCGCTTGATCCCGGTCAAGGGCCACTACAATTTGACGGCAATCTCGACAGGCGGACGGAGGCGGAGCGGTGAACCCAGTCAAAGTGATCCTTTAGGACAGCGATGCGTCCCGCCTTTGTGATCACTGCACTTCGCAACCCGATTTCCCGGATTGGTGTCGCTCTCACGACCGCGAGCGCGCTCCTGTTTCTGTTCCTCCTTGCCGCCCTCACAGCTGGCTTTCTTCAGAATCCCTACTCTGGGCTGGTCGTCTTCGTGCTGGTGCCGGCGCTGTTCGTCGTCGGTCTGCTGCTCATCCCGGTTGGACTGCGAATCGAACGCCGGCGCGTGGCACGCGGCGTCGCCCGGCCCGCGTGGCCGCGCATCGATTTGAACGATCCGGCCATTCGCCGGACGGTGTTCGTTCTTATCGCCGCCACGTTCGTCAACCTGGTGATCGTGTCGATCGCCAGTTTCGGCGCGGTCGAATACACGGAGTCGCAGGCGTTCTGCGGGCAGACCTGTCACACCGTGATGGAGCCTGAATTCGTCGCGCATCAGAGCGGCTTGCATGGCAGCGTGCACTGCGTCACCTGCCACGTCGGCCCCGGCGCCGGCGGTTTCCTGACGGCGAAGCTGAATGGCACCAGGCAGCTGTGGCTCGCGATGACGGGCAGACACAGTCGTCCGATCCCGACGCCCGTCAAGAACATGCCCGACGTGCGTAGCTCGTGCGAGCAGTGCCACCGGCCGGACCGCTTCGTCGGAGACAAGGTCACAGTCCTGTATGAACATGCGGACGACGAGGCGAATACAGCGACGATGACGACGGTGCGGCTGCATGTCGGCGGCCCAATCTCGGGCACGACGACGGGGAGCGGCATTCACTGGCATATGAACCGCGCGAACGTCGTGGAATATGTGGCCGTCGACGACAAACGCGAGCAGATTCCCTACGTCCGCGTGTCCACACCCGACGGCACCGTCCGCGAATACTTCGCCGCCGGGACCACGGGCGCCGATGTTGCAAACAAGCCCCGGCGGCGGATGGACTGCCTCGACTGTCATAACCGCCCCGCACATCGATTCAGCTCGTCGCCCGAGCGCGAAGTTGACGGGGCAATGGGTGCTGGTCAAATCAGCGCCAAGATTCCGTTCATCCGCCGCGAAGCCGTGCGCGCATTGCGCGCGGAGTACGCGACGCAGGAGATTGCGTCCCGCGAAATAGCGCGGTCGATCCGCGACGCGGTGAGCGCGCGATCGCGGCAGGTCTTCGAGGAGTCGGATCTGCGTCAGGCGATCGCGGTGACGCAGGCGATTTACCAGCGCAGCGTGTTTCCGTCGATGAAAGTCGGCTGGGGCACCTACGCGAACCAGATCGGCCACATCGTGTCGACGGGCTGCTTCCGGTGTCACGATGAGGAGCACAAGACGGCGGACGGCCGCGCCATCAGTCAGGACTGCGAGCTGTGTCACACGATCGAGTAGCGAACCCGGTTGTTGCAGACGACGAGGTGTCTCGATGAACCAGAACAGGTGGTTTGCGTGGGCGGCGATCACGCTGACCATTCTTTTCATGGCGGCATTCGTCACCGCGACGGAACCGGTTGTCGCGGCGCGCGAGGCAGCGGCACCGTTGCAGCAGAAGGCGGCGGCCCCGCAGGCGCCGGCACCGCAGCCCGCGCCTCAAGCCGGCTACGTCGGGGAGAGCACGTGCCTGACATGCCACGATCAGTCCTACAAGGGCACCAAGCACGCGCTGGCGTTCAACGAGCGCACGCCGGCGGCCACTCATGGCTGCGAGAGCTGCCACGGGCCGGGGCAGAAACACGCTGCCAGCGGCGATCCCGAGCTCATCAAACGCTTCTCTAAACTGTCGCCGGCGGAGGCCTCGGCGACCTGCACGTCGTGCCATAACCGCGCGTCACACGCGCTCTGGGACGGCAGCCAGCACGATCAGCGGAACATCAGCTGCGTCACCTGCCATAGCGTCCACGGATCGAAAGGGCCGTCACAGCTGAAAGCGGGCACCGTCGTGCAGCAGTGTGCGACGTGCCACCGCAGCATCACGAACAAGGTGTACCGGTACAACCACATGCCGGTGCGGGAGGGAGCGATGACCTGCGCGTCGTGTCACAACGTGCACGGCAGCACCAACGTCAAGCTCCTGCGTGCGGGCACGACGGTGGACGAAAGCTGCACCAGCTGTCACGCGGACAAGCGAGGCCCCTATCTCTGGGAACACGCCCCTGTCAGTGAGAGCTGCGTCACGTGTCACGATCCGCACGGATCGAACAACGACCGGATGCTGGTCAGCAAGCAGCCGTTTCTGTGTCAGCGCTGCCATGTGACGTCCCGTCATCCACCGACGGTGTATGACGGATTCCAGCTGAACAACTCGCAGAACGCCAACAAGATCTTCGGCCGCGGCTGTACGAACTGCCACCAGATGGTGCACGGCTCGAACGCGCCGTCTGGCAAGACGCTGCTGCGTTAGGAGGCCGCGATGCGCAACGCATACCTGACGCTGACCGCTGCACTCCTCCTGATTCCGCGGCTGACCACGGCGCAGGCGGCGCAACCGGCACCGGCGGTTGCGGCTGGCACCGGCACAGCCGACGTGGGCGGGATGTTCACGACCACCGACGGAGACGAAGCGAGATACGAGCGGTACCGCGACACGCGCGATGGCGCGTATACGAACATCACGTGGGGCCGGGAAACGGGATCGTACCTGTTCGACGCGAGCGCCTCCCATATCGGCTACCGCGACCAGCGCTATAACGTCGACTATTCCCGTCGCCGCTTCGACTTCGGCTTCCACTGGACGTCGCTGCCGCTTAACTACAGCTACCTGACGCGCACGGCATTCGTGACCAATGGGACCACGCTGACGCTGCCCGACAGCACGCAGGCGGCCGTGCAGGGTCCGGGCAACTCGACCACTGATGGGACGGCAGTCGGCGTCCCGTGCGCGCCTGGGGCGCCACCGGCGGCGTGCACCAGCACCAACGCCGCGCAGATAGCGCAGGCGAAAGCGAATCGTTCGATCTACGACTCGCTGGCCAATCCGTTCGACCTCCGGCACCAGCGCGACACGGCGCTGTTCGACGTGAGGTATGCGGCGACCAGCACGGTCGATCTCGACGCTCGCTTTCTGTCGTCCGGACGCGACGGCCAGCAGCCGTGGAACGCGTCGTTTGCCTTCAACACCGCCGTCGAACTGCCGCAACCACTCGATCAGCGCACCAACGACGTGTCGGTCGGCGCGTCGTGGACGAACCCGAAAGGCATGTTCCGCGTCGGCTGGGACGGATCGTGGTTCACGAACCACAATCAGATCCTGACGTGGGACAACCCTATCCGCAGCACTGATTTCACCAACGGCAGCACGGTGTTCAACTGTCCGGCCTCGGGGCCGAGCGGGCCCTGGGACTGCAGCGGATACAGCAACGGGAACGGGCCGGCGCGGGGACGCGAGGCGCTGGCGCCGAGCAACATGATGAACGTCGTCAGCGCCGTGGCGATGTACAAGCTCGCCGCGCGCACTACACTGAACGGCACGCTGCAGTTCACCAACCAGCGCCAGGACGAAGACCTGATTCCGTGGACGATCAACTCGGTCATCGACCAGCCGGCCACGTTTACGAACTTTCCGCACCTGTCAGCGTTGCCGCGCTCGACGGCGGAGGCGGAGGCGCAGGGCATAAACGCGTTGATCAACTTCACCACACGGCCGTCGCGCCGCACGAGCGTCAATGTGCGGTATCGATACAACAAGCGTGACGTGCAGACGCCGATCTTCGACGCGACAGAGTACGTGCGGTTCGACGCCGTCCCGGAAGAAGTGGAAGAAGGGTTCTCGCCGCAGTTCGACAACTCGCGCGATTTCTTCGACGCGAATCTGTCTTTTTCGACGAACGGGTGGGGCACCCTTCGAGCGGGCTATGGACGCGAGGACATCACGCGGCACGGCCGCGGCTTCGCCGATGTCGGCGAGAACATTTTCCGCCTGTCGTACGACGCCTATTCGAATCAGTACGTGACCGTCAGGGGCAACGTAGACCTGGGGTGGCGCCGGGGCTCAGGGTTCGTCGAAACCGGCATCGACTACGAGCAGGGCCCCGGCGGGACGCAGCCGACGCTGCGCTATTACGACGAAGCGGACCGCGATCGCACTCGCGGCTCGATTGTGATTACGGCGATGCCGTCGGACCGGGTCGATGTGTTCTTTCAGTTCGCCGGGACGCGCGACAAGTATCTCGTCGACGAGTCGGCGCCAGTCGATCGTCCGGGCGAACACTTCGGCCTGCAACGGCAGACGACCACCAGTTACAACGTCGGCTTCAACTTCCATCCGACAGACGTCGTCAGCCTCGGCGCCAACTACGGTCGTGACTCGTTCGGATCGTTTCAGCGATCGCGCAACGCCAACCCGGCGCCGGATCCGACGTGGACCGATCCCAGTCGTGACTGGACGCTCGACAACGACGACCACGTCAACAACGTCGGCCTGTATGTCGATATGACGCGACCCGTGCGCAACACCGACATCCGGTTCGGCTACGACTACAGCGACTCGAACAACAGCTTCGTTCACGGTGGTCCGCGCGTCACGTCACTCACGGACATCGGCCAGTTCATCCCGTTGCCGAACGTGGAGAACTCGTGGCATCGGCTGACTGCCGACGTCACCTACTTTCTCAACACCCGCGTCGGTGTCGGCGTCGGTTACTACTTCGAGACACTGGATGTCAGTGACTTCAACACTATCGATACGGACGGTCCGGTTGGTTTTGCGCCGGCGACGGGAGACCCGCGGCTCGACTGGCTTGGCGGGCTGACGCTCGGGTACGGCAATCGGCCGTACACCGGCCACACCGCGAACGTGCGCGTGGTCTACCGGTTCTGAGATCATGCATCTGTGAGAGATCGGGTGGTCGTGCAATGAGACGACATCACGAGGAAGTCGCCGTGCTGCCGGCGTTGACGCTCCTGCTGCCGTTCGCAGGCGCGCTGTGGCTGCGCATCGTCACGGGAGGGCGGAAGAGAGACCGCGAGTAGGAATCGCGGCGCCAGGAAAGCCGATCCCGGCGGGATGGTTTCTGCGCGACGATGGCGGCAACGCTGGCGCTGGCCGAATCGAGCGCTGCCTAGATCGCACCCGCGGTGGCGCGCACCGAAAAACCGACCTCATCTCGTGCGGATCACGAAGGTCGACCTGCCGCCGTACCTGCCTGACGTGCGACTCGAGGCGATTGCCGATGCGCTGTCGCGCTGATGCCGCAACCCGGCGCGCACGGGCGCCGGGGATGGATCGGTGGGTTGCGTGGCTGTACAGGCAGCGGGTGCCGACGGCCGAACTCGCCCAACGCCTGTAACGAGCTATTGGCTGCGCCGAGTAGAACACACGGGGCTGCCAGTTCTCAGCCGGTGACGCGGTGCCGCGGCCATGGCGGCAGCACGTGGACGAGCGCCACCAGCAGAATGAACGGCAGGACGAGGAGCAGGATCGCGACACCGAGCCCCTCTCTCGTCGCAAAGTCCAGCTTGTAGGTCGTGTATCCCAGAAAACTCTTCGAGAACAGCTGCCCGCCGATGACCACATTCCAGCGCATCGCGAAGATGCCAATCAGCGTCAGCACGCCGGCGACGCCGTAGACGGCTCGGCGCACTGATTGATTGGCGGCAACGCGTCCGACGCCAAGCAATGCAATCGGCACTGCCGTCCCGACGATGAGCTGCAGCACGATCTGCGAGACGAACAACCGGGTGTGCACCATGAAGTCGAGCGTCTTGAACGACTCGTCGGCCTCGTAAATCCGATGCAGCAGGTCGAGCAGCTCGAGCGACACGTCGATCAGGAACGCATAGAGCAGGTAGCGGGCGATGGTGTCGAGGCACGTCATGTCCACCGGTATCCGGCGGTACCACGTTGCGGCCATGTACATCAGCATGACGAGCGCAATGCCCGACACGATCGCCGAGAACAGGAAGACGACCGGCATCATCGGCGTTGACCACCACGGGTTCGCCTTGACCGACCCGAAGATGAACCCGACGTAGCCGTGCAGCAGAAATGCCGAGGGAATGCCGATGATCGTGACGAGGCGCCCGGCTCGATCGTCGATCCGCAGCGCAGCGTCGCTGATGTTCCGGGACCCGAGGGCGAGGACCGCATAGCCAAGTCGCCTGATTCCCTTCGCCTCCCGCCACGCGATCACGATCTCCTTGCGGTACTCGAGCCAGATCTCGACGACCAGCACCGCCATCAGATACCAGAGATACACGAAGCCGAACATGGCCATCGCCGAGGTCGTGTGCGGCGTCAGATACATTTCGAACGATCGCTCCGGGTGCCCGAGGTGCAGCTGCAGCGGCAGCGGGGCGACCACCATGAAGGCGAGTGCGGTCAGCAGCGCAAGACGATACGTCGGTTTGACGGCCTGCACGTTGAACACACGCTCGAGCGAGGCGAGGATGAATGCGCCCGCGACCAGCCCGGTGATGAACGGGTAGAGCACGATCAGGAGGCTCCACTGCAGCTCAAGCTCGTTCGGATAGATGTAGCCTTCGACCCCGCTCACGGCCGCCTCCTCATCGCACGGCACCATCCAGGCCGTTGTAGAAGGTCTTCGGGTGCGTCGCCATCTGCGGCTTCAGCACGTGTACCGTGTGCGTGCGCAGGAACTCGTGGATCGGATCGTTCGGGTCTTTCAGGTCGCCGAGGTAGCGTGCGCCGGTCGGACAGATTTCCACGCACGCCGGTTTGAGTCCCTGCGTAATCCGGTGGTAGCAGAGCGTGCACTTGTCCGCGGTGTGCGTCTCCGGATCGATGTAGCGACAGCCGTACGGACACGCCTGCACGCAGTAGCGGCAGCCGAGGCAGTACTCCTTGTCCACGAGCACGACGCCGTCCGGCGTCTGGAAGGTCGCGCCGACGGGGCAGACCTGCACGCACGGTGAATCCGCGCACTGATTACAGAGCTTCGGGACGAAGAACGTCTTCACGCCCTTCTTCGTGCTGGCCGGAAAGCCGTCGTACCCGCCATTGGGCGAGTCAACGTGCGGATGTTCGGGATCCGCAGGGTCGATTTCGTAGCGCTCGACCCACGTGCGGAACGACGCGGGACCCAGTGAGACGTGGTTCTCCGTCTTGCACGCGCGCACGCAGAGACCGCAGCCGATGCACTTCTCGACGTCGATGATCATCGCCCACCAGTGCGCGGTGGCGTCGTAACCGGGCGCTTTCTCCGGTTCGTTCGCCATGACGTAATCCCACGCGGCGGCTGCGGACGCGGTCATCACCAGCAGCTTGCCGGTCTGCATCAGGAACGTGCGGCGGTCGGGGACGGGCATGGCCACAACTCCCTCAGGGCCGCGGGGCCGTGCGGCGGGTGGCAGGAGATGCACGATTCCTCGCCCGCGTGTTCGGCGAATGTCACGGTCTTGAACGTCGCCGGCTTCGCCGCATTCGGCGTGTGACAGAGCGCACACGTCACGCGCGGGTCGGGCCGGCTGGCGGCGACGGCCGGATCCCCGGCGTGGGCTGCCAGCGGACCGTGGCAGCTCTCGCAGCTGACCCGCGCGTGCGCGTTGGTTTTGCGGAGGTCGGCCACATCGGAATGACAGTCGACGCATGCCGCCTGGCCGGCGTAGGCGATCGGTTTGGCCTGATTCTGCGCCAGCGCACTCGCCCGGTAGGGGCCGAGCCGACCGTAGTCGTCGGGCACCAGCATCGAGCGCAGTCCGAGGAACAGCGCGATGCCCACGGCGAAGACCGCCGCCAGCCGAAGCAGATGCTCGTATGACGAGAACCG
>Ga0111539_10010979_pt1 | contig 11400 bp, 9 predicted proteins | sample RhiMethybrSRZTD1_FD_79667 | JGI IMG/M metagenome (GOLD analysis project Ga0111539, IMG submission 79667) | Populus rhizosphere microbial communities from Tennessee, USA - Rhizosphere MetaG P. TD hybrid SRZTD1 (version 2) (version 2) | ecosystem: Host-associated > Plants > Roots > Rhizosphere >...
CGGCCGGTTGGTGCAGGTGCGCGCCGGCGACAAGCAGCTCACCGGCCGGGTCGTCGCGGCCGACGCCGGGGGCGTCGTCCTCGCCGTCGACGGCGTCGAGCACGAACTGGGTTACGACGCGCTGGGCGCCGGCAAGGTGCAGCTGGAGTTCGCCCGGGCGGCGGCGCTCTCCGATGACGACCTGGAGGAGTTCCCGGTCGACGACGATGACTTCGAGGAGGACGAGGCGTGAATATCGACCTCGCGGCCCTCCGGGCGCTGGAGCGCGAACGGGAGATCCCGTTCGAGACCATCCTCTCGGCCATCGAGACCGCGCTGCTCACGGCGTACCGGCACACGGAGGGCGCCCACCCGCACGCGCGGGTGGAGATCGACCGCAAGACCGGCTTCGCCGCCGTCTTCGCTCAGGAGACCGACGACGAGGGCACCGTCGTGCGCGAGTTCGACGACACCCCGCACGACTTCGGTCGCATCGCCGCGATGACGGCCAAGCAGGTGATCCTCCAGCGGCTGCGGGAGGCCACCGACGAGGCGCACTTCGGCGAGTACGCGGGCCGCGACGGCGACCTGGTCACCGGGGTGGTGCAGGCCCACGAGGCGCGCGCCGAGAAGGGCATCGTCACGATCGACCTGGGCAAGGTCGAAGCGACGCTGCCGCCGGCCGAGCAGGTGCCGGGGGAGTCGTACGACCACGGGCAGCGCATCCGCTGCATCGTCGTGCACGTCGTGAAGGGCTACCGCGGGCCGCAGATCACGTTGTCCCGGTCGCACCCGAGCCTGGTCAAGAAGCTCTTCGCGCTGGAGGTCCCGGAGATCGCCGACGGCACCGTCGAGATCGCGGCGATCGCGCGGGAGGCCGGCCACCGCACGAAGATCGCCGTCCGGTCGACGGTGTCCGGCGTCAACGCCAAGGGCGCGTGCATCGGACCGATGGGCCAGCGGGTCCGGGCCGTGATGAGCGAGCTGCACGGTGAGAAGATCGACATTATCGACTGGTCGGACGACCCGGCGGCGTTCGTCGGCAACGCGCTGTCTCCCGCGAAGGCACTGCGGGTCGACGTTGTCGACGCGGCGACCCGCACCGCCCGGGTGATTGTTCCCGACTTCCAGCTTTCTTTGGCAATTGGGCGCGAAGGGCAGAACGCCCGCTTGGCGGCGAGATTGACCGGTTGGCGCATCGACATCAGGCCCGATACCGACGCTTCCGGCGGATCTCCGGCGCCACCGGGCGCCGCACGCGCGGAGAGCGCAGGGTAGACTTTCTGTGGCACGTCGCGCACGACCGGCCGCCCCACCGGTGCCCTCGGGTGTTCCCGTCCGCACCTGTATCGGCTGCCGGGAGCGCGCGGCAGCATCCGAGTTGTTGCGATTCGTCGCGGTCGAGCATTCGCCTGGTCAGTTCAGCGCGGTGCCCGATCCGGCTCGCAACCGGCCCGGCCGGGGCGCTCATCTCCATCCCGGTCCGGGTTGCTTCGCACTAGCGCAGCGACGGCGCGCCTTCGGGCGTTCGCTGCGCGTCACCGGTGTCGTCGACACAGGTGAGCTGGCCGAGGCGGTTCTCGTCGAACCGTCGAGTCCGGCACCGTCGGCGGTGGGCTTGCCGGCCCACCCGCACAAGCAAGGTAGGACGACCGACATGAGCACACGATGAAGTCCCAGAAATGATCAGGCTTCAAGTGCACGAGTGAGGTCGGTACGCGGGTCCCGCTGCCGGCCTCGAGATGAGGAGTGCAGTGGCAGGGAAGGCCCGCGTTCACGAGCTCGCCAAGGAGCTCGGGGTCGAAAGCAAGACCGTTCTCGCCAAGCTTCAGGAGCTCGGCGAATACGTCAAATCAGCATCGAGCACGGTAGAGGCGCCGGTGGCGCGCCGTCTGCGTGCCTCCTTCGTGGCTGGGTCGGCGGCGCCGTCCGCACCGGCACCCGCGCCCGCCGCGAACAAGCCGTCGCCCGCTCCGGCCGACGGAAAGTCCCCGGCAGCCCCCGGAACGCCGGCGCGCCCGGCGGCCCGGCCGACGCCGCCGCCGCCCAAGCGCCAGTCCGGCGGAGGTGAGCGCCGCGGCCCCGTGCCCGGGCCGCCGCGCCCGGTGACGCCGGCCGCTCCGGTCGTCAAGCCGGCAAGCGCACACGACATCGAGGTGGCGGCCGCCGAGGCGCGCGCCGCTGCCCTCAAGGCCGAGCAGGAGGCCGCGGTCCGCGCGGCGCAGGCCGCCCGGCAGCGCGACACCACCCGGCGCCCGTCGGGTGGCGAGCCGCCGACCTCCGGCACCCGGTCGGGGCCGGCCCCGCGTCCCGGCCCGGCCGGTGGCGCACCCGCCTCCGGCGCCCCGCGTCCCGGCGGTGGCGCGACCCCGCGTCCGCCGGCGCGTGCCGGCAACAACCCGTTCGGGATCAACCCGGCGGCCGGCGGCCGCCCGACCCCGAACTCCATTCCGCGCCCGAACCCGGCGTCCATGCCGCCGCGGCCGAGCCCGGCGTCGATGGGCGGCCCCCGGCCGAGCCCGTCGCAGATGCCGAGCCAGCGGCCCGGTCGGCCGGGCGGCGGTCCCGGTGGCGGTGGCGCCGGTCGTCCCGGTGGCGCCGGCGGTGGCTTCCGCGGCGGTCCCGGTGGTGGCGGTGGCGCCGGTCGTCCCGGTGGCGGCGGCGGTGGCTTCCGCGGCGGTCCCGGTGGTGGCGGTGGCGGTGGCGGTTTCCGCGGCGGCCCCGGTGGCGGCGCCGGCACGGGCGGCGGCTACCGCGGTGGTCCCGGTGGTGGCGGCGGCGCACCCGGCGCCGGTGCACCGGGTCGTCCGGGTGGCGGTGGTCGTGGTCGCGGTGGCGGTGCCGCGGGCGCCTTCGGGCGTCCGGGCGGGCGGCCGACGCGCGGCCGCAAGTCCAAGAAGCAGCGGCGTCAAGAGTTCGACAACCTGTCCGCGCCGACGATGGGCTCGGGCGCTCCCCGTGGGCAGGGCCAGACGGTCCGGCTGCCGCGCGGCGCGTCGCTCTCCGACTTCGCCGACCGCATTGCGGCCAACCCGGGCTCGCTCGTCCAGGAGATGTTCAACCTGGGCGAAATGGTGACTGCGACGCAGTCGTGCACCGACGAGACGCTGCAACTGCTCGGTGAGCACCTCGGGTTCGTCGTTCAGATCGTCAGCCCGGAAGACGAGGATCGCGAGATCCTCGCCCGCTTCGACATCGACCTCGACGCCGAGATCAACGAGGAGCGCCTGGTCAGCCGGCCGCCGGTCGTGACCGTCATGGGTCACGTCGACCACGGTAAGACCAAGCTGCTGGACGCGATCCGGTCCAGCAACGTGGTCGAGGGCGAGGCCGGCGGCATCACCCAGCACATCGGTGCGTACCAGGTGAGCATCGAGCACGAGGGCGAAGAGCGGGCGATCACGTTCATCGACACCCCGGGTCACGAGGCGTTCACCGCCATGCGTGCCCGTGGTGCCCAGGCCACCGACATCGTGGTGCTGGTCGTGGCGGCCGACGACGGCGTGATGCCGCAGACGATCGAGGCGCTCAACCACGCCCAGGCGGCCGAGGTGCCGATCGTGGTCGCGGTGAACAAGATCGACAAGGAGGGCGCCAACCCCGACAAGGTGCGTCAGCAGCTCACCGAGTACGGCCTTGTCGCCGAGGAGTACGGCGGCGAGACCATGTTCGTCGACATCTCGGCCAAGAGCCGGATCAACATCGACGGGCTGCTCGAAGCCGTCCTGCTCACCGCAGACGCCGCGCTCGACCTGCGGGCGCCCATCGACGGGCCGGCGCAGGGCATCGCGATCGAGGCCCACCTCGACCGCGGCCGCGGCCCGGTGGCGACGGTGCTGGTGCAGAAGGGAACGCTCAACATCGGTGACGCGATCGTCGCCGGCCGGGCCTACGGGCGCGTCCGAGCGATGCTCGACGACAACATGCGTCCGATGGAGCGGGCCGTTCCGTCCCAGCCGGTGCTGGTGCTCGGCCTCACGGCCGTGCCCGGCGCGGGTGACACGTTCCTCGCCGCCGACGACGACCGCACCGCCCGCCAGATCGCCGAGCAGCGGCAGGCTCGCCGCCGTGCGGCCGAGATGGCGATCAGCGGCCGCCGCCGCACGCTGGAAGACCTCTTCAGCGAGCTCAAGGAAGGCGAGAAGACCAGCCTCAACCTCATCATCAAGGGTGACGGTTCGGGTTCGGTCGAGGCCCTGGAGGACGCGCTCGTCAAGCTCGAGGTGTCCGACGAGGTGTCGCTGCGGATCATCCACCGCGGCGTCGGCTCGGTCACCCAGGACGACGTCAACCTGGCCAGCGCGTCGGACGCGATCATCATCGGGTTCAACGTGCGGGCCGAGGGTCGAACCAAGGACCTGGCGCAGCGCGAGGGCGTGGAGATCCGGTACTACACGGTCATCTACCAGGCCATCGAGGAGATCGAGAACGCGCTCAAGGGCATGCTCAAGCCCGAGTTCGAAGAGGTCGAGCTGGGCAGCGCCGAGGTGCGCGAGGTGTTCCGGTCGTCCCGGTTCGGCAGCATCGCGGGTTGCATGGTCCGCAGCGGTCTCATCCGCCGCAACGGCAAGGCGCGGCTGCTGCGCGACGGCGTCGTCGTGGCCGACAACCTCACGATCGTGGGGTTGCGGCGGTTCACCGAGGACGCGACCGAGGTCCGTGAGGGCTTCGAGTGCGGTATCAACCTCGGGAACTACAACGACATCAACGTCGGCGACGTGATCGACACGTTCGAGATGCGCGAGAAGCCGCGCGGCTGATCGCTCGATACGTGGGCAGGGCCCGGCCGGTGACGGCCGGGCCCTGCCGCGTGATCCGGGAGAACACCCGAAGGAGGACGCCGATGTTCACCGGCACCGCCGAGTTCGACCTGCTGCTGCCGGGCGATAGCCGCTCGCTGAAGGACAAGCGCGGCTACGTGCGGCCGATCATCGCGGCGCTGCGCAAGTTCGAGGTGGCGGTCGCTGAGGTCGGCGAGCTCGACAAGCACGGCCGTAGCGCGATCGGCGTCGCGGTGGTCGCGGCCGAGGCGGCGCACGTCCGCGACGTGCTCGACCGCTGCGAGCGGCTGGTCGCGACGCGTCCCGAGGTGGAACTGCTGTCGGTCCGCCGGCGGCTGCACGGCGGCGACGATTGATCCCGCCGCCCGCGCCGGAATCCGCGGAGCGCGCGGTGGGTAATCTCGGAATCGTTCCGTCGTTTGTCTGGAGGTGAGGGAGATGTCTGACCCGGCCCGGGTGCGTCGCCACGCCGAGCGTGTGCGCGAACTGGTGGCGTCGGTCGTGCGTACCCAGATCAAGGATCCCCGCCTCGGAATGATCACGATCACCGACGCCCGCATCACCGCCGACCTGCGCGAGGCCACGGTGTTCTACACGGTCCTCGGCGACGCCGCGGCGCAAGCCGGCACGGCCGTCGCGCTGGAGAGCGCCAAGGGACTGGTGCGCAGCACCGTCGGCAAGGCGCTGGGGCTGCGGCACTCGCCGTCGCTGGCCTTCGTCCTGGACGACGTCCAGGATCACGCCAAGCAGATCGACGACCTGCTCGCCCAGGCCCGCACGGCCGACGCCGAGGTGCAGCGGCTCGCCGCGGGCGCCCACTATGCCGGCGACCCGCAGCCGTACAAGGTCGACGACCACGAGGACGAAGACGAGGTCGCCGCTCGATGAGGTCTCGAGTGTCCCGGGTTATGGGAACGCCGGGCACATCGTGGAACTTAACGCTAGCTTAGACGTAATGCGCACCGTCGTACTCATCCTCCGCCGCCGCGGCGGGATCTGCTTCTAGCAGGCCAGCTCCCCGCCGCGGGGGTTGTCTGCTGGCCGCCGACGGGAGTACGGGCGAAGGTGCGTAACACCGCCATCTTGGTCTCCATGGCTGGCCCACCAGGCCGGCCCGCTCCCGGGCGCGTGCGCCGGTGACCCCGGACACGCGACACGGATCCGCGATTCGACGTGCCGTGTAAACGCAGGAGACGCGCAAGGAGACAGTCGTGTCCGAGAAGCCGAAGCCGCAGCCCAAGCCGGAGCCGACCGAGCGTGAGAGCGCCCGTGCCGCGCTGCAGGCGTCGATGGACCGCCGCTACTAGCAACTAGACGACCAGAGCCGCGAGGGCGCGGGCACCGTCACGGTGCCCGCGCCCTCGGCGTTTCCCACACCACACCGCGTAATGACTCGTTGGGCTTGCGTACCTTACGTCGCCGGTGCCAGGATCGATGCCGATGACCACCACGGCCCCGCCCGCTCCGACGCTTCGCCGCATCGCGGCGCTGGCGCTGCCCGCCCTCGTCGTGCTGGCCGTCGAGCCGCTGTACGTGCTCGTCGACACCGCGGTGGTCGGCCACCTGGGCCGGGTGCCCCTGGCCGCGCTGGCGATCGGCGGCAGCGTGCTGACCGTCGCGGCCTGGCTCGGCACCGTCTTCTCGTACGGCACCACCGCCCGGGCGGCCCGCCGGTTCGGGGCCGGCCAGCGCGACGCCGCGGTCGCGGAGGGCGTCCAGGGGTCGTGGCTCGCGCTCACCGCCGGCGCCACGATCGCGGTGGCGGCGCAGTTCGGCGCCCGTCCGCTGACCGGGCTGATGGTCGGCGACCCGGTGGTCGCCGACGCGGCCGCGACGTGGCTGCGCATAGCGGTCCTCGGCCTGCCCGGCCTGCTGCTGGCCACCGCCGGCAACGGCTGGATGCGCGGCGTGCAGGACATGCGCCGTCCGCTGTACTACGTGCTCGGCGCGAACGTGCTGTCGGCCGTGCTCTGCCCGGTGCTGGTCTACCCCGTCGGCCTCGGCCTCGAAGGTTCGGCCATCGCCAACGCGACGGCGCAGACGCTGTCGGGCGTGCTCTTCCTGCGGGCCATCGCCCGGGAACGTGTGCCGCTGCGGCCCGACCCGCGGGTGCTGCGCAACCAACTCGTCATGGGCCGCGACCTGCTGCTGCGTGGCCTCGCCATGCAGGGCTCGTTCTTCTCGGCGACCGTCGTCGCCGCGAGCTTCGGCCCGGCGGCGGTGGCCGGCCACCAGATCGCCCTGCAGTTGTGGATGTTCTGCGCGTTGGTGCAGGACGCCGTCGCGATCGCCGCGCAGTCGCTCGTCGGCGCGGAACTGGGCGGCGGCCGGGCGGGCGCGGCGCGCTGGGTCGCCCGCCGGGTGAGCGCCGTCGGCGTCGCCACCGGGATCGGCTTCGCCGTGCTGATCGGGGCCGGCGCCGCCGTGCTGCCGGGCCTGTTCACGAGCGACGAGCAGGTGATCCACCAGGCGCTGCTGGCGTGGCCCTGGTTCGTCGCCATGCAGCCGGTCGCGGGCCTGGTGTTCGCGCTGGACGGGGTGCTGCTCGGCGCCGGCGACATGCGGTTCCTTCGCAACATCATCATCGCGTCGGGGTTCGGCGCGTTCCTGCCCGGTGTACTGCTGGGCGGCTACCTGGACCTGGGGCTGGGCGGTGTGTGGGCGGCGCTCGCGCTGTTCATCGTGGTCCGCGCCGTGGGAATGCTGCTGCGGGTGCGCTCCGGCCGCTGGGTCCGGGTGGGCGCCACGCTCTGACCCGGTGGCCGGCGGCGCGTCGCGCGGTGACGTGCCGGCGTGCCGCCGGAACCGGCCGCATGGCAGGCTTACCGGCCGTGGGACGCGGTGGGATCGTCGTCGTCGACAAGCCGCCCGGGATGACCTCGCACGACGTGGTCGCCCGGGTGCGCCGGCTTGCCCGCACCCGGCGGGTCGGGCACGGCGGCACCCTGGACCCGATGGCCACCGGCGTGCTGGTGATCGGCGTCGAGCGGGCCACCCGGCTGCTCACGTACGTGATCGGCACCGGGAAGCGGTACACGGCGACGATCCGGCTCGGGCAGTCGACGGTCACCGACGACGCCGAGGGCGACGTGACCGCGTCGGCCGACGCGAGCGGCGTCGCCGACGATGCGATCGCCGCCGGGCTCGCCGCGCTCACCGGCGAGATCGACCAGGTTCCCAGCGCGGTCAGCGCCATCAAGATCAACGGACAGCGGGCGTACAAGCGGGTGCGCGCCGGCGAGGCCGTCGAACTCGCGCCGAGAAGGGTGATCGTGAGCAGCCTGGACCTGCTGGCCACGCGTCGCCACGAACGGGTGACGGATCTTGACGTCGACGTCGCGTGCTCCTCCGGCACCTACATCCGGGCGCTGGCCCGCGACCTGGGCGCCGCGTTGGGCGTCGGCGGTCATCTGACCGCGCTGCGGCGCACCCGGGTGGGCGGGTTCACACTCGCCGAGGCCCAGACGCTCGAGGAACTGGCGGACCGCGAGAATCCGGTCAACCTGGAGATATCGGTCGCTGCCGCGCGGCTGCTGCCGCGGCGTGACGCCACCGAGGGCGAGTCGCGGACGCTGCGGCACGGCGGTCCACTGTCGACGGTCGGGATCGCCGGCCCGTACGCGGTGTTCGACCCGGCCGGCGAGGTGCTGGCCGTGGTGTCCGAGCGGGACGGCCGGGCCCGGCCGGAGGTGGTTCTGGTGGGAGGCGACGACTGATGCTGCGCTGGCGGGGGCTCGACGCGGTGCCCGGGGGGTGGGGCCGCTCGGTGGTGACGATCGGCGTCTTCGATGGCGTCCACCGCGGGCACCAGCAGATCCTCGGGCACGCGGTGAAGAAGGCCCGGGAGAAGGGCGTGCCTGCGGTGGTGGTGACGTTCGACCCGCATCCGTCCGAGGTGGTGCGGCCGGGATCGCACCCGGCGGTGCTCACCGAACCGGGCCGCAAGGCCGACCTGATGGCCTCGCTGGGCGTCGACGCGCTGTGCGTGATCCCGTTCACGCTCGACTTCTCCCGGCTGTCGGCCGAGACGTTCGTGCACGACATCCTTGTCGACACGCTGCACGCGAGCCTGGTGGTGGTCGGCGAGAACTTCCGGTTCGGGCACAAGGCCGCTGGCGACGTCGCCCTGCTGACCCGGCTCGGGCGCACCTTCGGGTTCCGGGTGGAGGCCGCACCGCTGGTGGCGTCGGACCCGGCGAACGGCGGCGAAACCGTCTACTCGTCGACGTACATCCGCTCGCTGATCGCGGCGGGTGACGTGGCGGCGGCGGCCGCCGCGCTCGGGCGTCCCCACCGCCTCGAGGGCGTGGTGGTGCGGGGCGACCAGCGCGGGCGGCAGTTGGGCTTCCCGACCGCGAACCTGATGTCCGGCCAGTACGCGGCCGTGCCGGCCGACGGCATCTACGCGGCGCGCGTCGGCTGGGGGCATCCCGGGCCGGCCGGGCTCGAGGCCGTCCGGATGGCGGCCGTGTCCGTGGGCACGAACCCCACCTTTTCGGGACGGGAGAGGCGGGTCGAGGCGTACATCCTCGACTTCGACCGCGACATCTACGGCGAGCGCCTCGTGGTCGACTTCGTGGCGCGGCTGCGCGAACAGCGCACCTACACCGGCCTCGAGCCGCTGATCGAGCAGATCGACGACGACGTCGCGCAGACCCGGGCGCTGCTGGCGCCGCCGGGCGGCGGCGCCTGATCGCGTTGACCTTGCAGTCGTGGTGCCTCCTGAACCGCCCGAAATACGGGCGAAACCTGGCACCACAACTGCAAGATCGCGACGGCCGTGGCCCTGAGACGCGGGTCGCCCGTGTCTGCTGGTACGGTTGAAGCACGCCGCCGGTGAACCGGCGGTTTGTGATGCCCACCGTCCGGCCGCCTGCTCGACGCCGCGGGCCCGGGCAATCCCCGTGAACAAAGGGAGATCATGGCGCTCGACACCGCCCAGAAGACCGAGATCATTTCGGAGTACAAGACCGGCGAGGCCGACACCGGCTCGCCCGAGGTCCAGGTCGCGATGCTCAGCAAGCGCATCCGGGACCTCACCGAGCACCTGCGGGTGCACAAGCACGACCACCACAGCCGCCGCGGCCTGCTGCTGCTCGTCGGACGCCGGCGCCGGCTGCTGAACTACCTCCAAAAGACCGACATCACGCGGTACCGGTCGCTGATCGAGCGACTCGGCCTGCGTCGATAGGGCGGTGGGGGAGCGGCGTCGTTTCAGCAGGCGGGCCGCTTGACCGCGGGCTTCGCTGCGCTACGCCCGCTGGCGGCCTGCGAAATTCGTCGCTCCCTCTCGTTTTCTGTAACACTGGTGCGCACGCCCTGTGAGCGTCGGTGCACCGGTCCTCGGTAGTGGCTTTCGGATCGCACGACCCGCGAGCTTCGATCGAAGACCGGCGGCCGGGCGCTCGGGTGGGGCACCACCTACCGAAGGAGCATGGACCCACCATGACCGAGCCGACGATTCTCGGCACCCACACGTCCCGCGCGGTGATCGACAACGGTCCGCGCGGAACCCGCGAAATCACGTTCTCCACCGGACGGCTGGCCCGCCAGGCCGCCGGTTCGGTGATCGCCCAGCTCGGCGAGACCGTCGTGCTGTCGGCCACCACCGCCAGCAAGGCGCCCAAGGAGCAGTTCGACTTCTTCCCGCTGACCGTCGACGTCGAGGAGCGGATGTACGCGGCCGGGCGCATCCCCGGCTCGTTCTTCCGGCGCGAGGGCCGGCCGAGCGAAGACGCGATCCTCACCTGCCGCCTGATCGACCGCCCGCTGCGGCCCACGTTCGTCAAGGGCCTGCGCAACGAGGTCCAGGTCGTGGAGACGGTGCTGGCGCTCGACCCGCAGGTCCCCTACGACGTGGTCGCCATCAACGCCGCGTCGATGTCCACCAAGCTTTCCGGCCTGCCGTTCAGTGGCCCGGTCGGGGCGACCCGGATGGCCCACGTCGAGGGCCAGTGGGTGGCGTTCCCGACCAACGACGAGATCGCCAAGGCCACGTTCGACATGGTGGTGGCCGGGCGGGCGCTGCCCGACGGTGACGTCGCGATCATGATGGTCGAGGCGGAGGCCACCGAGCACACCGTCGCCCTGGTCGCCGCCGGGGCCGATGCGCCGACCGAAGACGTGGTGGCCGCGGGCCTGGAGGCCGCGAAGCCGGCCATCCGTGAGCTGTGCCGGGCCCAGTCCGAGCTGGCCGAGGTCGCCGCCAAGCCGGTGCAGGAGTACCCGGTCTTCCTCGAGTACGCCGACGACGCCTACCAGGCCGTCGCCGAGGCCGTCCGCGCCGAGGTGGCCGAGGCGCTGCAGATCGCGCCGAAGGCGGAGCGCGAGGAGGCGCTGGACCGCATCCGCGACCTCGCCACCGAGCGGCTCACCGGCCGGTTCGAGGGCCGCGAGAAGGAGATCGGCGCCGCGCTGCGCTCGCTCACCAAGAACGAGGTGCGCGCCCGCGTCATCCGCGAGCAGGTCCGCATCGACGGCCGCGGCCCGCGCGACATCCGTCCGCTGACCGCGGAGACCAACGTGCTGCCACGCGTGCACGGCTCGGCGCTGTTCGAGCGCGGCGAGACCCAGATCATGGGCGTCACCACGCTGAACATGCTGCGCATGGAGCAGACGCTCGACACGCTCGGCCTGGCCA
>Ga0111539_10010980_pt1 | contig 11400 bp, 8 predicted proteins | sample RhiMethybrSRZTD1_FD_79667 | JGI IMG/M metagenome (GOLD analysis project Ga0111539, IMG submission 79667) | Populus rhizosphere microbial communities from Tennessee, USA - Rhizosphere MetaG P. TD hybrid SRZTD1 (version 2) (version 2) | ecosystem: Host-associated > Plants > Roots > Rhizosphere >...
ATGGGAACAATGAATTTCCCGCCGCGCGCGCGGTACTCCTGCTGCTGCCGCACGATCTCGTCCTTGAAATTCCACGCAAGAAGCAGCAGGTAATCGGGCGTGGGAGGCTCGAGGAGCCTGGCTGGATCGTAGACGCGGAGGTGCACGCCGGGCATCGCCTTGCCCTGCTTGTGAGGACTTCGATCGACGAGGTAGTCCAGCAACTGGCCGTCGATGCCAGACGAATTGAGGAGAATCGCGCCCTTCGCGGACACGGCGTAGCCGGCAATCCGCTGGCCTCGTGATTTGATCGATTCGAGCAGTGCCTTGAGAGCGGTCTGGATGGAACGGACACGCGTCGCGAAGTGCTCGTAGTACTGAATTCGGTCCAGACCCAACGCACGCTCCTCGTCCAGGAGCTGGCTCACCCTCGCGGAGGGAGAACCCTTGCGCTGCACGTACAGCCGCAGCGAACCGCCGTGCGTGCCGAGCCGGCGCACGTCGGCGAGGACGAGCCCTTGCCGCGCGAACAGCTGCGACAGCGCGGTGACCGAGAAGTAACAGAGGTGCTCGTGGTAGATCGTGTCGAACTCGCAGTGCTCGATGAGGTCGCGAAGGTAGGGCGCCTCGATCACGGCGACGCCGTCATCGGCGAGCAGTATTCGAATACCGTCCACCACGCCCGTCAGGTCAGCCACGTGCGCGAGCACGTTGTTGGCGTGAAGGACATTCGCCGACACGCCCTCGGCCGCCAACCGCTCGGCCACTTCTCGACCGAAGAATTCCTCACGAGTCGGTATCCCGCTGCGGCGCGCGACAGCAGCGGGACCGGATGCCGGATCGATACCCAGCACCGGAATGCCATGGTCGGCGTAATTGCGCAGAAGGTAGCCGTCATTCGAGGCGATTTCGACGACGCAGCTGGAGGATCCGAGCTTGCGGCTCTCGATCAGCTCGATCGCGTTGTCGCGGCAGTGCGCCACCCATGCATCTGAAACGGACGAGAAGTACGGATACTCAGGGCTGAACAGCACCCGCGGATCAACCGTCTCACGAATCTGGACGAGAGAGCAGGCCGGGCAGAAGACCACGGTGAGCGGGACCTTCGGCTCAACCTCTGACAGCTGGGACTCCGACAGAAGTCCGTTGGACAACGGCATGTTTCCGAACGCGAGTATCTCGACCAGCGTCGCGTGACCACACGCGCGACACCCTGAAATCGTGGTGTACATGTTCTATTCTGCAGACGGCGAAGCCGTTCCTCCTGAATCAAGAGCGGATCGGTCCGGCCCCAAGTCGCCGGGCGCCGACGGCTCGCGTGCCGGGCCGGAGTACAAGGGCCAGTTCCGGTCCTTCTCGGAGATGATTCGAGACGCGATGGCCGGCCAGGTGATCCCGAACGCACCATCGTCCCACCGCGCGCCGCGTTCCGCCTCGGGCCGGTAACGCTTGCTCATCAGATACAGTACTTCGGTGTCGTCTTCGAGCGTCTGGAAGCCGTGCGCGAATCCCTCCGGGACGTACAGCGACGTGCGGTTGTCCGACGTCAGGACCACGCTGAACCAGCGCAAGTAGCTGGGGGAGGCTGGACGCAGGTCGACGATCACGTCGTACATCGCACCGCGCACGCACCGCACCAACCGGCTCTCGGCGTCCTGTGCGACGCGATAGTGCAACCCGCGAAGGGTTCCGCGGCAACGGTTGTACGAAAGGCTTCCCTGGGCGATCTGCGAATCCAGACCGCGAGCGGCAAGCTCTTCCTCGCACCACACACGGGCAAAGAAACCCCGCTCGTCCTGCTTCCGCTCGACGTCGATGACGAACGCGCCGGGCAGCGGTGTTTCGTGAAAAATCAACGCTCGCCTCAGAGCACGCTGGTGGCGCCGGCCTCGACGGATCGCACCGGCCCGCCATCGGCGTCCGGCGGCACCCATTCCAGCCTGTCGTTGAGCAGCAACCGGGCGCGCAGGTCGTCGAGCACCTTGAGGCGAATGAACGACGACTCACGGAAATCCGGATCGCTGAACCGCATCGACCCGAGGCCCCCGCGCAGCCCCAACACGGTGTCCACCAGGCTCACCTGAGGGACGTGCTGCGGCGCCAACGAGCGGAACAGTGAGAAGTCCACTCGATACGACCGCTTGTCGGGCGGCGCATTGTGATTGATGGACACCCTGGTGCCCGGGATCGTTGCCGCCACCGCTTCCGCCAGTTCACGAACCTGGTAATTCCACTCGTCGCTCCCCGCGTTGACGACGAGGTGGGGACCGCCTGACTGCAGATCCCGGTTCACGGCCCACTCGATGGCCCGCGCCATGTCCCGCACGTTGATCAAAGGCCGCCAGGGAGTTCCATCGCTGAGCACCGTGATGCTGCCCATCGACACGGCCGCAGCCACGAAGTCGTTCAATACCAGGTCCAGCCGCAGCCGGTCACTCATTCCACAGGCAGTAGCAAAGCGCAGGCACGTCGTCCGGAAATTCGAATCGGCCAGCTCGGCGAGCGCCGATTCCACCAGGACCTTCGACCGAGCGTAGGCCGTGAGCGGATTGACATCCGAGGACTCGGTTCGCGCCCCGCCTTCCGCGAATCCGTACACGCTGCAACTCGAGGCAAAGACGAACGACTGCACGCCGGCCGCCTTCGCCTGCCGGGCGAGCGCGACGCTTGCGCGGTAATTGACCTCGAGCGTCACCTCTTCGTGTGCCTTTCCCATCGGATCGTTCGAGATGGCCGCCAGGTGCACCACCGCGGTGCAGCCGTCCAGCACACCGGGCGGCAGACGCCGGACATCCGCGAAGTACTGCATGTCCACACGTGACTCAGGCAGCGCCTCGGCGTCGGTCAGGCAGTGTGCGAAATACCCCATGTCGAGACCGACCAGAGTGGCCGATGGATAGCACGAACGGAGCCGGCGCATCACCCACGGGCCGACGTAGCCGAGATTGCCGGTTATCAGAATCTTCATCGACGCTCTACCACACCTTCCAGGGCGCGTTCCCAGTGCTCCACAATTCTTCCAGATAGACCTTGTCGCGGAGGCCGTCCATCGGCTGCCAGAAGCCCTGATGCCGGTACGCGGCCAGCGTGCGCTCGTGCGCGAGCGCTTCGAGCGGCTTCTTCTCCCAAATCGTCGAATCGTCGTCGATGTAGTCGAGGACCTTCGGCTCCAGCACGAAGAACCCGGCGTTCACCCACATTCCGTCACCGCCTGGTTTCTCGAGGAACTCACTCACGCGCGGCTGTGCGCTCTCGAGTGTCAGCGCCCCGAATCGGCCTGGCGGTTGGGCCGCGGTCACGGTGGCAAGAACGCCCTGGTCGTGATGGAACCGGGTCAGGGCCGCGAGGTCCACGTTGCCGACGCCATCGCCGTACGTCATGCAAAACGTTCCATCGCCGATGTACTCGCGAACGCGTTTGAGACGCCCGCCAGTCATCGTGTTCTCGCCCGTGTCGATCAGCGTGACGCTCCAGTCTTCGGCACAGTTGCGCAGCACCTCCATGCGATTGGTCCGCAGATCGAAGCGGCAATCGGCCTGGTGAAGAAAGTACCCCGCGAAATAGTCCTTGATCAGATGTCCCTTGTAGCCGCAGCAGATCACGAACTCACGAATGCCGTGCGCCGCATAGATCTTCATGATGTGCCAGAGGATCGGCCTGCCGCCGATCTCGACCAGCGGCTTGGGCCGTACCTGTGTTTCTTCGCTCAACCGCGTGCCGATCCCGCCGGCAAGGATGACCGCCTTCATCGCAACAGCTCTCCTCCGATCCAGTGATAACTCGCTAGCTCGTTCCGTTCGTACGGGAGACGTACAGCACGATGTCCCCGGAGAACGGCGGGGCGAATTCCGTCACGGCCCCGCCGATCACCTTGCCGCCGGCCAGCCTTACACCGCGGACAGGCTCGAACCATTCGACTTCCAGTTCACCAGCCGACCTGGTGAGATCCAGCGCTACACGTTCCCCCGCGGAGAAGAACGCGAGGTACCCCGGGCTTGGACCATCGGGCCTGGCCAGGCAGAAGGTCGACGAACACAGATCGGCCCGCGGAAACATCGAGGCCAACCCGATACGGGCCGCGTAACGTGCGGTGTGACCCAGATTCCTGCGCAGCGTCTCCCATTGCGGCGCTCGAGCGTCGCCACCGGGCGCATACGCCACTGCCCGGTCGTATGCGTCCATGAAAATCGGATTCAATCCACGGAGGAAACTCCTCCAGACCCATCGGTGATCTCCTCCAACTCCCCACAAGTGATCGGTGTCCGCAACGATCACCTTGCTGCCATCGGCCGCCGGCGGATTTGTGAGATAGCCGCCCTCCGCGTCGGGTGAAATCCAGTCGGCCGGGCTGTTTGCGAGATCGCGATTGTTGCGCGCTCGTCCCGGCATAGCGGTCATGCCGGCCGGGTGCTGCTTCGGCCGACCGGACTCGATCCGGTGAATCAAGCGAACGATTTCGGCCTGCCACTCGAAGGACTCGCCGGGACACTCGTTACAAATCTCATAGAGCACGTTGTCGAGATCGTTGACGGTGTCGACGACTTTTTCGACGTAGCGTTCCTGGATCGCCTGGACCGAGCGATCCTGGCCGGTGTGTACACCCCAGCCTTCCCCCGTCATCTCGGGATCCCCGTCGACGCCGTTCACGTTGTTGGCCCTGTTGAACGGGTGCCCGGCCCACGGATCTCCCCACTTGTACTCTCGAAACCCGTCTCGACCGACGCTCCAGCCCTGAAAGAGCATCACGCTCACATAAATGCCTCTCGCCCCCGCAGCCGTCACGCGATCTCGCAGCCGACGAAAGTAGTTGTCGTCGAACTGCGACACGTCGAACTTGAGGCGGCCGTCCAGCGCATGGCCCGGACCATTCCTGGGAAAGGGCAGCGGGGCAAACCGGTAGTCGTAGGGCTTGGATGGGAACCAGTTCGCTTCTTCATACATCCACAGGCGTACGAAATTGACGCCATGCGCCTGCAGATCCGAGAGGTAGGCGTCGAAATCGAAGTGCGCGAGCGGCTCGACGCGGCCCATGTCCTGCAGCGTCGTCCACGTATGAAACCCGGTGAGGTAGATCGCATTGCCGCGCGAATCGGTGAAGTACCGCGGGTTGGCGGTACTCACGGTGAGTGGGCCGTTGAGGCGGGACGGGGTCGCCGGCGTGCCCGGCGTCACGCTCTCTCGGGAATCCGCGCCGGATACGTCGTCTTGACCTTCGTCGCGGCGATCACGCGCCCACTTGTAAACGAACACATCGGGGAACCCGGCTCTCGTAACAGGAACACCGCTGAACCATTCGGGCAAGAGCAACTGTGCACGCCGATCGGGAATCCCCCGCTCGACCCACTCCTGCAGATATGGCCGCGTTGCCGCGTCGGCGCGCTGCACGACGACGTAATCGACGGCAGCATCGTCGATTGCCTGGAGGGCCGATCGTGAATCCGTGGACGGGAACGGGACGTAGCTGCCCCCGGCATGCAGCGCCGTGGCAGGAGAGCTATCCATGACGCTCTTCTGATGTGGATCGAGCGAGCTTAGCCACCAGCCGATGTCCCAGAGCAGACGTGTCGTCTGCCCGCCATCCGTCAATGCCCGATAGGGCATCACAAACGTCGCACCGATAGCGACAGCGGCGATGACGTCGTAGGCCAGGCGCCGCTTCGGTACGCCGTCGCTCGACCGAACTGCTGCGGCCGCGGCCCTGACAATATCGATTGCGCCCTTCGAGGCCCAGATCAGCAGGATGGGTAATGCCCCCGCCACCAGTCCCGCCGGGCCTGCCGCCCAGCCCAGGGTCAGGGCAGAGGCAATCACCGCGACTAGGACCGGTAACCTGTCGAGATCAGTGTCGTTCTTTCTGCGGAACAGCCCGACGATCGACAACACGAGCAGCAGTGGAAGCGAGAGGACGTGCAGCGTCCGCAGGAACCCGACCGTTGGCAGCACGCCGACCATCGGGAAGAAGAGACTCGAGGGCTCGATCCGGCCGTGGTTGTAGAGAACGAATGCCACACCCGCCGCAACAACGGCGACTGACCCGGCCAGCGCCATGGCGATCCGCCGCGCAGCGTCGCGCCATGTTCCATGGACAATGCCATATGCCGCGACCGCGGACAAAAGAGTGACGACGGCTTCCGGCCTCGTCAGAATCGCCAGGCCATGAAAGATTCCCGCCAGTGCCGCGGCATGGAATTGGTTGGACCGCAACGCACGGAACTGCCAATAGAACGCCGTCGTCACCAGCGCCAGGCACGTGCTTTCGGGAAGTGCGATGGCCGAGAGATGGACGAGGACAGGATGCATCGCCACCGCACAGGCGGCGACGGCGGCCACTCGCTTCCCAACCAACCTGCCGGCAAGCAGATAGACCGGCAAAACGAGCAGGGCACCGAAAAGGACGGAGATTGCACGACCAGCGCCGGCGACCGTCGAAACTGCGTCGAGACGGACCAGAGACACCAACGCGATGAGCGCCGGGAAGAGCGGTGCGATAAAGCCTTCGCGCTGGCCGTTCAGTGCCGCATAGCCGCTGCCGTCTGTCAGCGAGGTCGCAAGGTCGACATACCCAGCACCATCCAGCCCGGGCCCGCTCAAGAAGTGCGCTCGCCACAACAGTCGCAGTGCCAGCGCGACAAGCGCCACGAGCGCGACAATCCGGTATTCGCGCAACGCATCCGTCACGCCGCCGCTTCGCCCGGTCAGCGCGACCCCAGGCACTCAGTGAAGTACTTCCGATGGCGGCATTGCGGGAACATGCCGGGTCGTCCACTCGAACACGGGGCGGACAGCGCCGGACATCACGCCGGCCCAATCGCCTCGCGCCGTGTCACCGTCGAGAGTGCCGATCACCTGGAACCCGACGATGCTCCGCTCGTAAATCTGTGGGACCGTCGGTTCGATTGCGATGACGGCGACATCCACGAGGATGGTGCCCTCGTTCAGAAAGTTTCCCGGAATCCATCCCGCGGACACGTATCGACCGGCGGGGCGAGGACGGCGCCTCCAGGCCGGATCGAGATCGATCGAGCCGAGAACCTGGACGCCTTCCTCGTTCCAGAGATAGAAATGCGGCAAGAGGATGTGCCCCGGCTCGAGGACGTCGAACTCGATTTCGACACCAACCGATCGCCTGATGTCCACAGCCTCTGTCGTGGCGCCTTCCGGAGTACGAATCCTGGCGGCGCGGAGCCGGCAGATGTGGCCGCCGGGAGCCGCCTTGGCGTCGAGCCACTCGCGACACGCCGTGGTGCCCTCATCGCCCATGAGATACCCGCTGACGACCTGATGGGCCGGGCCTTCTTTCACCACCTGGCCCTCGTCGAGCAGAATCGCGCGGCGGCAGATGCGCGTGACGGCTGCCATGTTGTGGGAGACGAAGATCACGGTACGGCCGCCATGGGCAACGTCTTCCATCTTGTTCAGACACTTCTTCTGGAAGCGTGCGTCACCGACCGCTAGGACCTCATCGATCAGGAGAATCTCGGGCTCCAGGTGGGCAGCCACCGCGAACCCGAGGCGCACGTACATCCCGGTGGAGTAGTGTTTCACCGGCGTGTCGAGGAACCGTTCAATCTGCGCGAATTCGACGATCTCGTCGAACTTGCGCTGGATCTCGGCCTTCCGCATACCGAGGATCGCGCCGCTCAGGAAGACGTTCTCGCGGCCGGTCAACTCGGCGTGGAACCCCGTCCCGACTTCGAGCAGCGATCCGATGCGCCCGTGGATGTCGGCGTAGCCGTGTGTCGGTTCCGTGATCCGCGACAGGATCTTGAGCAGCGTGCTCTTGCCGGCGCCGTTCCGTCCGATCAGGCCCACCACTTCCCCTTGCCGGATCTCGAACGACGCGTCCTTCAGCGCCCAGAGCGCCTCCATGTGATCGGGGAGATCCGCGCCGCCTCGCAGGGCGCGGCTGGCCCGGCGGAAGGGCGCCGCACAGATCTGCATCACGCTCTCGCGCAACGATCTGGCCCCGCCTTTCTGCAGGGCGCCGATGTGATACTGCTTGGCCAGCCCTTCCGCGCGTATCGCGATCTCGCTCATTCACCCGCCTTCTTAAACGACATCGGCGAACGTCCGCTCCATCCGGCGGAAGTACACCGCGCCGGTGACGAGCAACACGACCGCCACGGCCGCCGATATCAGCATCATGGCTGCGGGCGTGGTGTTCACGTCCAGCAGCGCCCAGCGAAAGCCCTCGACCACGCCGGCCATCGGATTGAGACCGTAGACTGTCCGCCACGGCTCCGGCAGCAGGCTGCTCGGGTAGGCGATGGGCGTCGCAAACATCCAGAACTGCGTCAGGAAGGGCACCGTGTGCCGCACGTCGCGAAACTGGACGTTGACCGCCGCCAGCCAAAAGGCAACGCCGAGCGACGTCACCAGCATCAACGCCACGAACACGGGCAGGAGAAGGATTTTCGGCGTCAATGGAAAGCCGAAGTACGCCATCAGCCCAGCGAGTGCGGCGAAAGACAAGAGGAAGTCCACGGCCCCGGCCACGAGCGACGAAATCGGGAGGGCGAACCTGGGAAAGTACACCTTCGTCAGCAGATGGCCGTTGGCGACGAGGCTGTTGGAGCCCTGCGTCAACGCGTTCACGAAGAACATCCAGGGCACGAGCGCCGAGTAGCTGAACAGCGGATACGGAACGCCGTCCGACGGCATTTTTGCCAACCGTCCGAAGAACAGCGAGAACACGAGCATTGTCGCCAGCGGCTGGAGAATCGCCCAGCTTGCGCCGAGGGCGGTCTGCTTGTACCGCACCTTGAGGTCCCGCCAGACGAAGAAATAGACGAGCTCGCGGTGAGCCCAGAGTTCGCCCAGCCCGAGAGAACTCCACCCGCTTGAGGCCTGTATCCGCAGGGTAGGTATGCGGTCATCCGGGACGGCGCCCGCCGTTCGAGGTGTGATCACGTCCCCGAGTTCCATTCAGCTCCTTCGTGCCGTTGTATCCCTGCAGTGCCGTCGTGAAAGGGAGGAAGCGAGGGACAGCTTCGCCCTCTCGCTTACATGGACCAGAAGTTCTGGCCAGGCGACGGACCGGAAAAGGTCGAGGCAATGCGACTTACAGGCAATAGGCCTTCCGTTGCAGCGCCGGGGGAGGGATGCTTCGGGAAGGCTGGTAAGTTGGTGGGGCTCAAGCGCTTGCGAATGCCCTGCCCCCTCCCAACGTCCAGCACATGCGTGGAAGTCTGCCAAATCCAGTAACTTCTGCTAGATTCTCTGCGACCGTAGCGGGCGGTTGTCGGGGCTCGCCCCTGCCGCCGAGGCATACGCCGCCGCGGTGATCTTTCCCACTGTTTTCCAGGAGTGCCGCTCGTCGGCAAACGCACGGATGTCGGCTCTGCGCGCCGCGAGCGCCCGGTACAGGTCGCTCGAGAAATAGCGGCGGATCGCATCGGCGAGCGCCGCCGAGTCGCGCGGTTCGCACACCAGACCGGTTCTCCCCTCGACAATCGACTCCTTCAGCGACCCCACGTCGGTCGCGATGACGGGCAGCCCGAAGCTGTACGCCATGAAGAGGACGCCGCTCTGGAAAATGTGGGTATAGGGAAGCACCAGCGCGTCGGCGGCCGCGTAGTACTGCTCGATTTCGTCGTCGGCAATGAACCGCACGTGCTCCACGATGCGCCCGCCGATGCCGGCATCGGCGATGGCGCTCTTCACGTCCGACCAGTACTGCCCCCACCCTTGCTTGATCTTTCCCGCGATCACGAGGCGCAAGTGCTCGTCGCCCCCGGACAGCCGCGTCACCGCATCGACCAGGGAGTCCAGCCCCTTGTACGGAGCGATCTGGCCGAAGAACAGCAACACCCTGTCGTCGGGACGCAGGCCGAGGCGTGTCCGGGCGTCATGCTGTGTCATGCCAACGGTCGGCAGCGTGACGTTGATTCCGTACGGAATGACGACGACGCGTTCGGCGGCAACGCCAAAGTCTTCGACGAGCTGCCGCTTCATCAGCTCGGTGTGCACGAAGATGCGGGTGCACAGCCGGTATTGGGTGCGGAGCGAAAACCGGTTGAGCCAATTATCTCGTGAGTCGCGGCTGGCGGCGTTCACGTTGTGAGCCGTGAACATCACGCGTTTGCCGAGACACCTGTAATACAGCATCAGCAGCGTGCGGTCGAAGAGCTCGAACTTGTTGTTCCAGAGGATGTGGAACACCTTCGGCTTGCACACCGCAGCGTACGCAAGCAGCCGCGCGTAGTAGAACAGCACGCGCGCGGCTTTCTGGGCGTAAGCGACGTCTTCCCGCTGATCTCCGCGCAGGTTGAGGAACCGGATGCCGGGGGTGTGGACTTCAGCGCAGTCCAGGTCCGTGCTGCCGATGAAATCGACGGCAACGCCGGCGCCGGCGAGCGCCACGGCCAGCGCGACGGCGTAGTGCTTGTCGGTTCCGCCGGTCAGCAGCGCAACTCGAGTGGGCCGGTCCGCTGAAACCGTTCGCACGTTCGCCGTGCCTGCTGCCGAAGCCGAGGGCGCGCCGGCCGCTGACTCGCGCTCTCGTGTCGCGACCTTTGTCACTGTGTCCGGCACATGGCGACGGCTTCGCCTCCGTATCCGGTGCGGCCGGCAAGGAAGGCGTTGAGCCTGGTCAACGGTTTGTTGAAGGCCCAACGGCCGAATACGAGCGTGTCCACCTTGTTGACGAAGTACAAGTCCACCCTCGGGCACGACTGCTCCAGCAGCGATCGGATGTCCTCCAATCGATGCTGCCGCCATTGACCGGAGGCGGCGCTCAGGTTCGTGTTGTAAACGAAGATGAACAGCCCGTTCGACTTGACCATCTCGAGGAGACGCGTCACGGGGGGGACGCACTGTTCGAGTCGATCGGTATTGAACAGGGAACACGACCTGACGAACACACAGTCGAACTTGTGAGTGGACGGGAGGTAGTTCAGGTCCGAAGCGAAGAACCGGGCCTTCGTCCTGCGATCGCCATCCTCCCTGGCCCGCTTCAGCCCCACCACGCTCATATCCGTGCCATACACCGTCATGCCTTCCGCCGCAAGAAGGTGCGAGAAGAACCCCTGCCCGCACCCGGCGTCCAGGACGTCGGACCCTCGCTTCAAGCCTGCCGCGGCGACCAGGCTCCTGACGAACGGCCGGTACAATCGCAGTTTGTGCGCGAAGTAGTTGTCGGCCCGATACGCATCGTCGTAGAAACGCTGCGCGGCGAGCCGCTGGCTGTCGGTCATCTGGTGTCGGGTGCTCAATACTCCGAGGAAGGGTGGACGTGAATGGATGTGGAGCCGGCGGGAGGAATCGAACACTCCATCAGCTGATTACAACTCGGCTGCTTTACCGTTAAGCTACGCCGGCGAACGGACACCGCATCGTATCGCATTTTTGTCACGGATCCTGCGGCCGCAACTCGATCTGACGAAAACCTGACACCGGAATCCTGTACTTGGGTGACTGCCG
>Ga0111539_10010981_pt1 | contig 11400 bp, 9 predicted proteins | sample RhiMethybrSRZTD1_FD_79667 | JGI IMG/M metagenome (GOLD analysis project Ga0111539, IMG submission 79667) | Populus rhizosphere microbial communities from Tennessee, USA - Rhizosphere MetaG P. TD hybrid SRZTD1 (version 2) (version 2) | ecosystem: Host-associated > Plants > Roots > Rhizosphere >...
GATCTTCTTGGAGAGGTCGCCGTTGGCGATGGCCGTCGCGACGTCGGCGATGTTGCGCACCTGCGTGGTCAGGTTGTTGGCCATGGAGTTGACGCTGTCGGTGAGGTCCTTCCACGTGCCGGCCACGCCGGGCACCTGCGCCTGCCCGCCGAGGCGCCCCTCGGTGCCCACCTCGCGCGCCACGCGCGTCACTTCGCCGGCGAACGCGTTCAGCTGATCGACCATCGTGTTGATGGTCTCTTTCAGCTGCAGGATCTCGCCGCTGACGCTCACCGTGATTTTGCGCGAGAGATCGCCGTTGGCGATCGCCGTCGCGACTTCGGCGATGTTGCGGACCTGCGCCGTCAGGTTGGAGGCCATGAAGTTGACGTTGTCCGTGAGGTCTTTCCACGTGCCGGCCACGCCCGGCACCTGCGCTTGCCCGCCGAGCTTGCCGTCGGTGCCGACCTCGCGCGCCACGCGCGTGACTTCGCTGGCGAACGCGTTCAGCTGATCGACCATCGTGTTGATGGTGTCTTTCAGCTCGAGGATCTCGCCGCGCACGTCGACGGTGATCTTGCGCGAGAGGTCGCCGCGCGCGACGGCGGTGGTGACCTGCGCGATATTGCGCACCTGATCGGTGAGGTTGCCGCACATCGCGTTGACCGAGTCGGTGAGGTCTTTCCACGTGCCGGCCACGCCGGGGACGATCGCTTGCCCGCCGAGCTTGCCCTCCGTTCCGACCTCGCGCGCCACGCGCGTCACTTCGCTGGCGAAGGAGCGCAGCTGATCGACCATCGTGTTGATGGCTTCTTTCAACTGCAGGATCTCGCCGCGCACGTCGACGGTGATCTTCTTGGAGAGGTCGCCGCTGGCGACGGCGATCGTCACTTCCGAGATGTTGCGCACCTGGCCGGTCAGGTTCGAGGCCATCGAGTTGACGCTGTCGGTGAGGTCCTTCCACACCCCGCTCACGTCGGGGACTTCGGCTTGCCCGCCCAATTTCCCGTCGGTGCCGACTTCCCTCGCGACGCGCGTCACTTCCGAGGTGAACACGCCGAGCTGCTTGATCATCGAGTTGACGATCGTCGCCGAACGCAGAAATTCACCCTGCAGAGGACGCCCGTCCACGTCGAGCCGCATGGTCTGCGAGAGGTTTCCTTGCGCTACGGCGGCGAGCGCGCGCGTGACTTCCGTCGTGGGCCACAAAAGATCGTCGATCAGCGTGTTGACCGACGCCTCCATGTCGGCCCAGGCCCCCCCTTGCCGTGGAAAATGCACGCGCTGGCGGGTCTTGCCTTCTTTGCCGACGACTTCTCCCACCGTCTCCAGCTGCTTCGCCATGTTTTCATTGGCGGCGACGACTTCGTTGACGCAGTCGGCGATCTTGCCGACGAGACCCGTCCAGTGACCGGGGAGCCGGACCGAAAAGTTTCCATCACGAACCGCCAAGAAGACGCGCAGAAGCTCGCGCAGCTCGTCTTGCGAGCCGCCCGTCGACGTCTGCGGGGGGTCGCCATTGCCTTGGCCCGTGGTCTGCGTACTGCTCATCGCGCCCTCCTCGAAACTTTCAGAGCCGCGAGTCCCGCGGCTTGGCTCGTCTTGCGGTCCGACCGCATGGGTTGCTCCTTGCCATTGCCCCGGCGCGCGCGCTGATGAGCCAGCTCTTCCACATTGCCCCGACGAAAGAGTCGGACGCCCCGAATCGTGGACATGAAGGGCAAGCGTCCGTCCTTGGCGAGACGCCGAACCATATCCACGGAAAGCCCGAGGATTCTGGCAGCATCGACCGCGGTCATGAGGTCATCGGGCGTGTGGGGGGTCGGTTTCGGCGGCATTCCTGGACCCCTGAATTTGCCTCCGACCTTTGCCCCAACGCCTCGGACTTTGGCTCGAGGGCGGGAGGCTGCCGATCACCAGACCCAGTCTTGGCCACATGACCGTCACACTCCGGACGCCCAATCCTTCGCGGCGATAAAGTGTGCGACAATCGAGAGCTTGGACTCCCAGCGCGAATCACTCTTCGATCGAGCCTACAGGTTCGCACGTGCGGTCATCGTCGGAAGCGGTGCCACGGCCATCGATTTCGTCGTGCTTACATCGTGCATCCGTGTGGCGGGTATCGCCCCCGTGGCAGCCCGGGTCCCAGCTCTCATCGCAGGCGCGACGTTTCAATTCTTCGGCAATCGAACATTCGCTTTCCGGGCCCAAGCGGGGAGCATTTCCCGTCAAGCCAGGATCTTCGTCGCGGCCGAGCTCGTGGCGCTCCTTTTCAATTTTTCGATTTACCGATGGTTGGTTCCGCGGATCGTCTTTTTGCCCCCCGAGGTCACCAGCCTGCTCGGGACGTTCATCGTCTTCATCACGTTCGGCTATCCGATGCGCCGGCTCGTCATCTTCCGCATTCCGGAACCGGCGCTTCCGAACGTCGATTTCGCCGCACCGGGCCTCGCACCAGAGCCCGTCCTCCAACGCGTGGCCGATGCCGGCTCAGCGCGGGAGCAGGCTCGCCTTGAGGCCGAGAAACTCGGCAAGTCGCGCTGATTCCTCGCGCGCCAGCACCTCCGAAAGCCAGAGGTACTGCTCGCGCGCGCTGACGAAATGCCGGCGGTGGTCGTTCTCCGCCTCGCGCACGAGCCGGTGAACCTGCAGGTTGATCAGCGATTGATCGCCGTGCGTCAGAATCGAGCTTCGCTCGACCCGGGAATTGGACTTGGTCAGCATGGCGCGCGCACGGGCCGCCGTCTCGGGCGACATCACCGTCACACTGCGCCAATCGGCGGCGATGACGTACTTCATGTCCGGAGGCAGAGCTTTCACCCTGTCGGCCATCATTTCGATCATCTCGTCGACGTCTTCGATCGACCGATACCCCCGCGCGACTCGGATCTCCATGAGCCGCCCGACTCGGAATTCGCACGTATTGGGGGGCATCATCGATCATTTTCTCTCTGGCGTCGGCAGCTGTCCAGAGAGCCCCCTAATGTTCACTTGGGAGCCCCGCATCCCCGCTCCACGCGGCCGGTGATCACCCATTGTCGGGACCCAAGGCCAATGTAGGCAAGCGTAGGGCCGGGCGCGCGCGACTCGGTAGCTTTCTCTAGAATCAAATGCGGCGGCGCGGTCGTCAGGGCGTGAGCATTGCATCGAGCGTCTGCGTGGCTCGAAGCGGGTTCCCTCGCGTGCGCAAAGAGCACGTCGGCGACGGTGCTCGGCGCCGTGCCTTGCGCGTTGCGATCTCGACGGCCCTAGCCGTCTCCGGCGCCGCGTGCGGGGGGCAGAACGATCGATCCTCGGGCGACGGCCATGCCGACAAGAGCATCGTCTTCGTCGGATGGGGCGCGCCGGAAGAGCGGAGCGTCATCGCCGACGTCATCGCCCTCTTCGAACAGTCGACCCCGGGCGTGCACGTCACCTACACGCAAGTGCCAGGGCTCGGTTACGACTATCTCAACAAGCTGCGTTTGATGATCGTCGGCGGCCGTGCCCCCGACGTCTTCTATGTGCCCGACGGTGCGTTCGGCGAGCTCGTTCGCACGGGCGCGCTGCTCGATCTCGAGGCTCGTATTGCCTCGACGGGCATCGTCGACCTCGACGCGATGTGGCCGAGCGCCATCGATCGCTATCGGTGGAACGGGCGGCGGCTGCACGAAGGAAATCTTTACGCGCTCCCCAAGGACATCGGACCGACGGCGATGTTCTACGACGCCGATCGGTTTCGCGAGCGCGGCGTACCTTTGCCCGATCCCGACGTGCCGATGACTTGGGACGAAGCGCGCGTCATGTGGGCCTCGTTGAGCGAGCCCACGGCGCGCGTTCGCCGCTATGGCACGACGGGCTATCCGTTCGACGTCGCCGTCTGGGCCACAGGGGGAGAGGTTCTTTCGCCCGACCGTCGGACGTGGGCCATGGTGAACCCAACGGCGGAGGGCGCAGTGCAATGGTGCGCGGACCTAGCTCTGCGCGACGGCGTGGCGCCCCTTCCTTCGCGCATCGAGGGGGGCGGTGGCCGTGAGCTCTTCGAGGCTCGGCTCGCAGCGACGCACATCGATGGGCGCTGGATGGTCCCCCGCTTCCGCAAGCTCGGCTTCGATTGGGACGTGGCCCCCATCCCCATGCCCGATCGCGAACACGAGTCGATCGTCTGGTCGGGATCCGTCGGATTGGCGGTGTCGGCGAACACGCGGTACCCGGATGAAGCCTTTGCGCTCGTCGCGTGGCTAGCGGGGCCCGAGGGGCAGACGCGGTTGACGCGCACCGGATTGCAGCTGCCGAACCAGCGCGCGCTCGCCACGACCGACGTCTTTCTACAACCCGGCGAGCGCCCGGCGCACGCGCGCGTGTTCGAGCGCGCTGCATGGGGCAGCCGCCCCAGCCCGGTGACCGAGACGGCTAACGCGTTCTGGTTCGACGTTCTGTCCATCTTTCTCGACGAAGTCTGGCGCGGGCGCCGCACGGCCGCATCGCTCTTCCCCGAGCTCGCGCCGCGCGTCGATGCCGCCCTGCGCGAGAACAATCCGGAGCTCTGACGTGCACGCGCGCCGCTTCGAGCGTGAGGGGCTGTGGGCCTACGCTTTCATCGCGCCCCCCGTATTGGGGGCTTTCGTGTTTGCGTTTCTCCCGATGGCCGCCTCGCTCTTCTTGAGCTTCACGCGCTACGACGTCTTGACGCCGCCGGACTGGATTGGTTTGGACAACTATCGCCGGCTTTTTGCCGACGACTTCTTCGTGGGGCGTACGGCGCTCAACACGGTCTTTTATCTCATCGGCGTCCCGCTCGGGATCGCCGCTGCGTTCGCGGTGGCGCTGCTCCTTCATCGCGTGACGGCGCTGCGCGGTCTGTTTCGCACCGTCTATTTCATTCCCTCGGTCTGCTCCATCGTCGCCATCGCGCTCGTCTGGAAGTGGATCTACCGGGCCGATTGGGGGCTTCTCAACATGACGCTGGCTTCGCTCGGCGTGCGCGATCCACCGGCTTGGCTCAACGAACCCATTCTCGTGAAGCCATCGCTCGTTTTCATGGGGGTGTGGACCAACCTCGGATTCAACGTCGTCGTCTATCTGGCCGCGCTCCAAACGGTTCCACGATTCCTGCTCGAAGCCGCCGAGCTCGATGGCGCGAGCGCGTGGCGGCGTTTTTGGCACGTCACCTTTCCCGCCGTGAGCCCCACGACGTTCTTCCTAGCAGTGACGAGCACGATCGGGACCCTGCAGAACTTCGATCAGGTCTACGTCATGACCCGTGGCGGTCCGACGTATTCGTCGGCGACGTTCATGCTCTACATCTACGTCACCGGCTTTCAGTATTTTCAAATGGGCTACGCCTCGGCGATGGCATGGCTCCTCGCGCTCGCGGTGCTCGTCGTCACACGCGCACAATTCGTGCTCGCGGCCCGCTGGGTGCACGAATGAACACTCCGGCGCGCGCAAAGCGCATCCCTCGGTCTCAAGTGGCCATCTACGCGGCGCTCACCGTCGTGGCTGTCGCGGTCCTCTTGCCTTTCGTCTTCATGCTCAGCACGAGCTTCAAACCGCCGCGCGAAGTGTACGAGCTCCCGTTTCGTTTCGTTCCGCGCGCGCCGACGTTGGCCAACTACCGCGCTGCGCTGACGCAGGTGAACCTCACGCGCGGCACGCTCAACACCGTTGCCATCGCGGTTCCATCGACATTGGGGGGCCTCTTGACGGCGTCGTTCGCCGGCTTTGCCTTTGCCAAGCTTCGCTTCGCTGGGCGCGAATTCCTCTTCGCGCTGCTCATCGGCACGATGATGGTGCCCGGCGTCCTCTTGCTCATCCCACAGTTTTCCGCCTTCGCCGAGATCGGATGGGTCGACACCTTCTGGCCCCTCATCGTTCCAGGGGCGATGGGAACGGGCATGGCGACGTTCATGATGCGCCAATTCTTCAAAGGCGTGCCGGACGAGATCGTCGAAGCGGCTGCCCTCGACGGCGCGACGCCGTGGCAGCTCTTCACGCGCATCATCTTTCCGCTCGCTCGACCAGCGCTCATCACGCTCGCGGTCTTCGGCTTCAAGGGAGCGTGGAACGACTACTTCGGTCCGCTCGTGTACCTCTCCTCACCCAACAAGATGAACATCCAGCAAATGATCGCCGCCACCCAAAACGCGTATGGCGGCGACCCCGGCATCTTGATGGCCGGCTCGGCGCTCGCCATGGTGCCGCTGCTCGTGCTGTTCCTATTCGCGCAGCGCTACTTCATCGAGGGGATCGCGACGACGGGGCTCAAATAGGAAGACGCGCGCGCGCCTTGCTAGCCCTTGATGCCGCCCTTCGGGCGTTCTTCGGGGGCGAGCTCGTCGTTGCGCCAATAGGTGTCGTTCTTCCCCGCGTCGTCGGTGAAACCGACCACCGTGACTTCCCCCTCGATGGTGACGGCGCCCTTCGGTACGTCGTCCTTTCTCACACAAGAGAAGTTCATGAAAATCTTCTCTCCCGGTTTGACGGCGCCGCCGAAGATATTGCCCGCGCACGTGAGCCGCTTGTGCGGCTTGTCGCCGACCTGGGCCTCGATCTGCTTGCCGGCCTTGTCGTAAAAGTACACGACGATCTTGCCGTAGAGGACCTCGAGCTTGGCGTTGTTGATGATCTTGAAGGTCGGTCCCTTGTCGCCGATCTTCTTGTCCCAAGAGACGTCCATCATTCGGGCCTTGCCGGTCGCTTTGCAGGGGTCGTCGAAGGTCCCCTTGCCGGCCGATTTCTCGGGGCACGGGTGGACGGGCTTTCGTTCGGGGGCACTCGCGACAGGCGCCGCTGATGCGGCGGGTGGCGTGGAGACGACTGGAGGCGGCGCTGCACTCGCGGCTGGCGCTTCGGGCTTCTTCTCGTCTTCGCAAGCCACGAGGCTCATTGCGAAAGTGGCAGCTCCCAACATCGCCGTCATCCATCGTGCTCTCGACATGCTCACCTCCGGGGGTGCACGTAACCGGCGGTCTAGCCGGCAGGCCGACGCTATCCCAAGCGGCGCACTGTCGCAACGCGTGTGCAAGGCGTATCGTCTCGACGGGAGGAACGACCGATGTCCCCCTCGCCCAACGTCGATCGCCGCGGTGTTCACTCGCCCCTGTGGACCGCGTCCGTCTGTGCCCTCTTCACGTTGATGACGACGCTGGCCGCGCACGCCGATGACTATGGCGCCCTCGGCGACGAGATCGTCGCCCACGTTCGCTCGCAATTCCTGGATGCCGAGCGCGCCCGAGCCTGGTCTCAAAAGCACGCGCACTACGGCGCCAAGGCCAAGAACGCCGACGACTTCGATCGTCTCACCAACGCGGCGCTGCGAGAGCTCCGCGCTTCGCACACCGCGTATTACCCGAAGGACAGCAGCGAAAACATTCAGCTTCGCTCGCTGTACGCCTCGATCATCAAAGACCCCGAGCCAGAATTGGAAAGCTTAGGCGCTGATTTCGTCAAAGGGACAAACGGCTTCTTCGTGCGGCAGGTGTTTCTCAAGGGTCCGGCCGCCGAAGCGGGCCTTTTGCGCGGCGATCGCATCGTCACTGCCGACGGCAAACCGTTCCACCCGGTGCGCTCGTTACGCGGCAAAGACGGGATTGCCGTCTCGCTCGAGGTGGAACGTGCGAAGAACGCGCCGCGGTTGCGCCTGAGCGCCATCGTCAAGAAGACCAAGCCCGCTGAAGAGTGGATAGCGGCGCAAGACGCGGCCAGCCAGGTGCTCGAACGTCTCGGCCGGCGCGTCGCCTATGCGTCCATTTATTCGTGCGCCGGGCCGAAGCCCCTCGAGCTACTCCAGCGACTCATGGATGACCGTTTCGGTCGTGCGGAGGCATTGGTACTGGATCTACGCAACGGGTGGGGCGGATGTCCCCCCGAGTTCTTGAAACTCTTCAATCCGATCGCACCGACGCTGCGTTTCGTCGGGCGCGAAGGCAAAGAGCGCATCTGGCCGGCGAGCTGGCGCAAACCCGTGGTCCTGCTGACCAATGGCAACACGCGCAGCGGCAAAGAGATCGTCGCCTTCGAGTTTCGCAAGCACGCCATCGGCCCGGTCGTCGGCGAGCGCACGGCCGGGGCGTTTCTCGCGGGACGACCCATCTCGCTGTCCGACGGATCGCTGCTCTACGTCGCCGTGGAAAGGTGCGAAGTGGACGGCGTAGCGCTCGAAGGCAATGGCGTTCAGCCCACGGTCGAGGTGCCCGATAACCTGTTCTATGCCGCCGGTGCCGACCCACAGCTCGATCGTGCGCTCAACCTCGCGGCCGAGCTGGCAGCGAAGGGATGATTGGAAGTGAGCACGCCTAGACAGTGAGGGTGTTCTGCGAGCGCCGCTACTTTGCCATCGCTTGTCCAATGCAAAACAGCACGAGCAATGCTGCATAAAAGACGAACACGATCGTCAGCGTCTTGCTCACTCGCATGAAGCTTTTCCCCTTCCTGGCTACATCGGCGCGCCGCTTCTCGCCTTCTCCCCAATCACCGACGCAGCGACGCTAACAGAAAACCCAAACGCGAAGGATCGAGATTCCGCCAGACTGCAGCTTTTGATGATGCGACGCAGCAACTGCACGACGACGAAAATCGATAACAGGGGCGCTTCTTCTGGCGACCCATGCCGAGCAAGTCGTAGGCGATCTCTACAGCGACTCGAGGAAACGAATGAGCGCTGTTTTGTCCGCTGCGGTGAGCGCGACGTAACCGTCCTTTGACTTTCGTCCCTCGCCATCGTGCCAGAGGATGGCCTCTTCGATGCTGCGCGCACGACCATCATGCAAATAGCCGTAGTGCGGCGCGCACACCTGCTTTTGGGCAGGGCCAGTCACGCCGCCCGTGACACATGCGGAAAGACCAAGTCCCCAGAGGGGCGTCGTACGCCATTCGGCCCCCGAGGCTTGGCCCTCGCCCAAATTGTCGGCAAGTCCAGGCCCCATGTCGTGAAGCAACAGGTCGGTATACGGATGGATGGTCTGATCGCGCAGCTCGGCTAGCGGATGGAACTTGCTCGTTTTCATTTCGGCAACATGACAACTCGCGCAGCCTAGTTGCAGAAACGTCGCTTCGCCGCGCAGCGCGTCGGCGTCGCTGAGATTGCGGCGTGCGCGCACGCCGAGCAGTTGCACGTATTTGACGAGATCGTCGAGGTATTGATCGCCGAGCTCGGCGCCCTGATCGTTGCCGCAGCCTTGCTGCATGGCACCACAATCGGGCTTGGGCATGACCGACGTCATGACCCCCATATCGCTGTTCAGCGCGCCGGCGATTTGATGCCTCAAACTGGATGCGCCGCCCTTCCAACCGAAACGACCGAGCCGCTTTTGGCCGGTGACCGGATCGATGGAGATCTGAATCTTGCCGGAGATGCCGTCGGCGTTCTGGTCGTCGACATCTTGCAACGCGAGAACCGTCGACTCCGGCACGGCCTCGAGCAATCCAAGGCCGACGAGCTCGGGCGCGATCCTCGCCGAGAACAGCGCAGGTTTCTGTTTGCCGAACGCATACTCCGGTGAGCGCAGCCCCGCGGTGTTCGTGATCCACCTGGCTATCGACACCGTGCCCTCACCCGGCGAACCATTGGTACCGCTTGGCTGGAGGACGGAGCCAATGAGCGGATCTTTTCCGCCGTCCGCGGCGGCGACCTTGAAGACCCACTTGTCGAGCGGAACGCCGATGTCGGCCACGGGCGCGCGACCATTGCGCATGTGGCAACCGTCGCACGACACGTTCACGTAGTTGGGCCCCGCGAGACCTTTCAGCGCATCGAAGGTTCCGTTCTCCGCGCTTTCGTCATGTGTACCGTCGGTCATGCGGGTGTGATGCACGCGGCGCCCGCGCACGAAGGGCTGTGCATTGAGATCGGCGATGTTCGTCGCCATCTGCATGAAGTGGTCGTCGGGCTCGTCCGAGTATTGATAAGGCAGCGTCGTACGTCCGCCGAGCCACCCCTTCTCGTCGAGCTTGTGCGAGTTTTCCCGCTCCGAAGACTTGTCGGCAAACGTTCCAACTGCGTACCAGGGGATCCTTCCCCCTTTGCCCACCTCGTAGAGAAAGACGGTGCCGTAGTAGTTGTCACGCCCCACTGGGACGGCATCCAAGAATTGGCTGATCTCGATTTCCATGAACTGCCCAACGGCGAGCGGCGCTTCCTTGCCCTCGAGCGTGATCGCGCTCGTGATGGTGTACGTGAACTTGTATTGAACGCCGTCACCTGTCCGATTGTGGTTCTCGTCGTAGGTGCCGGGTCCTTCTTGTTTGAAGCGCGGAGCGTAGTTGCCGTGGTACTGCGCGACGGTGGTCTGGCCGCTGTACCACGCGCGAAATTCCGGCAAGGGGTCGAGCTTCCACTCCGACACCCACGACACCTCGATCGCCCCGCCCCCTTTGGCGACCTTGTCGACGAAGATGTACCGTGAGGTCCGGTATTCCCAATAGTGTGGGAGATAGTGATCGTAGCTTTGGAACTCGTCTTCGCGCGCGTGCCGATCGCGTCCGCGGTCGCCAAATCGCGTCACGATCGCGTCGCCGCGGTCGAACAGCACCTCACGCTCGAGCTTCGTGGTGGCGTCGAAAAGTGGAACGATGCCGCCGAGCGATGGTCCGCCGTCAACGCCGGGCGGCGCGGCATCACGCGGCGTCCCCGAGGAGCCGTCGATCGAGGAATCACCCGCGCCGCCGCGCCCGGCGTCGGCTGGCCCCGCGTCGCCCGCGTTCCCCGACGCACCACCGACGGACGAACCGCCTCGACCCATCGTGTTGCCAGCTGTGCCCCCCGCGCCACCATTGCCGGCCCCCGCGCCCCCCGACGCGCCGCCGACGGATGCGCCGCCCGACGATCCACCGTTGCCCGGACTTCCCCCGGTGGCGCTATCGGCATCGGACGGACCATCGCTGCAAGCGGCGGTATGCAATGAAAGGGCGACGACGATCGCGGCCCCGGATTTGGCCCTCGATTGCTTCATGGGTGCACGGGGTCGCGAAGCGACGGTCCTTCTTAGAGTGTCCGCCAGCGACACGCGTCATTTCCAATTCGTCCGACCATCGGAAAAGACAGCGTTTCTTCTCCGATGGCGCGCTGCCGTTTCGACGCGACGCGGCGCCCCGGTGACTACGGTAGTCCGCTCTGAAATTCGGAAATGAGCGTACCGCCCACGCGCGGCCATCCGTGGGTGAGCCCGCTGTAGGTGATCTGTGACGAGATGCAAAAGCGCACCGGGTTCGCCGTGCAGCCTTCCCAATCGAGGCACACGTGCTGCGCTTGCATGGCGTTGAAAGCTGCCATCATGTCCGTTTTGGCCTTGGCGAGACCTGCCGGCGGCGTCGTCGAACAGCCGTTGCGTCGAGCGAACTGCGCCACCACGTCTTCGCCATAATTGCCCGCCATGTCGGTGACGCCGTGGATGACGAGGATCGGAGGGGTCCCTTTGCAATTCATCGTCGCGGCGCTGACGA
>Ga0111539_10010982_pt1 | contig 11400 bp, 7 predicted proteins | sample RhiMethybrSRZTD1_FD_79667 | JGI IMG/M metagenome (GOLD analysis project Ga0111539, IMG submission 79667) | Populus rhizosphere microbial communities from Tennessee, USA - Rhizosphere MetaG P. TD hybrid SRZTD1 (version 2) (version 2) | ecosystem: Host-associated > Plants > Roots > Rhizosphere >...
CGGCGTAATAGAAGGCGGCGACGACCGGCGCGATGAGCGCGAGACGAAACGGGCCCGGGCGTTCGCTCATGCTGCGGGCGGCTGTCGAGTCGGCGATCAAGTTTTCAATGCCGCCATCACGCGGGAAGCCGTGAGCGGCACGCGCCGCATCCGCACGCCGGTCGCATCGAACACCGCGTTGGCGACGGCAGCCATCATCGGCTTGCACATCGTCTCGCCGGCGCCGTAGTGACGGAGATCGGGGCGATCGGGATTGGGATCGCCGTTGACCAGGACGACGTCGATGCGTTCGGGGACGTCGGCATGCGTGAGCGTGGGCGAGCTGACCCAGTCCACGCTCAGCATCTTCGCTTCGTCGAAGCGCGCTTCCTCGAAGAGCGCGCGGCTGACCGAATGCAGCAGCCCGCCTTCGATCGTCCGCGTCAACGCCTCGGGGTTGATCACCAGGCCGCAATCGTGCGCGCACGCGATGCGCTTCACCCACACACGGCCGGTGCGCTTGTTCACTTCGACTTCGACCATTTCGACGGCGACCGTTTCGCTGCGATACGCGTAGGCCACACCGCGGCCGATCGCGATGTCGCCAGAGCTCCGGCGATTCGGCGACGGACGCGGCTCCCATCCGAACTTTTCGGCCGCCGCTTTCAGGCAGGCGATCGATCGCGCGCGCTTGAATCCCGCATCGTCACCCGTCCCGCGCTGGAGCAACGACATGCGGAACGCCACCGGATCGGCTTTCGCCGCCGCGGCGAGCTCGTCGATGAAGCTTTCCGATGCGAACGTCACCTGCGGGCCGTCCGGATCGCGCAAGTTGCCCATGCGGACCGGCGTTTCCCACGCCAGCGGCATCGGCACCACGCTGCCGGCCATGCGGCGATTGGGGATCTCGTACTTATCCGACGGGAACGAGGCGCGGCCGCGGGCCGGCGTCTTGCGCTGCCCCATCAACTGCGCGATGAGCACCGTGTCGGGTTCGTTGTAGCCAACGTGATTGAAGTCCGCCGCGCGCGCGTCGTAATCGAGCGCCACGACTTGCCCTTTCGCATCGAGCGCGCCGCGCATGGTGATCGCGTAGGCCGGGCCCTTGGTGTCCCATGCAGTTTCCTCTTGCCGCGTCCACTGCATGCGGACCGGGCGCCCAAGCTCGTTCGCCAGGAACGCCGCTTCGAACCCGGCGTCGTCGGCAGCGGTGCGGCCGTAGCATTGCGGCCCCTGCATCCAGACCACGCGGATCTTCTCGCGCGGCATCTTGAGGAACTGCGCCACGCCGTTACGCATCCCGTACGACTTCATGTCGTTCGAATAGATCGTCAGCTGGCCATTGGATGGATCCGCGAGCGCATGCGCGGGACCAAACGATGTGTGCCCCTGGAAAGGCACGTCGTACTTGGCCTCGATCACCGCGGTCGATGCGGCCAGCGCCGCGGCAGGATCGCCAACAACCTGCGGATCGCTTGATGAGGACGGCGCCGTCGATCGCATGTAGGTGAACAGATCTTCCGATGCCGGGAACGGCTTCGTCGCGGGAGCGGCCCACTCCACTTTCAGCTGTCGCGCGGCACGGATCGCGTTCTCCTCGCGCTCGCAGACCACGGCCACGTAATTGCCACGGCTCACGACCTTCACGACGCCGGGAATGTCCTTGATCGATGATTCGTCGATCGACTTCAGCGTGGCGCCAACCACCGCGGGCCGCACGTTCCTCGCGTGCAGCATGCCGGGCACTTTCATGTCCACGGCCCAGCGCTGCGTGCCGTTGACCTTCGCGGGAATGTCGTCGCGGCGCGGCGACTTGCCGACGTTCTTCATCGCCTGCACCGGCTTCAGCGGCGCCGTGCCCGTGGTGGCGTCGATGTTGCGGCCGGTCAGCGTGACGTTGAATTTCTTTCCACCGATCAATTCGCCGTAGGTGATGCTCTTCTCGGCGGTGTCGCCTTGCTTCGTGCTGACGACGCCGTCGCTCACGGTGAGCGCCGTGGCCGGCACGCCAAAATGCTGCGACGCCAATTCCAGCAATACGCGCCGCGCTTCGGCGGCCACGCGGCGCATCGGATAGCCGTCGGTCTGCAACGCATCCGATCCGCCCGATCCGCCCTGATCGACGGTGATGTCGGTGCTGCCCATCACGCACGTCGTGTTCTCGAAGGCGATGTCGAGCTCGTCCGACATGATCTGGCGGAACGCCGTGCCGGTGCCCTGGCCGAGATCGGTCTTGCCGACGAAGAACGTGGCGGTGTTGTCGGCCCTGATCACGATCCACGAATCGAGCTTCAGGTAATCGATGTCGGGATACGGGCCTACGGTGCCTTGCGCACCAATCCCGACAAGCGAGCTCACATCTGCGATAGCGAGCGCACTTCCCGACACGAAGAGGAATCCCGACGCGCGAAGAAACTCCCGTCTGGTGTTCATCACGCGAGCCTCCGCGCCGCCAGCTTCACGGCCGCGTTGATCCGGTAGTACGTCATGCAGCGGCAGAGCGTGTTCTTCATGCCGTCGCGGATCTGCGCGTCGGTGGGGTTCGGTGTCTTGTCGAGCAGCGCTTTCGCGGTGAGGATCTGCCCGTTCTGACAGAAGCCGCACGCCGGCACCTGCTCGTCGATCCACGCCTGCTGGATCGGATGCAGCTGGCCGTCCTTCGACAGACCTTCGAGGGTCGTGATTTCGACGTTCTGCGCCTGCGACACCGGCCGCACGCACGAGCGCACCGCTTCACCGCGGATCAGCACGGTGCACGCGCCGCACTGGCCTAGGCCGCACCCGAAGCGGGGGCCGGCCAGGTCGAGATCGTTGCGCAGCACATACAGCAACGGCGTCGACGGTTCCACGTCCACGGTATGCCGCTTGCCATTGACCAGGAGATTGATGGCCGCCATGGCCGGAGATTACACGACCCGCCGCCGAAATGTGGACTGGCAAAATCAGCAGGGGTGCGGATTTGGCCGCTTTCGACCGCGAAGGATCAGTACAGTTGGGCCTCTCTAACTGATCCAGATGGACAACGGCGGCGAGCGCGAGATGGTCCGGCGCATGCTCGGGGGCGATGAAGTCGCGTTCGACGAGTTCTTCACGGACTACTTCCCCCGGCTGTTCCGCTTCGCCGTCCTTCGCGTGCGGGATCAGGACGCCGCCGAAGACATCGTCCAGAACTCGCTGATCTCAGCCGTGCGCCACCTCGGTTCATGGCGCGGCGAGGCGACCCTGTTCACGTGGCTCTGCACGATTTGCCGGCGCGAGATCTCCGCGTGGGAAAAGCGGACGTCGCGGCGCGTGATCGTGTCGATCGCGGATGACGACCCGGGGCTCCGCGCGGCGCTGGATTCGATCGGCGCCGCGGCAGAGGCGCCCGACGCCGGGCTGGCGCGCGAAGACACCGGCCGCATCGTGCAGCTCGCGCTCGATCATCTGCCGCCGCGCTACAGCCGCGCGCTCGAATGGAAGTACTTGGAGGAGTTGAGCGTGGACGACATCGCCGGTCGCTTGCAGTGCACCCCCAAGGCCGCTGAATCGTTGCTCACGCGCGCGCGCGACGCATTCCGTGATGCGTTCGCAGCCGTGCAAACGGCGGCAAACGAGGTGATCTCATGATCCATTCAGAAGTACACGACGATGCGATGCGCGACCTGTTCAGGTACCCGCGGCCGGCGGCCGTCGATGCCGTCCGCGCGGCGCGCGTTCGCCGAGCGGTCCATGCGGCGTGGAAGGACGCCGCTGACAGTACGCCGATCTGGAGGCGAGGCGGCGCGATCGCGGCCGCGGCGGTGCTCGTCTTCGCGATCGGGCTCACACTCGTGAACTGGCTGCGCGAGCGCGCGGCTCCGCAGGCGACCGCTCCGATCGCGTCGACGCTGTTCGCCACCAGCGAGGTGATCTTCCAGGGCAACAGCGTCACGACGAATGGCGGCCGCGCCGCGATCGCGCTGCCGAACGGTGTCGAGTTGCGCCTGGATTCGGACACCGTCATCACGGTTGATACGGAGCGAAGCGTGTCGCTCACCCGCGGCGCGATCTATCTCGACTCGTCGAACCGAAAGTCACCGCCGGAGACGGTGGCGATCGTTGCTCGCGGCACGGTGATTCGCGATCTCGGCACACGCTATGAAGTTCGCCTCTCCGATCAGGAGCTGCGTGTGCGGGTGCGCGACGGCCGGGTGGAGGTGTTGAGCGCCTTCGGCATCCGTGAGGCCGATCGCGGCGGCCAGCTCAGGGTGACGCCGTCCGCGATCCTCGCCGGCCGCGCGCCGGTATTTGGCGCCGATTGGGACTGGATCCTGGGAGCCGTGCGGCCACCGCAGCTCAAGGGCCGCCCGCTCAAGGAATTCCTCGCCTGGGCGGAGCGTGAAGGCGGGCGCCCGATTCGCTTTGCGGACGCCGCGCTGGAGCGGGCCAATGGCGCCACGATCGTCTACGGCGCGATCGAGCGCCTCACCGTGGAGGAGGCACTCGACGTCGTGCTACCGTCGTGCGGACTCGCGCGCCGCACCGACGGCGACGTGATCACCCTTGTTGCAGCGGACGATGCGATAGTAGCGAAATGAAAGCGGCGATCGTGATGCTGCTGGTCGGTGTCTGCGCGACACCGCTGGCTGCCCGGCAGGGCGGCGACAGGCCGCGCTATGCCGGACGGCCGCTCGTCGACGTGTTGCAGGATCTCAATCGCCGCGGCCTGAGCATCGTGTTCAGCACGAACCTCGTGCCCGCGACGCTGCGCGTGTCCGCCGAACCGGCGGGTTCACCGCGTGAAATCCTCGATCAGGTGCTGCGGCCGCATGGTCTGCAGGCCCGGCCCGGCGCGCAAGGCACGCTGATCGTCGCCCGGGCGCCCCGGCGCCGTGAGGATGCGGCGACGGCGGCCGCGTCACGCGCCGTGCGAGCGCCGGTCGTCAGCGAGCCGGCACCCACGGCAAGCCTGTCCGCACAACTGCGGGACGAATCGGCGGCGCCGACCACCGAAGTCACCATGGTCGTCACGCGCAATGTTCCGATCGTCGATGTGCAGAACGCGACCGTGGGCACGAACTTCGGCGTCACGCTGTTGCGCGACGTCCCCAACCAGCGCGACGTTTTTGCCCTGCTGGCTCAGGCACCCGGCATCACGGTGCCGCGCGCGGACGTCGGCGGCAACACGGCGGGCACGCAGGCGTCGTATCGGGCGTACGGCTTGTCGGGCCAGTCGATCACGACCGTGGACGGCGTCAACATCACCGCCGGCGCCGACGGCGTCGGCGCCTACATCGACTACGGTGCGCTGGCTGAAGCGAAGGTGGCTGCCGCGGGAAACGCCGCCGACATTCCAGTCGCGGGCGCCGCGGTGATCACCGTGATCAAGAGTGGCGGCAACACGCACCACGGCGAGTTCTACGCCGACTACAAACCCGCCGACGACAAACCCTACGACGGTGCGGAGAACTATGAGAAGTATCGCGACATCAATGGCCAACTCGGTGGCCCGTTGATCAAGGACAGGCTCTGGTACTTCACGTCATTCCGCGATCAGTACACAGCGCTCACCACCGGGATGTACGACAGGCCGCCGGCGAAAGGCGGCACACAAGGCCAGCCGTTCACCACCGAAACGACGGACTACACCATCAAGCTGAACTATCAACTGAGCCGCTCGAGCACGGTTGGGTTCATGACGCAGTGGGGCAGAAAACACCAGCCCTATCGAAACGGTTCCGGAGCCACCGCCTTTCAATATCTTGTCGAGTCGACAGCGCTTCAGAACAGCTGGAGCGAAATCGGCAAGGTCGACTACCTGCGAGTGATCGCCAATCGCGCGACGCTGGACACCTCGTTCAATGTCTACGGCACCCAGTTCCCGCTCAAAGCGCACACCGACAAGACGCCGATCATCGACGATGTCACGTTCGCTCGGAGCGGCGCCTACAACACGCCCAGCTTCTCGCAGGACGGGCGCTGGCACTTCAACACGAACCTCAATCTGTTCGCCGATCGTCACGACATGAAGATCGGCTACATGTATCAGCGCTACGCACCTCGATTCACGGCGTATGGCGCTCCGGGGCCGGCCGGCACCGTCGGCCACTTCTACATCGCGACGACCAACGGCGTGCCGAGCTCGTTCTGGACCGACAACGGACCGGTGTGGAACGTGAACGTCCTCAAGAACCATGCGCTGTTTTTCCAGGACAGGTTTCAGGTCACATCGAAACTGACCCTCAACTACGGCATCCGCTTCGATCAGTACCACAGCTCCTACCCTGAGCAGCGGTTCGGCGTGAACGGGGACCAGCCATGCGTCGACGACGACGATTGCGACGCCGGTCCGTTCGTCGTCAAGACGGTCACGCCGGCGCGCGACGTCGTGACGTTCAATACCGTGGTGCCGCGCGTCGCGCTCATTTACGATCTCTTCGGCAACTCGAAGACCGCCCTGAAGGCGAGCTGGGGCCGATTCTCGACGAATCCGGCGGCATCCATCGCCGCGCTCGTGAATCCGATCGATCTGATTACCAGGAAGTACGCGTGGAACAACGCCTACCTGACCTCCAATCCCGCGGTTGCCGCCACTCGCATCACGCCGGCGTATGTCGCGACGCTGCAGCCGATCTTCGGCGGCGCGCAACTGACACCCGCGGCCGTCGATCCGAACTTGACGGACTCGTATACCGATGAATACACCTTCGGTGCAGAGCAGGAGATCGCCGGCGACCTGCGCGGCCACGTCACGGTGGTGCGGAAGCGGCAGCAGAACACGTTTGGCCGGTATGACCGGCTTCGGACGTCTTCTTCATACACCCCGGTTCAGGCCCTCGATCCGGGTCCCGATGGCAGCATCAGAAACGCCGACGACCGGACGATCACGGTCTGGGAAACCGGCGTGCTCCCGGATTCGACCGACTACTATCTGACCAACAAGCCGATCGGCGACACCTACGGCACGATCGAAGCGGGCGTCACCAAACGCATGAGCGATCGCTGGCAACTGACCAGCGGTTTCGACTGGACGAAACGGAATCTGTCATCGCTGTTCTCCGAAGATCCGAACACCGTATTCTGGAACTCGAACAACACGCAGACGACGGGCTGGACGTTCAAGGCATCGGGAAGCTACATGTTCAAGTGGGGCGTACTGATCGGCCTGTCCTACACCGCCATGAAGGGCGAGCCGTATGGCCGCACTCTCACCGTCACCGAGCAACACCTGAAGCTGGCGGATCCGAATCGCACGACTCCGCTGGTTCAGGGCAACATGACGATCGTGGCGGAGAAGGCCGGGACGTACTACTTGCCCGCGATCAACCTTCTTAACGTCCGCGCGCAGAAGGAATTCGTCATCAAGCAGACCCAGCGGCTTCACCTGATGGTGAACATCTTCAACCTCACCGGCGCCAGGACGGTGATCGGCGTCGACCAGGCCACCGGCAGGTCCTTTGGCCGGCCGACGGCCAACATCAGCGGCGCTGTCGTCCGCTTCGGCATGCGTTACGCCTTCTAACCATGGACCGCGAAGGATGAGTCTCGTACGGCCCCTCTAACCCATCATGCGAAAACCAATCCTGGTCGTGGTGTTTCTCCTGGCCGCCGGCATCGATGCCTCGGCACAGGAGTTCACCGGCAGCATCTACGGACGAATCGTGGACCCGGCCAATGCGGTGATGCCTGGAGTGTCGATCACGGTCGAAGGAAACGCGATTCAGGGCCCGCGAACCGCGGAGTCGGAAGCCAACGGTTCCTATCGCGTCCTGAATCTGCCGCAGGGTGAGTACCGGGTCACGTACCAGATGCCCAAGTTCACGACCATCGTCTACGAAGGCGCGAAGGTCGAGGTCAACAAGACCATCACCATGGACGTGACGATGCAGGTCGCCGACGTCGAAGAGACATTCGTCGTCTGGGGCATTTCCAAGATCGTCGATGTGAAGAACGCGATCGTCGGCACGAACTTCGGCGAGGCGCTGTTGCGCGACGTCCCCAACCAGCGCGACCTCTTTGCCCTGCTGGCGCAAACACCCGGGATCGCGATGCCGCGCGCGGACGTCGGCGGCAACACGGCGGGCACGCAGTCGGCCTATCGGGCGTACGGCTTGTCGGGTCAGTCGATCACCACCGTGGACGGCGTCAACATCACCGAGGGCACGTCCGGCGTCGGCGCCTACATCGATTACGGCGCGCTGGCTGAAGCGAAGGTGGCTGCGGCGGGAAACTCAGCGGAAGTTCCAGTGGCGGGCGCCGCGGTGACGACGGTGATCAAGAGCGGCAGCAACACGCGGCATATGGACTTCTACGCCGACGCCAAGACCGGCGGCAACACCACCTATACCGGTGCGGAGAACTTCTTGCGGTATCGCGACATCAATGTCGCGCTCGATGGCCCGTTCATCAAGGACCGTCTCTGGTACTTCACGTCATTCCGCGATCAATACAACGCCTTCGCCACCGGGATGTTGGACAAGCCGGCAAACCAGGGCGGCCAGCCTGGTCAGCCGTTCATCACTGAAACGACCGATTACACCATCAAGCTGAACTATCAACTCAACCGCATCAGCACCCTGGGGTTCATGACGCAGTGGGGCAGGAAATATCAACCCTATCGCAACGGTTCCGGAGCCAACGCCTATCAATACCTGGTCGAGTCGACGGCGCATCAGGATAGTTGGAGCCACATCGGCAAGGTCGATTACATGCGCGTGATCAACAATCGCGCAACGCTGGACACCTCGATCAATGTGTACGGCTACGAGTTTCCGCTGACGGCTCACACCGACAAGACGCCGATCATCGACGATGTCACGTTCGCGAGGAGCGGCGCCTACAACACGCCGAGCTTCTCGCAGGATCGGCGCTGGCACTACAACGCGAACCTCAACTTCTACGCCGACAGGCACGACATGAAGATCGGCTACATGTATCAGTGGTACGCACCACGGCTCACCGCGTATGGCGCTCCGGGACCGGCCGGAACCGCCGGCCACTTCTACATCTCGACGATCAATGGGGTGCCGAGCTCATTCTCGACAGACAACGGGCCGGTGTGGAACGTGAACATCCTCAGGAATCACGCGCTGTTCTTCCAGGACAAATTTCAGGTCACCTCGAAGCTGACGCTCAACTACGGCATCCGCTTCGATCAGTACCACAGCTCCTATCCTGAGCAGCGGTTCGGCCTGAACGGGGACGAGCCTTGCGCCGACGATCACGATTGCGACGTCGGTCCGTTCGTCGTCCAGACGGTCACGCCGGCGCGTCACGTCGCGACGTTCAACACCGTGGTGCCGCGAGTCGCGTTCATCTACGACGTCTTCGGCAACTCGAAGACCGCCCTGAAGGCGACGTGGGGCAGATTCGCGACGAACCCGGCGGCGTCCATCGCTTCGTCCGTGAACCCGATCGACCTCATCACCAAGAAGTACGCCTGGGACAACAGTTACCTCACGGCGGATTCCGGGGTCGGCGCGACGCGGATCACGCCGGCGTATGTCGCGACGCTCCAGCCGATTTTTGGCGGCGCGCAACTGACGCCCACGACCGTCGACTCGAACTTGTCGGATTCGTTCACCGACGAATACACGTTCGGTGCGGAGCAGGAGATCGCCGGCGACCTGCGCGGCTACGTCACGGTGGTGCAGAAGCGGCAGAAGAACATGGTCGGCACCTACGACCGGCTTCGCACGATTGCAAATTACACCCCGGTCCAGGCCCTCGATCCGGGTCCCGACGGCAGCATCAAAAACGCCGACGACCGGACCATCACGGTTTATGAAACCGGCGTGCCTCCGGATACGACCGACTACTATCTGACCAACAAGCCGATCGGCGACACCTACAGCACCGTAGAAATCGGCGTCACCAAACGCATGAGCGGTCACTGGCAGCTCACCAGCGGTTTCGATTGGACGAAACGGAATTTATCGTCGCTGTTTTCCGAGGATCCGAACACCGTGGCCTGGAACTCGAACAACACGCAGACGACGGGCTGGACGTTCAAGGCATCGGGCAGCTACGTGTTCAAGTGGGGCGTGATGGTGGGCTTCGCCTACAACGGGATGAAGGGCGAGCCGTACGGCCGCTTCTTCACCGTCACCCAGGAGTCCCTGACGCTGGCGGATCCGAATCGCACGACCCCGCTGGTGCAAGGCAACATGACGATCGTGGCGGAGAAGGCTGGGACGTACTATTTGCCGGACATCCACTTGATCAACATCCGCGCCCAGAAGGCGTTCGTCATCAAGGACTCACTGCGGCTGCACGTGATGTTCAACGTCTTCAACTTCACCGACGCCAAGACGGTGACCGGCGTCAACCAGACCACCGGGCCCTACTTCAACCAGCCGACGGCCAAGCTCAGCGAAGCGGTCGTCCGCCTCAGCACGCGTTTCACCTTCTAGCCGTGCGAACAGTGGTCGGCACGACGGTCGTCCTGCTCCTGAGCGCACTGCTTTGCGCTCAACTGAAGGTCGACGTCACGTTAATCAATGTGGTCGCGACCGTCGTCGACAAAAAAGAACGGACGGTGCCGAATCTCACCATCGACGAGTTCATCCTTGAAGAAGACGGGCAGCCCCAGACAATCACCCACCTCTCGCCAACGGGGGATCTGCCGATCAGCATCGGCGTCATCGTCGACACGAGCGGCAGCATGCAGAGCAAGATCCGCACCGCTCAGCGCGCCATCGACCGCTTCTTCTCGGTGATTCACAAGGACGATGAAATCTTCCTGATGACGTTCGCCATGCGGGCGTCGCTGATCGCCGACTTCACCTCCGATCGCACGATCCTCACGAACGCGCTGATGACCGGGGTCAACGTCGGCGGCGGCACCGCGTTGTACGACTCGCTGTATCAGGCGCTGCAGAAAGTGAAAGAGGGCCGCTATCAGAAGAAGGCGGTACTGATCGTCACCGACGGCGAAGACACCACCAGCCTGACGCGCTTCGACAAGGCCCTGCAAAACATCCGCGAATCCGAAATGCTGGTCTACAGCGTCGGGATCAAGGGAGCGCCGGGATTCGACATGGGCACCGATCCGTTTTCCGGAAACTCCAGAAGCGCACCGAACAGCACCACCGTCGATATGAAGGTGCTGAACCGGTTCGGCGAAGCGAGCGGCGGCAGGGCATGGGAGATCTCAGAGGCCGCCTTCGGCAGGAATATGGACGCGGTGCTCGACACGATTGCTGCGGATCTCCGCAGCCAATACCGCATTGGCTACTACCCGGACCGTCCGGCGAAAGACCGCAAGTGGCACAGCGTGCAGATCCGCATGAAGAATCCCGACTACTATGCTCGCGCCCGCAGGGAATACCTCGACAAGTAACTAACCCTTCGGATCCCTAGCGCGCGCCAATCTGCTCGACCCGCGCTTTCGTCGTCAGCATCGCCGACTCGATGCCCTTCTGAGCCTCGTTCTGGACCCTGCCGCGAATCATGTTCCCG
>Ga0111539_10010983_pt1 | contig 11399 bp, 7 predicted proteins | sample RhiMethybrSRZTD1_FD_79667 | JGI IMG/M metagenome (GOLD analysis project Ga0111539, IMG submission 79667) | Populus rhizosphere microbial communities from Tennessee, USA - Rhizosphere MetaG P. TD hybrid SRZTD1 (version 2) (version 2) | ecosystem: Host-associated > Plants > Roots > Rhizosphere >...
CGACCCCAGCAGGCGGACCTTCTGACCAGGGTGAAGGGCCTGCACGCCGGCAGTGACCACGACCTCGCCGGTATCGAGCCCTTCCGAGATGGCGACGCTGGCTGGGTCAAAGCGCAGCACTTCGACATTGCGAATCGTGACCGTAAGATTCGACGGATCGACGATCCACACGGCGGGCTTCTGGTTGAACCTGGTCAACGCCGTGGCCGGGACCTCGATGACCGGGACTGACTCGACCTCCATGCGGCCGGTCACCGTCGCGCCCAGCCGCATCGCCTCGGGAGGATCGGTCAGACCGACCTTGACCTCGAAGGTTCGGGTCGCGGGGTTGGCCTGAGGCGCGACCTCGCGGACGCGCCCGCGCGCCGTCACGCTCGGATCGTTGGCAAGGCTCACCGTGATCTGCGGGTCCCTGGGTGCGGAACGTATCAGCTGGGCGGGTGCGTCGAAGACTGCATCGCGCCCGTCCTTGCGGGCAAGTCGCACGATCATCTGTCCAGCTTGAACGACCTCACCTGCTCTCGGGCCGACCGCGGTTACAACACCGGGTGCGTCGGCCCTGAGCTCAGTGAAGCTCACCTGATCATGCGCGGATTTCAGCTGTGCCTCGGCGGCGTCGACCTGCGATTGCGCGGTTTGCTGCGCCTGCTTTGCCTGATCGTGATTGGCGCGCGTCGTCCAGCCCTGCTTGAGCAGCGTGTCCTGGCGCTCGAAATGATTGCGCGCCTGGGTCAACTGCCCCTCGGCGGCCGCCAGATTGGCCTTTGCGGCTCGCAAGGCATTGCGCTCGTTCTGCGATTCCAGCCGCGCCACGACCTGTCCGGGCTCCAGCCGATCTCCGAGCCTGCGGTCGTTGTCGAGCACTCGGCCTGAAATGCGAAACGCAAGTGCGACTTCGTCCTCAGCCTCGATGCGTCCGGTCAGCGTGATCGGCACGCCTGCTTCCCGCTTCTCGGTCGTTACGGTACGCACCGGACGAGCTTGCGGCGCGGCCGCTTCGACTTGGGGCTGGCACGCCGCCAGTATCGCCGGCAGCAACAGGGTCGATAACGCAGCTCGCAGCAGGCGGTACGCCGCCCTCATCGCACCAACGCGTCCCGACATTGCTTGACCGCTATCTCGATGTCTGGGGTCGTTACACTCAGTACATCCGCGCTACGCTTTCAGATTGACGCGGAGGGCAATGTCGACACTCTGTGGCCAAGCGGACTCTGCCGATATTGCACCTTCAGACAGCGCCATGAACCAAAGTGCAATATCTGACGGCAGTGCGCCCGTATCAGTATTTGCATGTTGGCCGACAAGTCACGCACGACGCGAGATTGACCGACCAAAGCGCACGACAGTCAGTGCCACAATGAGCGAGCACAGCGCAGGAGCAGAACGAGCGCAACGCGTTGCGCGCAGCGCAGGCCAATCTGGAGACGGCCAAGGGACAAGTGATCCAGGCGCGCACTCGTTTCGAGCGCCGGGACACGCTGATCAAGCAGGGCTGGACCACGAGCGCCAACTCATTGTGTACGACGCCAGGCTCGGTCGCGTCATCCAGATTCTGCTGGCTGTCATCCTTACATCCGGCGCTCTTTACCTTGCTCGCACAGTGCTCGAGCCGATCGCGTTCGCGCTTTTCGGCATTGCACTCGTGTGGCCATTTCAGAAAGCGGCCGAAGCCAGGATGCCGAAGCCTTTCGCATTGGTCCTTACCGTGCTCCTGGCCCTCTTTGTGATCTTCGCGCTTGCCTCTGCAATTATCTGGAGCATCGGCGACATCGTTCATTGGGTTTTCGCCAATGTCGCGAACTTCCAGGCTATGTACCTGCGAACAACTCAATGGCTCGAGGGCTACGGCATTTTCATCACGGAGGGGCTCGGTCAATACGACATCCGCACGTTTATCAGCATCCTTCAGGAAGCCGCGATGGGCGTAAACTATTTGAGCGGCTTCTGTATCGTCGTATTCCTGCTGCTCACGTTTGGCCTGGTCGAATTGGGCGATTTCAGAAGGCGGCTAGAAGCGCTGGAACCGAAAGTGGGGTGGGATATTGCACAAGCCGCAGCCGAGATCGGCAAGAGAATCAGGCGATACATGCTTATACGAACGCTGGCGAGCGTTCTGACCGGCCTGGCGGTGTTTGTCTTCACGCTTGCGATCGGACTGGACCTCGCGATTGCGTGGGGCATCATATCGTTCGTTTTGAACTACATTCCGTATCTCGGCCCGCTCATAGCGGTCGTCTTTCCGGTGCTTTTCGCAAGTGCGCAATTTGAATCCTGGCAGATGGCCGTATTCATATTCGGAGGCCTGTACGCGATCCAGTTTTTGATTGGCAACTATCTCGAACCGATGGTCGCAGGCAAAGCCCTTGCCATTTCGCCGTTCATAATGCTGGTCGCGTTCTTCTTCTGGGGATTTCTGTGGGGCATTCCCGGTGCGTTCATCGGTCTCCCCGTTACCATCGCTCTCTTCACCGTCTGCGAATGGAACCCGTCGAGTCGTTGGATAGCAAGACTGGTGTCAACGTCTCAGGAGGATTGCCCATGAACGAGCTCAGCCTGTTGCAGGCCCTTGCCTCCGATTGGGTGGGGAGGCCTCGGAAAAGCCCGACCTTTGACGACCACGTGGAATCTGATTCTGTTCGCGTTGAACATTCTCATTCGAAAGGATCGACTCCAGATGCGAACGAAGAAGTCCAATATGGACTCTCATTGTATATAACGCGCTGTCATAAGCGTTCGGAAGCCTCAGATGGATCGCACGCTGCTCAAGTTCATCAATCTTGGCCGTCATAGCAGACGCATCGAGTTGTCGAGACTTGTCTTCCATTGCATTCTCTACCGATCTCATCTCTCTATAAAACCGTCGAATTCTTGAACGCATAGTCCAATCGTAAATCATTGGAAGAAATTTGAACATTGGGTATACAACCGCCATCAGAGGCACCAGAACGAAAAGCGCTCTTCCGATGAGCACTGCGAACCAGAACGGCAGCTGTTCTTGCAAGAATGGCCGGCCGGATCTGTGAAAGCGCCATGCTTCCGCGCTCAACGGCAGATCGACGGATTCTGCTATTGGGAATTGTCCGGCTTTTTGAAAGATGCCGCTGGGTGAATGGACCTCCATGGCAGCGGTAAGCAGCAAATATTGCAGCGCCGAGTGCAGATCCGTGCGCACGGCAAGGACGGACCTGGAGCCCAAAAGCACAACATCGGAGGCCGGGCGGTCGGCCGCGATGTCAAATATTCCCCGGGGCAGCAACAATCTGGTCAGGAATGGGTAAAGAACGACCAAGGCGTCCGCTCTGGGGAAGCTCGCGAGTTCCACGCCGTCTGCGTCAATGAGCAACTGGACCGCGGGAGAGTCCCATCCGGTGACGATAAACGCGGCGTCAATTTCGCCCGCGATCAACTTCTCCGCCGCGACTTGAGGCGAATACCCCAGCAACTCGCCAATTGTCCCTTCGGTCTTAGTTCGTTTCAGTATGTCCAACGCAAAAGCTCGGGCACTGCTCCCCTCGGGACCGATCGACACGCGCCGGCCGGACAGCCCGCGGAGATTTCCGGTAACATCCCTTCGATGGAACAGCCACAACGGCGAATAGCCGACAGTGCCGAGGGATTCGATGCCCGACGATTCCGCGCCACTCGCGTCGCCACCCTGGATCAGGGCGACGCTCACGCCCGATTTTGAGTCGCGGAGCAGCTCCAGATTCTCCGGGCCCCCCGCCGTCGGCATCAGCTTCAGTTCCACGTCGGACTTGGCGAGGAATTCGCGGTAGAGGTCGCCCAACTGATGGTTGGCTCCGCCTTTCGGGCCTGTGGCCATCACGATCGTTCGCGGCGGCAGTGTTGCGACGACAAAGACTCCCGCAGCGAATAGGAGTGCGAGTAACGCGATCAAGGAAAAAAGCGGCCAGTATCTGTGCAGTAGCGACCAAGTCATCACATGGCCTGTCGGGACGAACCAAAGCGCATCCAGAGCGTCACTACGCCTCACGTATACGTTGGCTTTCCCTGGCTTCCTCTAGGTGGCGGCCGTGGCGACTTCCACCCCACGAGGCAATTGCGATTTGCGACCCGTGAGCCCTGAGTAAGACTACTTGCGGCTCTGACGCTCACAAGTGGGCCACTGCTATGCAATCTTACTCAATGCAGTTCTCAACTTAGCTTCAGCTTCATTTGAGAGCGAAGTCTTCAGGACCCGAGGCTTGTATGGCTCAATTTCCGGCAGAACCTTGTCCTCGGTTACACTCCTGAACAGTATGAAAAGTGCCGACGATCCTGACGGAATTGTTTCACCGAGCTTTTTCACAAAATCATCATTGATGCCATAGTCGACAAGCGATCCCGACAGCGCGCCGGCGCCTGCACCGGCGACCATGCCTATTGCCATGCCGGCGAGCGGATTGAGGAAGAGAATGCCAACCAGAGTACCCCACAGCGCTCCCCGGAGAGAGCCGGTTGCGGCCCCAACCGCCGTAAGGTTGACGGCCTGCTTAATGTGAACCTTTTCCGCACTGTCACGCTCGACCACACAGGCATCTTCCAAGTCGATCAGGTATTCCTTCTGTAGCGGGCGCAGTTTATTCAGCACCTCATCCGCAGTATGGATGCCATCGAATCCGAGGACCACCAGATTGCTCATTCTATCTTCTCCTTGAGATGGACCAATTTCCAACTGGATTGAACCAGCGAAGCATCGGGCGACGGTCACGCTCCGCCTCCTCAAAGCCGGCAAATGGTCTCTACCCTTCTCTTCTCCGTCATACGCGAGAGCACCTCATCAAGCGTGCTCCCAAATGCCAAGAACTCTATGCGCCCTATTTTTCCCTGCCGACGTGAGGGTATTCCACAGAACCAATCATGGTGCGGAACAGGAGCCAAAGGCTGAAAGCGAGGACGAAGACTTCAACGAACAGGGTCAGGATTAGCATCAGGAGGCTAACTATATCGGCAGCGGATATCCAACTAGCCGATCCGCTCCCTGTTGTTTGGATGGTGGGAATACCGACTTGAGGTACGCGGAGAAAATAAAACAGAAGCTGTGTCACCTCGAACAGCATCACCAGTATGGAAAACACGACTCCCAGTGTGCTTGCCGCCACACCTGTCCAAGCAGTTCGCCGCACCACGGATGCTGGTGGACGGCGTTCTGGATCGGCGATTTGTTTTGCAAGGCGAGTGTATCGATAAAACCAGAAGGTCGTGAATGCCAGCAGCAATAGGCTAGCAATCGTCAAATACTCGACCAGGGCAAGTCCGCTCCGCGTGCCGGCACCTGTGCTGCTACTAAAGAAAAAACTGTAGATCGCAAGCATGAGGGGAATCGAACCGATCGCAATCTGCGCCCAAAAGCCGGTCCAACCCAAGCCCGAGAATGCGTTGGCAAGGCTAGAGCCTCTCAAGGCTTCTCGGGACGAGTCGAACATTTTGCTTGACTTTCATCACCGCGCAGCAAGGAGCGTTGGATCTTTTTTTCCGCTTGGTCTCTTCGAGGTGATCTCAAAAAAGAGTTCTGTTCAGATCGTTGTTGTACGCGACTGCAACTCAAGATCTAACACCAAGCGGACTTGGCCGGAACTAAACCAATCGACATGGATATTGCACCTATGTTTAGTTTCTGACGGCCGTGCTGTTGCGTTTGAATTGCTCATCACCCATGCGTGTGCCTCCCGCTGACGCACCTAAACCCTTGCTCGCTCCCGCCGAGTTGACGGTTGGTCGTCCGGAATTTCCTCCGGAATGTAGTTTGGCAGCTGCCCGGCCGGGATGATCGTGATCAGCGCAAGGCCAGCCATGATGAGTAGCCCGATCTTCAGCGCACGCAGGCGCGCTTCCGTGTTGACGCGCACCGCCTCTGCAATCTGCTGAGGTGTTGCAGTGGTGCGTTCCATCACGCTCTGTAGCCGATCGTTGCTAATGAAGTTGATGTTATCGAGATCGACCTGCGACTGGATCTCCGTCGGCAACAAGGGATTCTCCGCGATGCCGCGGAGGACGGCTGCGCTCAGCAAGCCGACGAGGAGTGCGCCTGCGACTGCGGTCCCGACGGCGGACGCGAGATTGTTCGTGGTGCCGCGTAGCGAACCGACGTCGCCGGCGAGTTCCTTGGGCGAAGCGGTGACAAGCACGTTGAAGACCAAGGTGACGAGAGATCCCTGCCCAATGCCGAACAGAACGAGCCCGATCAGGACCGGGATCGTGCTCCAGTCGTTGTGGACGACAAAGGCGAGCCATACGAGCGCGACCGTACAGAGCATGAAGCCGTAGCGCGCGATCTGCCGAGGCGTCAGCCGTTCATAGAGCTGAACAATCAGCATGGCCGAGATGAACACGGTGAGGTTGAACGGCATCATGGCGATTGCCGTGTCAAGAGGCGAGCGTCCCTGGACGATTTGGATATAGAGCGGCACGGAGAAATTGAGCATGGCCTCGAGCGCGACAACCGAGAACATCGCGTAGACCGCAGCCCGCTCCTGAGGAGAGTCGATCACTGCCAGTGCAAGGAGCGGCGTCTTTCCCGCGGACTGCCGCCTGTGCGTCCACATCATGAACGCCTGGCCGCATAGGATGCCTAGCACAATCAGGATCGGCGCTGGGGAAAGACCGAGCAGGTTGAACGGCGCGCTGGGTCCCGCCAATCCCAACCCCCACCGGTTCAGATTGTTGAAGCCGAAGCTGATGAGAACGATCGCAGCCGCGGCGAGAACGACGCCGACCAGATCGATCTGCACATCGGAGTTTCCCTGGTCCGGCTTTAGACGGAAGCTGAGAAGGAAAACGGCGGCCGAAAGGGCGATCAGAATTCCGAATGCGGGGCGCCAGCCAATGTAGGTTCCCAGGACACCACCGATGAGGAATGCCGCCACACCGGCGCCGGCTCGGGCCGAGCCCAGCGCGCCCAGCGCGGTGGCCTGCTGAGTCCCTTTGTAGTTCTCGGCGATGAGCGCCACCAGCGAGGGAACGAGCGCTGCTCCCGCTGCACCGCAGATGCCCTGGGCTGTGATCATCAGGGTTGCGTTGGGGCTGAACGTCATCAATACCTGAGCGGCTCCGAAAAGAAGAACAACCGCGCGAAAGACGTTCAACGCTCCATAACGTTGGTTGAGCTTCGCACCGAGCATGACGAACCCGGCAACCAGCATCGAATACGTCACGATGCCGGTAGCGACAGTCGTGGGCGGAACGTTGAAGCTGTGCACCATGCCGCTCAGCGCGACCGGCAGCGAGGCGACGTTGAAAGACATGATCACTTGGCCTAGAGCGATGGTGATCATCGGCACCCAGGATGCGTGAGGTTCGGATTGCGCAGCTGTGACCGGAATCGATTGTACCGACATGGCGCTCTCCAGGTTGAATGATGTTCCGCCGGCGACGCTCCGCTGCGATGTCCGATGGATTCAATCTTTCAAGTCTTCAGGCTTTGACACGAACAGATCCATTCCCAATCGTTGCGATAGGAACTTGGCGACGAGCTGCCCTTTGACGCTGTTACCCGCGCGGTCAAGCGGCGGGGCGAAGGTGCCCAGTCCACCCTTGCCTGGTGACACGGTCACGATCCCGCCGCCAATTCCGCTCTTACCTGGAAGGCCGATGTCGTAGAGCCAATCGCCCGATGTCTCATACAATCCGGCGGTCGCCATGACCGCCAGCGCGTAGTGGCAGACGGATGGGTCAACCACGCGCTCCTTGGTGATCGGATTGACGCCGCCGTCGGCCAAGGTCGCGCCCATGACTGCCAGGTCCTTGGCGGTCACGTTCAGCGAGCATTGCCTGGTATAGAGGTCGGTCGCTTGCGCCGGGTCGAAGTAGATTCGACCGTAGCTCTGGAGCAGGCGAGCGATTCCTTGGTTGCGGTAGTTGGTTTCCGAAGCGGAGACGTAGACCTCTTTGTTGAGAGCGAGCTTTCGGCCGGCGAAACGGGATAGGCCGTCGTAGATGAACTCCCACTTGGCTTCAGCCGTCGCACCTGGTGCGAGGCTGGTGGTCGCGATTGCGCCCGCATTCACCATCGGGTTTGTCCTTCCATTCGCACTTTGCTCGATGGCGCCAAGCGAATTGAACGGCATCCCGGTGGCGTTTGCGCCAAGCTTCTCGCGGGCTTCCTCAGCGCCCACCAACTGACAAACCAGGGCAAACACGAATGGCTTGGATACGCTCATGATCGAGAATTCGTACTGCGTATCGCCGATCTCATAGACATTGCCGCGGATGCTGACCACACAAACACCGAACAAGTCGCCAGGAACCTGCGCCAACGCCGGATAAACTTGCGAATTCTCTCCCTCATTGTTGGACCTGAATCGCGCGTGCGCGTCATCGACCAACGCCGATATCGCTTCAGGTGTCGGTAACTGACCAGTCGATATGAAGGGAAATCCAGTTGCGCCGCCGCTTTGCATTGCCTTGCCTCAACGCATCGGAATATCCGTCGTTGTCTGCGCTAGTCAGGCAGGTTCAAAATCCTAGAGTAAGGCACGGGAAAACGGATACTGCACCTTCAGATAGCGCCATGAACCAAAGTGCTATCCGGCGACATTTCGGACGTATGAATTGGTTATATGAATTGATTACATGCGGTTGGCACTAGGATGCTGAAGATGGTGAGCCTACTGGCGCGCATCGGTAAGTAATAGCGAACACTTCGGGCTCACGTCATGAGTGGCCCGATGTCGGCCGCAATGCGCCATCGAGTTTGCTCGCACGAGCAGCAGACTTCCCTGGATTGCGTTGAACTTCATTTATAAACGAGCAGAGCGCACGTAAGCTCCAAACCGCCTCTGTTCCCTACTCCGCCGCCATCATCGGTGCCGCTTCCTGCTCGGCAAAGATCGGCAGGCCCACCAGCAGCAGCTCCATGCCGGTGGCGGAGCTCAGTGCAAATTCCTCGCGGCCGGAGAACGCCGAGTATTTGCGCAGCGCCTCGCCATTCACTGTGCCATCCCCCTGCAGCACGAAGCCGACCTGAATGCCGCCACGCGATGGCAGTCGTGCCTCCACGCCCGGCTCGAGCTTGAGACTCGATATCTGCAGGTGGCGTTCGGAAAAGTCGCACAGGTGCTTCTTCGCAAAACCGGGTGCGACTGTTTCCCAGTCGAAATTTTCCGGCTTGAGTAGAATGGGCTCGCCATAGCGCGGCTTCGGGTAGACGAGCTTGGGTTTGTTGACGTGCTCCCAGATCGCCTCGTAGCTGTCCTGGTTGCGCTTCTCGCCGGGCGCCAGCTGGCCGATGCGCTTGAAGATGCCCTTCTCGAAGGTGCCGAACTCCTTCATCTCGTCCATGGCGCGTTGCAGCCGCGCCGAGCTGACAAAGCCATTGCGGCTCGCGCCGCCGAACTGGAGTGTGATGCTTAGCCGCTCGCAGTTGCTTATCTCCGGGCCGTAGGCCGTGCCTTCCGGAAAGTAGGCAAGCTCTCCGGCCTTGATCCATTTACGGTCGCCGTAGTTCTGGCCCTCGCCCTCGAGGCACATGCGGATCTGATCGAAATTGTGCTTGTGGCGTGGCACGTCGACCTCGCCCTTCTGCCGCACGAAATAAAGCCGGAAATTGTCGAGCGCGGTGTCGTCGCCGACGAGCAGCGTCTTGAACTCGCGCTCGGCGCCGCGAACGCTGTTGATCTGGGCACTATCGGCTGCGTGGGCGACTTTCATGGGCTTAGCTCCTACGCGCTCTTGTCTTGTAGGATGGGTTGAGCGCAGCGAAACCCATCGATGAAAGCACATGCCGTGATGGGTTTCGCCATAGCGCGTCGAAAGACGCGCGTAAACACGCTTATGGCTCAACCCATCCTACGAAGCCAGTGCAGCGCAGAATGTGCCGCAGTGCAAGGCCGGAGAGGCTCTGTTCCAGCGGTCGCCAGCCACGGTTGGAGCCGGGCGAAACTCCTGTCATGATGCGGCTCAACAAGATCGCACACTCAATAAGATTGTATCGAGGGAGCCCTTTGCGATGACCGCGACTGTCGACGTGCTTGCGCAGGCATTCAAGGATGCCGGTACTCCTTTTATTGTCGGACATCCGGGCGGCGAGTCAGTCGAGCTGATGGAAGCAGCGCGCCAGCGGCAGATGCGGTTTCTGCTCATGAAGCAGGAGGTGGCGGGCGCCATGCTGGCCGCGACCTGGGGCGACATCACCGGCAGCCCCGGCATCTGCATGTCGACGCGCGGCCCGGGCGCAGCCAACATGGTCAACGGCGTGGCGCATGCATTCCTCGACCGCTCGCCGCTGATCGCCATCACCGATGCCTATTCGCGCCCGACCTACGAGACCGGGCTACGCCAGCGCATCAACCAGCTCGCCATCTACGAGCCGATCGTGAAGTGGAGCACCACGATCGATGCCAAGACCGTGCGGCAGCAGGTTCGCCGCGCGATCCGCACTGCGACCGGCGCACCTCCCGGCCCGGTGCATTTCGAGTTTCCACAGAGCGAGACCACGCGCGACGCCGGCGACTACACCGCCGAGCCGCCGCTGGTGCCGCATCTGATCACGCCCGGACCGGACCGCGCCGATCTCAAGCCCGCGCTCGACATGCTGGGCCGTGCGCGACGGCCGATCCTGATCGCGGGGCTCGGGGTCTATTGGTGCAACGCATCCGCTGAGCTCGTTAAATTCGCCGAGCGCATCGGCGCGCCGGTGCTGACCACGACGAAGTGCAAAGGCATGATCCCGGAGGATCATCCGCTGCATGCCGGCTGCGTGATCGGCGGGCTGATCGAGCGCAAGCTGGTCATGGAGGCCGATCTCATCATCGCGGTCGGCCTTGATGCGGTCGAGCTACAGCCCAAGCCGTGGCCCTACACATTGCCGGTGCTGGCGCTCTCCTCGATTCCGAGCCTCGACGCGTTCGTTCCCGCCGATCCCGAGATCGTCGGCGACCTCAAGGCGCTGCTCGCCGGGCTCGCGCAATGGGCGCCGGAAGGCACCAACTGGGGCGAGAAAGCCGCCAAGACCTTCCGGCAGGACGTGCGCGATGCGCTCAACACGCCAAGCACCGGGCTCTCGCCGCAGCGCGCGATGGAGGTCGCACGCGCGGTGCTGCCGCGCAACACGATCGCGACCTGCGATGCCGGTGCCAGCCGGCTCCTGGTTGTGCAGAAATGGGAGGCCTACGCGCCGCGCGAATTCCTGACCTCCAACGGACTCGGCTCCATGGGTTATGCGGTGCCCGGCGCGCTCGCGGCCCGCATTGCGTATCCGGATCGTCCAGTCGTGGCGTTCACCGGCGATGGCGGCTTCCTGATGACGATCGCGGAATTGCAGACCGCACAGCGCGAGAACCTGCCGATCATCGTCTTGGTGTTCGACGATCAGGAGATCGGTCTCATTCGCGTGAAGCAGGAGATCAAGGGCATCCCGGCCCATGGCGTGCATCTGGGCGGCGTCGACTGGGAGAAGCTCG
>Ga0111539_10010986_pt1 | contig 11399 bp, 9 predicted proteins | sample RhiMethybrSRZTD1_FD_79667 | JGI IMG/M metagenome (GOLD analysis project Ga0111539, IMG submission 79667) | Populus rhizosphere microbial communities from Tennessee, USA - Rhizosphere MetaG P. TD hybrid SRZTD1 (version 2) (version 2) | ecosystem: Host-associated > Plants > Roots > Rhizosphere >...
AGCTGATCCGCGCCGCGCCCCTTCCTGCTGCCGTCGCCAGCGAGGCGCTGGAGCAATATCGGGAGCTGTCCAGGGCTTACGGCTCCGATCAGACCGACGTAGCCGTTCGCTCCAGCGCGACCGCCGAAGACCTCCCGACCGCATCCTTTGCCGGCCAGCAGGAGAGCTATCTGAACGTCCGCGGACCCGAGCGCCTGCTCGATGCGATCCGCGACTGTATGGCATCGTTGTTCACGGATCGCGCGATCGTCTATCGGAGCGAGCGCGGCTTCGAGCACCGCAAGGTGGCGCTTTCGGTGGGGATCCAGAAAATGGTGCGAAGCGACCTGGCCTCGGCAGGCGTGATCTTCACCCTGGACACGGAGAGCGGCTTCCGGGACGCAGTGATCGTGACCGCTTCCTACGGGCTCGGCGAGAGCGTCGTGAAGGGACGCGTGAATCCCGACGAGTTCTGGGTTCACAAACCGACCCTGGCTCGAGGCTACCGCCCGATTCTCCGGCGCGAGGTCGGCGCCAAGCAGGTCGAGCTCGTCTATGCCGCCGAAGGCGAAGCTGGCACGCGCGAGCTCGCGGTCGACGCCGAGCGGCGCCAGACGCTCGTACTGAGCGACGACGAGGTGCTCGAGCTCGCGCGCTGGGCGGTCCGGATCGAGAAGCACTACTCCGATCGAGCCGGACGCCCGACGCCGATGGATATCGAGTGGGCCAAGGACGGTCCGAGCGGACGGCTCTTCATCGTGCAGGCGCGACCCGAGACCGTCCATGCGCAGTCCGGACCACCGCGCTTCGAGTCCTACCGGCTGCACGGCAAGGCCCAGCCCATCGTGCGCGGAAAGAGCGTGGGCTCGAAGATCGGAAGCGGAGCCGTCCGCGTGGTCCGCGCAGCGGCGGACCTCGAAAAGTTCGTGGACGGCGAAGTCCTGGTCGCCCCGATGACCGATCCCGACTGGGAGCCGGTGCTGAAGCGCGCGGCTGCCGTCGTGACCGACCAGGGTGGACGCACGTGCCACGCGGCCATCGTCTCTCGCGAGCTCGGACTGCCCTGCATCGTCGGCAGCGGCGACGCGACGAAGCTGCTGCAGAGTGGGCAGAGCGTCACAGTTTCTTGCGCGGAGGGAGACGAAGGGCGAGTGTACGACGGAATTCGCCAGTACAGCCGCGAGCTCATCGATCCCGCGGCGCTGCCCACGCCGCGCGTGCCGGTGATGCTGAACGTGGGTAACCCCGAGCTCGCCTTCCGCCTGGGTCAGCTACCGGCTGCCGGGGTCGGCCTCGCCCGCATCGAATTCATCGTCAATGGCGCGATCGGCGTGCACCCGATGGCGCTTTTGCATCCGGAACGCATCGCCGACGCCGAGGTGCTGGCCCGGATCCGCGAGCGCACCAAGTACCATCGTTCGCCCGCGGAGTTCTTCGTGCGCGGCCTCGCCAGCGGTGTCGCGCAGATCGCCGCGGCTTTCTATCCGCGTCCGGTGATCGTGCGTTTCAGCGATTTCAAATCGAACGAGTATGCCGGCTTGCTCGGCGGAAGCGCGTTCGAACCCGAAGAGCAGAACCCGATGATCGGATTCCGTGGCGCTTCTCGCTACTATCACGAGCGCTATCGCGAGGCGTTTGCCCTCGAATGCGAAGCCATCCGCCGAGTGCGCGACGAGATGGGCCTGTCCAACGTCAAGGTGATGATTCCTTTCTGTCGCACGCTGGGCGAAGCGCGGAGCGTGCTCGCCGAGCTCGCCAGGAACCAGCTGTCGAGAGGCGCCTACGGGCTCGAGGTGTACGTGATGTGCGAGATCCCGAACAACGTGATCCTGGCCGAAGAGTTCGCCGATCTGTTCGACGGCTTCTCGATCGGCTCGAACGACTTGACTCAGCTCACGCTGGGAATCGATCGTGACAGCGAGCTGCTCGCCGAGCTCTTCGACGAGCAGGATCCCGGGGTCTTGCGCTTGATCACGACCGTCGTGAAAGAAGCGCACAAGAAAGGCAAGAAGGTCGGACTGTGCGGACAGGCGCCCAGCGATCATCCTGAATTCGCGCGCTTTTTGGCGCAGATCGGCATCGACAGTATCTCGGTTACGAGCGATGCGCTGCCGAAGGTCGTGGGCGTGCTGTCGGAACCCATTGCGGGGGCTCCCGGAGCGTCCTCATGACCGAGCTGATGCACTTGCAGAAGCGTTGTCGGATCGTGGTGACCGGCGGGCCAGGCGGCGGGAAGACCACGGCCGCCGATCTGTTTCGCCGCGAGCTCGGCGAGCGCGTGGTGATCGTGCCCGAGGCTGCGACGATCCTGTTTTCGGGCGGCTTCCCGCGCTCGGCGGATCCCGACGCCCAGCGTGCGGCCCAGTGCGCCATTTTTCACGTGCAGCGCAACATCGAAGACGTCCAGAGCGCGCGCTTTCCCGAACGGATCCTGCTCTGCGATCGCGGTACCCTGGACGGCGCCGCGTACTGGCCGGGCGAGCCCGAAGGATTTTTCCAGCGCGTGGGAACGACGCTGGAAGCCGAGCTACAGCGCTACGACGCGGTGGTGTTCTTCGAGAGCGCGGCGGCGGGCGGAATCTCGATCGAAGGCGGCAACCCGATCCGGAACGAGACCATTGCACAGGCGCTGCTGATGGACGGCCGCCTGCGCCAAGTGTGGTCACGGCACCCGCGCTTCGTGTTCGTGCCGCACTCGACTTCCTTTTTCCAGAAGATGACCTTCGGGCTCGCGTCGATCCAGAGCATCGTCGCCCAGCTCGAACGCTAAGCCGGAACCCTCGCTGGAGCGTGAGTCTTCACGTCGCCGCGCCGCACCCGCGCGTGGTCCTCGAGCTTTCGCACCGCGGCCGAGAATGCATCGCGCAGCGCAACCCGAAAGTCCTCGTGCCCGTGGTTTTTGCCAGGATCGCGAGCGATCGCAATCTCGGCCCCCGGCACCGTGAGCTTGACGCTGACGCGGAAGCTTCCTCCTTTGTGTTTGTGTTGAGTGGGAGCCTCCACCACGACGTGACAGCTCACCACGCGCTCGTAAAAGCGCTCGAGCCGGCTCACCCGGTCTCGAATCAGCTGGTCGATTGTTTCGGACGGTTCCAATCCTCGCAAAGTGACCTGAAGCGGAATCGGCATGAGGCGAACGTGTTTCAAGTCGCGTGCCAGACAGCGACGCAGTGCGCGGGGCGCCTGCGGCGGCTGCGACGACCACCAGGCGCGCAACGCTTGCGTTCGTTTTTGCGCCGCACGCACGAAATGCGTGAACACTTCACCAAATGCCGAGTCCGCCGATCCCGAGGCTCTCTCCGGTCACCCACGGTGTGATCGTCCAGGCTTGCTGCGCGCTCGCGCTGCCCCACCACCGGTAGTGCAGCAAGACCGGCATGCCGAAGCCCACCCCCCAGCCGAGGAGCGCCCCCGTGATGACGTCCGTCGCGTAGTGGCGGTCGGCGGCGAGGCGCGCAAATCCCGACGCCGTTCCGACCGCAGTCGCAGCGATGCATACCGTGAGATCGGCTGCGCCTCCGCCGTAGAGCGGCAGATACGTGTGGTGGGCACAAGAGAGCCCCGCGCCGACCATCGCGGCCGAGGTGTGACCGCCGGGAAAGCTCGCGTAAGAACCGAGCAGACACGTATTGTCGTAGTTTCGATCGGTCTCGCACGGTTCGACGTCCGGTCGCTCGCGCGCGACGAGCTTGTGTCCGGCGCGGGTTAAGAGCGCGACCACCGAAACCGCCTGAGCGTTGAGCGCGGTCAGCTCCCAGGTCACCTTGAAGTTCCAGTCGTCCGTGAAAAGCGGCACCGCGATGCCTTCGAGCCACGGGAGCAGCATGGGCACGTACCAGGTCACGTCGCTCACGACCGCCGCCGCGTTGCGGCCATCCGCCGACTCGGCGCGGAACACATCGCGCGCGGCGGCATCGAAGAGAATCGGCCCCTTCCAGCGCGGCTCGTCCGGGTAGTCCATGCCGAACTCGAGGTAGGCGTAGGCGCCGAGGGTCACGCCGGTCTGAACCGCGTCCGGCCACTGAAACGGCCGGTAGCGCGAGTCGAAAGTGAGCCGCCGCGGGGGGCTTTCCGCTCGCGCCGCGCCCGTTGCGACCGTCAAGGTCATTGCGAAAACGGCGGCAAGGCCGGCAGCTCCGAGGCGCACTCGCTGGAAGATGCTCAGTGCGCAGCCAAGGTCAACCAGGGAGCGGCGAGCGCCCGGCAATCGGCGGTGCACTCCGGAAACTCCACGATCAGGTCGGCCTGATGTTCGCAATGCTTCTTGATCAGCTTCCCATCAGGGGATGCGCACAGCTCCAAGTCGGCGCGCGCCCGCTCGTACAAAGCACGCCGCTCGGCTTCGGGAAGACGCGCCACCTGGGCGCCCCGGATCAGCCTCACGCTGGTCCAAAACAGCGCGCCGGTGACGAGGGCCACCGCGATCGCCACCGCGATCAGCGCCCGCCTGGGAATACCCGGAAAGCGCCCGGTCGGTTGCGCAGGTTGTGGAACGCCGGTGCCGACCATGCACTCCGCGACGCAACGGCCATGCCACGCGTTGCAAGAGCGCGAATAGGCGCATTGCTTGCGTCTCACTCGCGGCGCCGGCAAATCCTGCGCAGACCTTGCGGCAGCGCCCGAAACGCAGTTGCTCGCGCCTGGCACGTCGTGTGCTGCTTCGGCGGCCGAGCACCACTCGAGCCTGCCCATGGAAACCAAGCTCTCCCTCCAGCGCGTTCTGGCGCGGGCGTTTCGCCCTTTCACCAAAGTCCAGCCGCTCGAAGCGGTCACCGTCGCGCTGATGACGCTGATCGCCTTCTCCCTGCTCACGGCTTACTACCTGTTGAAGACCGTGCGCGAACCGCTGATTTTGCTTCAGGGCGGCGCGGAAGTGAAACTCTACGCCCGCGCGGGGCAGGCCTTGATCATGGTCGGCGTCGTGCACGCGTACGGCGAGCTCGCACGCCGGATGGGGCGGAAGAAGCTCCTCAACATGGTGTTCTCGTTCTTCATCTCGAACCTCGCAGTGTTCGCGCTCCTCGCGCGCACCGAGCTTCAGATCGGGCTCGCGTTCTTTCTCTGGGTCGGGGTCTTCAGCTACACCGTGGTCGCGCAGTTCTGGGCACTTGCGGCCGACCTCTACACGGACGAACAGGGCAAGCGCCTGTTTCCGATCATCGGCGGAGGCAGCTCGATCGGCGCGGTCGCCGGCGCGCGGCTGGCGCGTTCGCTCGTGCCGCTCGGACCGCCGGTGTTGATGGGCACGGCGGTGATGATTTTGCTCGCCTGTCTGGCGCTGATCGTATGGGTCCAGCGCCGCACCGCGCACGTCGTGGTCAAGCGCGCCGAAACGCCGCGCGAGGAACCGCTGTCGCGGGAGGGCGCGTTCCGGCTGTTGGCGCGCGACAAGTACCTGCTCCTGATCGCCGGCATGGTGATCTTTCTCAACTGGGTGAACAGCTCCGGAGAGTACCTGCTCGATCGGACGTTGCTGGCTGCCGCGGCCGGAGCGAGCGCCGCCGGAACTACGCCGGAGACCTTCATCGGCGCATTCAAGGCCGATTACTTCGCCTGGTACAACGCGATCGGCATGCTGCTCCAGCTGTTTCTGGTATCGCGAATTCTGCGCGTGGTGGGAGTGCGGAACGCGCTTTTCTTCTTGCCGGTGTTCGCGCTCGTCGCCTACGGCTCGGCGGCATTGCTGCCGGTGCTCGCGGTCGTGCGCTTGACCAAGATCGGCGAGAACTCGCTGCAGTATTCGCTGCAGGACACGACGCGCCACGCGCTGTTCCTGGTCGCGACCCGCGCCGAAAAATTCGTCGGAAAGACGGCGGTTGACACGGTCGCGGTCCGCATCGGCGCGATCATGTCGACGCTCGTCGTGCTGATTGGAACCCACTTCGGCTGGCCGACGCGGATCTTCGCGGCGATCAACGTCGTGCTCGCACTGCTCTGGATCGGCTTCGTGTTCGCGATCGCGCGCGAACATCGCCGCCGCAGCCCCGAGAGCGAGACCCCGCTGGCCGATGCGTTGAAGGCCGCCTGAGCGGAGCAGGCGACGCCATGCACAACGCAGATCCTCCCGCCCGCGGCGTGCTGGCCGCGACCTTCGCTTCGGCGACGGTGATTGCTCATCTGGTGGCCGCCAAGGCCGCACGCGACGCGTTGCTGCTGGCCGGCTTCGGAATCGCCGCGCTGCCCAGAATGATGATGATCGGCGCGCTGGTATCGCTGCTCGCAGCGCTGATTTCGGCTCGGCTGATGCAGCGCGTCCCGCCGATCAAGTTGCTGCTCGGCGCCTTGATCAGCAGCGCCAGCCTGTATGCGCTCGAATGGTGGCTGATCGACCAGCGGCCCCGTGAAACCGCGCTCGTGCTCTACGTTCACGTTTCGGCGTTCGGCGCGACGCTGATCGCCGCTCTGTGGTCGCTGATAAACGAGCGCTTCGACCCACACGAGGCAAAAAACGAGGTCGCCAGGATCGCGCTCGGCGGCAGCTTCGGCGGCGTGCTGGGCGGAATCGCAGGCTGGCTCGTCAGCGGCGCGCGCGGCTTGCCGTTCTTCTTGATGATGCTCGGCGTGCTGAACCTGGTCACGATCGGCATCGTTCTGGAAGTTCATCGCTCGGGACGCTCGGCGCGCACGCGGCCGCGCCCCGAGCCCGTACAACGCGTGCCGGTGCTCAAAGCGTTTCGCATGAGCCCGTACCTCGTCACGCTGGCCGCGCTGGTCGCGCTGTCCTCGTCGAGCTCCGCGTTACTCGACTACGTGTTGAGCGCGCGGCTCTACGCCAACAACGCGGATGCCGCGCATCTCGCCGCTTTCTTCGCGCTGTTCCACGCCTCGGTCGGGCTGATGGCAATGCTGGTGCAGCTCACGTTGACGCGCGCTTCGCTCGAACGGCTCGGGCTCGGAGGAACCGTCGCGCTCGTACCGGGCGCCGTGCTGGCGGCGGGAACGGTCGGTCTGGTATTTCCGCAACTCTGGTCGGCGATGCTGCTTCGCGGATCGGAGGCTCTGGTTCAAGCGTCGCTTTCGCGGTCGGCGTACGAGCTACTCTACACTCCCCTGCCGCGCGAGCTGAAGCGGCCGACCAAGATGTTGATAGACGTCGGCGTCGATCGCCTGGGCGCGATCGCGGGTGCCGGCCTGACCGCGCTCGTCGTCTCCACGCTCTCGATCCGCGGCGTGAGAGTGATCGTAGCGCTCGCGATGTGCGTCTCGGTCGCAGCCCTGTTCTGCGCGGCGCGCCTGGGCCGCGGCTACATCGAGGCATTGGCCGGCAGGTTGCGCCGCAAGGTCGATGCGCCCGGGGACTTCGATTCGACCGCGCAGCGTACCCTCGCCGAATCGGCCGAGCTCGAACGAAGGCACGTGCTCGACGCGATCCAGCGCGGGACCAGCCGCGCCCGAAACGACGCCCTAGATCATCCGGATCGCACCGACACGGTGCTGGTGGGGACGGGCGGCGCCGGATTCGAAGTGGCACCGGCCTACGTCGGCCTGCAGCTCGGCGCGGCCGCTTCCTTCGGCGCCGGCACGGATCCAGCGAGCAATGACCCGCTACTGTCGTCGATCCAAAAGCTTCGCTCCGGAGACCCCGAACGCATACGCGCGATCCTCGCAGCTCCGATCGCGCCCCAACTCGCCGCTCACGTCGTGCCGCTGCTGGGCTCGGACGAGCTCGCGCGTGAGGCGCTGCACGCGCTGCGCGGCGCCGCGCCCCGAATCACCGGAACACTCGCCGACGCGCTGCTGGACTCCGAGTCGAACGTGATCGTGCGGCGTCGCATTCCGCGGGTGCTCGAGCGCAGTCCTTCCGTTCGCTCGATTCAGGCTCTGGTCGAGGGCCTGTTCGATACCGAGCTCGACGTGCGCAGACAATGCGCGCTCGCCTTGCAGCGAGCGATCGAGCTCGATCCCAATGCCGCGCTGCCTCGCGAGCGCATCCTGGACGCGATCGAAAGCGAGCTCTTGCGCGATCAGGCACCGCTGGCGAAGAGCGACCCGCTCGACGACGAGCCGGGATTTCTCGCAGATCTGCGCGCCCGTGTGCACAGCGGAATCGCGCAGGTCATGACCTTGCTGGCGCTCGTGCTCGAACGCGAGCCGGTGCGCCTCGCCTATCACGCGCTGTTCTCGGAGGATGCGACGATTCGCGGTACGGCGATCGAGTACCTGGACAACGTGCTGCCCGATCGAATCCGGGCCGGCGTATTGGCACTATTGCAGAGTAACGTCGGCGAGGCCCCCGCTCACGAACGAACCAGCCACACCTCGCTGGTGGACCAGCTCAAACGCAGCATCTTCCCGCACGGCGAAGCCGAAACCAAGCGCTCGCGCCCCCCGAAAAGTCAGCTCTCACCACCTTCGACGCGCGCGAAGAATTCCTGAAGCAGCCCGCGTTCGGCGTGCTCGTGACGCTGTAGCCGCACCAAAACGAAGCTCAGTCGGGGCTCGAACTCGCCCTCGGGACCGGGCGTCGCCTCCAGCGCCATCAGCTCCGCGAGCAACCCGGCGATCAACCGATGCTCCCCGCGCAGCTGCTCGATGCGCGTCAAGAGCTCCGGCTGTTCTGCCAGGAGCGCGTCGAAGTAGCCCTCTTCCTCCGCCGCGAAGTGCGATGAAAGCTCGTCCGCAAACTCGCGCACCAGCGTCCAGGCTTCTGCGTCCGAGGCGGTTCCGACTGAACCCGCCGCGAGCTCCTGGAGGCGCGCCCAGGACGCGCGCAGGTGCTCGTGATCTGCCTGGACCGCGCTGGCACGACCGAACAGGTTCGGCAGTTGTTTCATGCTGCGATCCGAAGCAAGACTCGATCCGCTCGTGCTTGGACAAGGCACCACGGTTTCGAGCAAGTCTTGCGCGAGGTGCCCCGCGCCCGGCAACGATTGCGCGAATCGCACGCCTTCCCCTAGCCGCAAGGCCGTCTTCACCTGGCACGAAGCCTGCTCTCGTCCTGGGCAGCGAGTCGGACTCAAATGCCTGACCCGAAGCTCGTTGCCGCCCGCGGCGCTCTCGAGGTGCCGCTCGACACCGAGCAGACGCGTGCGTTCTTGCGGCGGCGCATCGCGCTTTTTGCCTGGGTCACCTTCTTGCTCGGGGCCGGCTTCTGGATTCTCGGCAACGCGCTCGCCAAGATCTTCCGCGCGGATCTGCCGCTTTTTACGATCCTGTTTTCGAGCGGCAACCGGTGGCACCTCGCCGGCTGCGGCTTGTCGCTTTTGGCCTGGCTCGTCGCATCCCGCATCGCGATCGCGCCCAGGCTCTTGCCATGGTTCGACGCCGGACTCGTGGTTGCGCTGATGACGATCTATGCGGCGATGGGCCGCGCGTTTCGCGTACCGGGCAACAGGATCGATCTGGTGATCCTGCTGATCGGCATGCTGGTCCAGATGTCGCGGGCAGTGATGGTTCCGAGCACGCCGCGCCAGACCGCCATGGTGGGAGCACTCGCCTCCCTGCCGCCGATCGCGCTGGCCTGGGAGCTCGCGCCCGACGTACCGCGCTCTGGTTCCAGCTTGGTGCACCTCTTCACGGCCAGCAACGCCGCACTGTGGTGCGTGGCCACCACCGCCACCGCGACGTTTGCCACGCGCGTGATCTTCGGGCTCCGCGAGCAGGTCAAAAAGGTCGCTCAGCTCGGACAATACACGCTCGAGGCGAAGCTCGGTGAAGGCGGGATGGGCATCGTTTTCAAGGCCCATCACGCGCTGTTGCGCCGGCCGACCGCGGTCAAGCTGTTGCCCCCGAACAAGGCCGGAGAAAAGAACGTTTCGCGCTTCGAACGCGAGGTGGTGCTCACGAGCCGGCTCACTCACCCGAACAACGTATCCATTTACGACTACGGCCGAACGCCCTCGGGCATCTTCTACTATGCGATGGAGTACCTCGAGGGCATCACGCTCGAGGAGCTCGTTCACTTCGATGGACCGCAGACTCCGAGCCGCGTCGTTCACGTGTTGGTCCAGGCCTGCGGCGCGCTCGGAGAGGCGCACGCGATCGGGCTCGTACACCGCGATGTCAAGCCGGCGAACATCATGCTCTGCGAGCGCGGCGGGGTGCGTGACACCGTCAAAGTCGTCGACTTCGGCCTGGTCAAGCAGCTCGACACCGACGCCCGCGCCCTGAGCGCCGAGCTCAGCGGTGCGAACGCGATCCTGGGCACTCCGCTCTATCTCTCCCCCGAGGCGATAAAAGAACCGGATCTGGTCGATGCTCGCAGCGATTTGTACGCGCTCGGTGCGGTAGCTTACTTCTTGCTAGCGGGTAGGCCGGTGTTCGAGTCGACGAACGTGATCGAGGTTTGCGGCCATCATTTGCACAGCCTGCCCGCGTCGCTGTCCGAGCACGGCGGGCCGACGATTCCGATCGAGCTCGAACGCCTGGTCTTGCGCTGCCTGGAGAAGTCGCCCGCGGCCCGGCCCCAGAGCGCCAAAGAGCTGCGCGATGAGCTGCTCGCGCTTCCGATCCCACGCTGGACCGAGGCCGACGCCAATGCCTGGTGGGATCGCGTGGCCGCGGAGCGCAAATCTGGCAGGAACCGGTCGCGCAGCTCGGTTCGCGCCGTCAGTGAACCCACTACGCTCGCCGTCGATCTGACCGAGCGCCTCGGCGCGGACACGGCAAAGCAGGGCGCGGCCCAAGGCCGCCAGGAGAGACCAAGTGAAAGCTCGAACCATCGTCTTGTCGTTAGTGATCGCGACCGGAGTAGCCGCCTGCGCGCCTGAGCAGCCCGCTGCTTCCCCCAGCGCACAGGCTTCCCCTCAGCAAGGCATCATCGACCGTTCTGCGCAGGCGATCGAGACGGTTCGCGCTTCGGACGAGGGGCGCGCGCTCGACGAGTCCCTGAAAGCGTCTTTTGGCGTGCTGGTCTTTCCACGCCTCATCAAGGCCGGCTTCGTGCTCGGCGGCGAGGGCGGCAACGGGGTTCTCGTGACGCGCGGCAAGGACGGCAGCTTCAGTGCTCCTGCGTTCTATTCCATCGGTGGCGGAAGCGTCGGCCTTCAAATCGGTTATCAGGAGACCAGCGTCGTTCTGGTTTTGATGAGCGAGAAGGCTCTGCTCTCCGCGATCGAACGCGGAATCACCTTGGGCACGGACGTGACCGTCGCCGCGGGAACGATCGGCGGCGCCGGCGAATCGCACCGTACCAGCGCGGCCGCCGACGTGTATTCCTTTGCCGTAGCCAAGGGCGTCTTCGCCGGACTTTCCCTGGACGGCGCCGTCATTTCAGCCCGGGCGAGTCACAACCAGGCGTATTACGGCGCGGCCGCGACGACGCGAGGGATCGTCCTCGAGCGGAGCTTCGATCAACCGGGTACCGCGGCAATCAAAGCCGCGCTCGGCCCGAGGTGACGGCGCGACTCTCGCGCACCAGTTTCGCTTCGCGACCCTAGGGACGCAGGTTTTACGCCCCACCCGTTCTGAAAGCCGAGACA